>Ga0193731_1000063_pt1 | contig 34261 bp, 23 predicted proteins | sample U1a2metaG_FD_144920 | JGI IMG/M metagenome (GOLD analysis project Ga0193731, IMG submission 144920) | Soil microbial communities from a riparian zone of the East river system, Colorado, United States - U1a2 | ecosystem: Environmental > Terrestrial > Soil > Riparian zone | place: USA: East River...
GAGGCGGTCTAAGGTGGAGAGGGGGAAAGGTCTCCAGTGTGGTCAGTAATCACAAATCAGCAATAAGCAATCAGAAATCCTTCAGCGGAATTTAGCGGTTTCGTGCCTGCCTTTGTAAGGTCGGCAATCACAAATCAGCAATAAACTGACACTGGCTTTGCTTGCTTCTGAGTGATGTGGCCCAAAGGGAAATATTCGAGCTAATGGGATTACTGCTCCCCTCTCCACCTTGGCCGAGGCGGAGAGGGCGGCTCTGGGCGAAATGGGGACTAAGACTATTACCAAACCTGATATATTTCCCTCGAACCCGTCACGTACATGTCTTGATAGCCCGCCATGGCTTCGTTCATTTTTTTCATTGCCGCTGTGTCTTCCTTGTACTTGTCCCAACTCTTCTCGTATGCGGCAAGGCTTTCATATTTGCTCACCATGACCACCTTGTTATACTGCCCCGTCATATCCGTCATGATCTGGAGTAGTTCGGTGCTTCCGGCCATCGCTTCCTTAAACTTTTTTGCCACCTTCGAAGCATTGCCGGGCTTGCAAATAAAAATATCGTGTATAATAATCATAGCTGTATTTTTTTTGAGTTTAATTAATTCTTTTCATTTCCTTCTTCTTTTCTGAATGGGATCAGTGTTCTAAGCCGATCGTCGCGTAAGAATAATCCCGCCCACACCAGGACACCGAAAATGACCGGGAACAAGTAAGGATGACCCGGCAGCATGGCGCGGACCATCACCGAGGCAGCGCCTCCCAAATAGCCGGTCAGCAAGATCGCTCCCAGAATGCTCGTACGCGGAATGATATAAAGAAGGGTGCAGACCAGCAGCACAATGCCAATGGGCTGGACCGCACTTTCAGGCCATCCGAGTTGAACGCTCCCTTCCATGGACGCAACGGATTTCACTACTTTCATGCCAGCGTCGACCAGTAAGAACAAGACACAGAGTACAGTTATGACTCTTCCTGTCCAAAGCGCACCTATGCCAGTTGTTTTTTTTGTTTGATGAACATTTGTCGTTTCCATAATTTTGTTGGCGGTTTTTTGATTATTTAATCAATAATCAAATCTATGGACAAAATGGCTTCTAAAAGAGTGTAAATACGACAATCTAAAGGGTCAAGTGCGACAATCGGTCGCCATGAATTTCCTCAGATACCGGGTAATCCAGTATTTGCTCAGATCTTCTTTTCAATCAGCCAGTGATGACCAAATGGATCAATCATGGTTCCTTGCCGGTATCCATATTCATAATCCTGAACGGGGCTTGATTCCTTACCACCCGCCGCTACCCCTCTCTTAACAAAGGCATGAGGATCCGGAACAAATATTCCTATGATGGAAGTAGTAGCCCTGACCGTTTCCGGGCTCAGCTCGCCTTTCGCCGGAACCTCCTCGTGCAAATGAAACAGGGTCCCTTCAATGGCCATTTCCGCCACGTGAACACTGCCATCCTGATTGCTCCACCTCCGTAGTTCGATCGCCCCGAATGCTTTTTCATAAAATTCCATTCCGGCCAACACATTTCTAAGGGTCAGATGCGGTGCAAATACAATCTGCTGATCGTCAGCCATAAACAGTTGGGGGTGGTTAGCGTTGAGCAGGCTAGGGCGTTGATTCTACTATAGGATAAAATGACCTGGGAAGTAAAAAGGGTGAGAGTGCCACAAGGAGGCTGGCACTTCTGTAAACAGAATTTATGTCATATTGACACCTCCTGATGCCCCGGTATTAGCCTCTTCACCGGTTCTTGGAGTGCGTGGTCTGCTCTCACCTTAAGGCGAATTTAATAATTTTTTAATTCCGGTTTAGGTGAGGTATGATTTTTTTGAAATCGTCCCTACCGACTGATTTTTCTGGAAGATTTTAAGGTCTTGAAACACATAGGCACATAGGTAACGTTAGGAAGGTTTTTTGCACATAATCTCCTTGGTTTATGAAGTAATGTGCGCAACTGAAACCAACCAGAAAAGGCACGTAGGAAATACAATTAATTGGAAAACAGCCTATGTGCCTATGTACCTATGTATCTATGTGTCCCTTGCACGTCCACTACTTCCAATCACTACCCCAAAATTATCCCCGTCCTTACCCGCGCAAGTGAAACAGTCCCCTTCTTTCCTGCGTTCTAAGGTGGTGTAAGATTATTAGTAATCCCTTAACCCTACTTCGTGATCAAGAATTATTTTACCATCGCCTGGCGCAACCTGGTCAGGAACCCTACCTTTTATTTCATAAACATCGTCGGCCTTTCAGTGGGCTTGACATGCTGCCTGCTCATCAGTGCTTACCTGTATTCAGAGGGTACGTATGACACGTACGCAGAAAAGGCCCAAACGATTTACCGTGTTGATCTGAAGGTGACCGGCAATGGTTCCGTTGTGCACTATCCTTCTGCGGATGTAGGGGTCGGGCCCGGAATGAAGAACACTTTTCCCGAAGTGGAAGCATTTACCCGTCTCTCCCCCAGTTGGCAACCCTATCTTCGCTACAAGGACATTACACTGAAAGAGGAACATCTCGCCATGGCAGATTCCAATTTCCTGCAAGTCTTTGATATCCCCCTCGTTGCAGGAGACGAGAAGAGCGCCCTGGTAGAACCGAACAGCATCGTGGTGACACGGGCTTTCGCACAGAAATATTTCGGGGAAGAAGATCCGATGGGGAAATCATTGACATTCGGCCAGCACGGTGAGTTTAAGGTGACAGGGCTGATCAACAACATACCGGAAAAGACGCATTTTCATTTTGACGCTTTTGCCAGCCTGTCGACCTGGCACCTCCAACGGGAGACCTGGAGTAACCTGGGAATGTACACTTATCTTGTCCTCAACAAGAACTCCAACCCGGACCAACTTCAGGCTAAGTTTCCGCAGCTCGTCGAAAAATACGTGGTACCCGAAGTGCAGCATGATATGGGTGTCAGTCTTGCCGAAGCACAAAAATCGGTTAACACCTTCATCTTCGCGTTGACTCCACTGAGGGACATTCATCTGTATTCGCACACCGCCATGGAGCTCGAACCGAACGGCGACATCACCTACATCTACATCTTTAGCGCGTTGGCCGTTTTCATCCTGCTGATCGCTTGTGTAAACTTTACCAATTTGTCCACCGCAAGCTCCCTGCGACGAGCACGGGAGGTAGGAATACGCAAAGTAATCGGATCGGCAAAAAATCAACTGATCTATCAATTTCTCACCGAATCTATTTTACTTTCCGCCGGAGCAACTGCCATTGCTTATGTTCTGGTCTACTTCCTGCTTCCCTATTTCAGTCACCTCACCGGCAAGCTGGCCGACTTTGGTTTTTTCCTGGAACCGGTAACCGTCATCGTTGTGATGGCCGGACTGGTCGTGGTGGGAATCGTCGCGGGCATTTATCCGGCCTTCTTTCTGTCTTCTTTCACTATCCTGAACACGCTCAAGGCAAATACGTCCCCTTCGACGGGTAAGCGCGACGGTCTGCGAAGTGGACTTGTCGTTTTTCAGTTTGCCGTTTCGACCTCACTTATCATCGCCACGCTCGTGGTTTATCAGCAACTCCACTTTATGCAGAACAAGAAACTGGGCTATGAGAAAGATCAGGTGCTTGTCTTCCGGGATACCTATATTCTCCGCAAAGACGAAACGCTCTTCAAAGATCAGTTGCTGAAAGACAGCCGCGTGCTCGCGGCGTCCGTGGCACGGCAGATTCCGGGGGAAAAAAATATGGATGGCACGCAGGCCTTTCCCAAAGACAGGAAGGAAAACGAGAACAACGCCGAAATCCACATCGATATTTCCCATGTCGACTACGATTACCTCGGCACACTCGGGATAACCCTGAAAAGCGGACGGAACCTGTCACCAGCATTTCCCTCCGACTCTTCCGCTGTAGTGATCAACGAAACGGCGGCAAAGGAATTAGGATGGGGGGTGGATAATGCGTTGGGCAAGACCCTCGTGACATCGGGGCAGAATGAATACCACGTGGTCGGTGTAGTGAATGACTTCAATTATGCCTCTGTCCGGGAAAAGATCGGGGCCATGGTGATGATGCTGGGGCGTAACAGCGGGTTAACGATCGTAAAGATCAATACACACGATATCCCGGGCTTTCTCGAAACCGCCAAAAAACAATGGACAGCATTCACTCCCGACATGCCCTTTAGCTATTGGTTTCTCGATGAGAAATTCTCTGCTCTGTATCGTTCTGAAGAGCGTACCGGTCAACTCTTCACTACGTTCGCCATTATTGCACTGGTTATTGCGGGCCTTGGTTTGTTCGGTTTGAGCGCCTATACGGCCGAACAGCGAACCCGTGAGATCGGGATCCGAAAAGTGCTGGGCGCTTCTTCCGGGACGATACTGGTGATGCTGTCGAAACAATTCATGATACTGGTCCTGGTTGCTTTTGTGATCGCTGTTCCGCTGGTAGCATGGGCAATGAATCAATGGCTGGAAGAGTTTGCTTATCGCATCACGATCAGCTGGGGGGTCTTTATCCTGGCGGGGGCCTCATCGTTTGCAATAGCATTTGTATCCATGGGGTTTCAAACCATCCGCGCTGCCATCGCCAATCCGATCCAAAGTCTGAAAGCGGAATAATCGGTAATTGAAAATAACTGGGAGATCGTTTAAGTTAGGTCAAAACCACCGATCACCAATCACCAATTCTCTCCTTCTTTCCCGACACTATGGCTCGGTGAATGGCATCGATGACCACCATGTCCTCCCACCCTTCCGTGCCGTTGACCATCGATTCTTTATTCTCCATGACGCAACGGGCGAAGTCATCGACCTGCAGCTTCTGCTGGAATACAGGCGTGAATTTAAACTCACCTTTTGTTGAGCTTCCTCTTACGCCATTGAATTGTGTGGCCGGGTTCAGTTCAATGAAACCATCGGTGCATCCGGCAAAGAGCCTGTCGATAAACGCAACCGGACCGGAGTAGGAATTACACAGGGTGCCGTCGGCCCACTCTAGTTGCCAGGTAAATGTCTCGGGGACTTCTTTAAAAATATCCTTTCGCCTCGTCGTGACCTGGGCCGTGGCAAATGCCGGCTCCGATCCCTTTACATGTCGGGCACTTTGTATCGGGTAGACGCCGAGGTTATACAGGGATCCGCCACCCATTGCTTTCTTTACTTTCCAGCTATCTGCCTCCGGGGCGAACGAATACCCCAGTGCCGCCTCGATATAATTGACGGACCCAAACGCTTCGCTTTGGCCCAGCCTTTTCGCTTCCGTAAAATTCGGATCATAGTGCATCCTGTATCCGATGGCTAATTTCCGGTTGGCTTTTTTTGCTGCCTGGATCATTTGCATCGCCTCGGCTGCATTCATGGCCATCGGCTTTTCGCAGATCACGTGCTTGCCCGCTTCCAGCGCCGTGATCGTATGCTCCGCATGCAGGCTGTTGGGGGTCACGACATAAACGATGTCGATGTCCTTATTGTCGGCGATGGTTTTAAAATTCTTATAGTCATAGGTGTTCTTTTCCGGAAAGCCATACTGTTTGGACCATTCTTTTGCTTTGGAAGGGGAACCGGAAACTACTCCGGCTAGGTAGCACAGGTCAGCCTCCTTCAGGGCTTTGCCCAGAATGACCGTGCTGTAATTGCCCAGCCCAACCAATGCCACACCGAGTTTTTTCCTTCCTTGAAGGAAATCCAATCCGAAGGAAGAAGCGGGCATCGTTATTCCAGCGATGGAAACAATAGCGGTACTCTTAAGGAATTGACGGCGGGAGGAGGACGATTCATTCATGGCTTCTAAATTTTGCTACAGGATAAATATAAATAATATAGAGGTCCAAACGGTATGAAATTTCCGTCGAAACTATTGCGCAAGCACTCACTTGCGCTTATATTGCAAGCACTTACCTGCTTACTATGAAAACCCGACGTGATGCATTTCAGGCCATAGCCGACCCTACCCGGAGAGCCATCATCACCCTGATTGCTTCCCAACCCCGTAACGTCAGCTCCATTGCCGAAAAGTTTGATGTCAGCCGGCAGGCTATCTCCCTTCAGGTTAATATCCTGGCCGATTGCGGCTTGATCGCCATTAAACAGCGCGGGAGAGAAAGGCTTTGCGAAGCACAATTGGACCAGTTGAGCGAAGTAGCGGCATGGGTGGATCAATACCGCCGGCATTGGGAAAATAAATTAGACGCGTTGGAAACCTATTTGGAAAAACTCAAAAAAGGCAACTATGGAAAACAAAAAAAGTAGCACGCACGACCGGGAAATCGTCATCTCCAGAAAGCTGAATGCCCCGGTGGAATTAGTTTGGGAAGTTTGGACCAAGCCGGAACACATAGCGAACTGGTGGGGCCCGGATGGATTTACCAACACCATCCATACGATGGATGTGGTCCCCGGCGGGGAATGGAACCTGGTGATGCACGGCCCGGACGGAACGGACTATAAGAACAGAAGCGTATTCAAAGAAGTAATTCCCTTCAAAAAGATAGTGTATGAGCACCGCTCCGCCCCTCGATTCGTTGCCACCATTGATTTTGAAGATCAGGGCGACCAAACGTTTATTCGATGGCATATGCTTTTTGAAACCGCCGAACAGTTTATCCAGGTGGTAAAAACATTTAAAGCAGATGAAGGGTTAAAGCAAAATGTGGAGAAACTCACTGTTTACCTGGCCGGATTGAAAACCCCTTTAACGACCAAGAGTCGTTCGTTTAATCAATAGCGCTATGAAACATCTTATCATGTTGTTATTCTTAACCGTCACGATCATGAGTACCGCACTCGCTCAAACCGGAAAATACGCGACCGTCAACGGTTTGCATATGTATTACGAAATACACGGAGACGGCAAACCGTTAGTCTTGATCCATGGCGCCGCTTCCACCATACAAACCACCTTTGGCAGACTCCTCCCCGCGTTGGCAAAGACACATAGAATAATTGCTGTGGAATTGCAGGCCCATGGGCATAGCGATAACCGCGACGGCAGGCTGATCACGTTTGAACAGGATGCCGATGATGTGGCCGCCTTGCTACAACAATTGCGCATTGATCATGCCGACGTGTTTGGCTTTAGCAATGGAGGCACGACGGCACTGCAACTCGCTATCCGTCACCCTGAATTGGTGAATAAACTCATTATCGCCTCCTCCATGTATAAAAGGGCCGGCGTGGCACCTGAATTCTGGCAGGGCATGGAAAAGGGAAGTTTCAAAGACATGCCCGATGAATACAAGAAAGAGTTCCTATCCATCCATCCCAGTCAGGAGGCGCTCCATATCATGTTCAACCAATGTGCCGCAAGGATGCAACATTTTACCGACATACCCGATGAGGTGATCAGTGCCATACAGGCACCCGCCCTGATCATTATTGGCGATAAAGATGTCCCTTTGCCGGAACATGCTGTTGAAATGTACCGCCGTATGCCTCACACACGGTTGGCTATATTCCCCGGCGGGCATGGCACGTATATGGGCGAACTCACTACATTAAAAGAAGCACATACCCCGCCTGTAGCCTTGCCAGTAATAGAGGACTTCTTGAATTTGTAGAAAGCTCAAAACGTGATCGGGTGTCTGTTGGTTACATCAGGCGAAGTGATGAATAATAAATACAGAATCTATTTCTGTACTCTTACATATTTTTCAATATTCATTCTATTCACCTTCGTAGCTTCAATTGTTTCCATCCCGGTTTGCGTTAGCGTATCGTTTCGAATCGCTACCGTAAACAGGAAGGTATTGCCCTCCCACGTCCGGTCACTGCAGTAGTCCAAATATTCCGTGTATTGATCTCCCTTCAGTTCATACCGTCCTCCCCCGGCTGAAAACATAGCCGTAGAGTCTTTTCCATTGTTCCCGTCGTGATTTAAAAAAGCAAAATGCGCTTTGTTAATTATTTTAATCATTCTATTTTTTGAAGTGTAATCGGTAAATACACTATCTCCTTTTTCAATTATGGTCCCTGAAATCAATTGCCAGGTTCCTGCCAGGTCAAGCACTTTCGTGGGTTTAGCATCATTACATGACAGCACGATGGTCAGAATACAGACGGCGCTCAGACTAAATTTCATAAGTATTAATTATTTTGAGGTTGAATCTTGCACATTGACCCATTGAAAATTGGCCATTAATTTTGAAGCATATTCTCCTTACAAAGTCTCTGCAACTCGATAAAGGGTGAATTATAGCAATAAATAGAATTTCAACGTGATTGTCCCCCTACTCCGATCTCAAACTATCCACCGGATTTGCCATCCCGGCCGCAATGGATTGGTAACTTACCGTGAGCAGCGTAATCACCAACGCCCCGATCCCGGTAACGGCAAAAACCCACCACGAGATCGTCGTGCGATAGTCGTATTGCTGGAGCCATTGATTCGAAAAATAATAGGTCAGCGGAGCAGCCACCAAAAAAGAAGCAATCACGAGCCATACAAAATCACGCGAAAGCATTTTCCACACCGTGAAGATGGAGGCACCCAGCACTTTGCGTATGCCAATCTCTTTGGTGCGTTGACTGGCTGCGAAAGATGCTAACCCGAAAATGCCCAGGCAGCTGATAAAGACGGCCAGGGTGGCAAATACACCTGCGAGTTTACCGATGCGCTCTTCATCCTTAAACTGTCGTGCATAGTCATCGTCCAGAAATTTGTAATCAAATGGAGCGCCTGAATCGACCTTTTTCAAAACCCCTTCAATTTTAGTCAAGGCATGGTGAACCTCCACATTCGCCTTCATTCTGATGGTGAGATATCCCATACCCTTATAGCTGATAAAATAGATATGCGGCGATTGTTTCGAAAAGGGCGTCCACCTCACCTGATCTTTTATGACGCCAATGATTTCCCTTTCCTTTCCGGAACCGAATATTATTTTTTTGCCGATTGCACTTTTATCAGAAAAAAGGCTGGCCGCCATCTCGTTTACAATCAACGCGGAGGAGTCCGTACTAAACTCACGCGAAAAATCCCGGCCTTCCACGAACTGAAATCCATTCGTTTTTGGAAAATCATGACTGCAACTGTTCATGGCAACCAACGGACGGAAAGCAGGATCCTTTCCCTGCCAGGTCAGCGACGCATCCGCACTGGCGCCTCCTGTAATTGGAAAATCTGATTTGGCCATATTTTCCACTACTCCAGTAGCCAAAAGTTCATTGCGAAGCGAGTTGTAGTCTGCCTTTGCCAAATCCTGAGTGCGGACACCAATATGGATAATTCCCTTGCGATCGAAGCCCACCGGTCTTTCTTTTGCATGTTGGATCTGCTGAAACACGACGATCGTGCCGATGATCATGGCCGTAGAAATCGCAAACTGAAAAACAACCATCACCTTTCGGGGAATCATAGAATAACGCCCGGCGGTAAACGTTCCTTTCAATACCCGGACCGGATTAAAAGAGGACAAATACAAGGCAGGATAACTGCCTGCCAGTACGCTGGTAATGATTACAAACAAGATGGATAACAAAAGGAAGTAAGCATTTCCCCAGGGAATCGTAATTTTTTTGGTTGCCAATTCGTTAAACCACGGCAAACACACTATTACGATTAGCACGGCCGTCAAAAAAGCAAGCAGGACGACCAGCAAGGATTCACTCAAAAACTGGTTCACTAACTGATTGCGTCCAGACCCCATCACTTTGCGGATCCCTACTTCTTTCGATCGTTTTTCACTTCGCGCTGTACTCAGGTTCATAAAATTGATACACGCCAACAGCAGTACAAATAGGGCGATCATTCCAAACATCCATACAAATTGAATTTTGCCCCCGATATTTTTTCCATCCTTAAACTCAGAATAGAGATGCCATTTTTCCATTGGAAATAAAATACCTTCCGGTTTAATTGCCTTTCCATCCCCGGAGACCTTTTGATAAAGTACGTTTCTTATTTTCGGTTCCGCCTGCCCGAATGACGTTTTATCATTTAGCAGCACATAGCATTGAAAATCGTAATCTTCCCAGTTATTCATTTTTTTCCGGGTGGATTCGCTGATGGTAAAATAATAGGTCATCGGCAAGAGCATCGTTATCTCAGCAAACTGCGAATTCGATGGAAAATCCTCGAACACGCCGGCGACCATCAAATTATCAAGATTATCAAACTTGATCATTTTGCCGATGGTGTTATCGGCTCCTATATCGTGCGCCAGCGATTTAGAAATCAGAATGGAGTGAAGATCTTTTAGCGATTCCGCTGAGCCTTGAAGCAGGTGCAATGAAAACAGCGCAGCAAATTGAGGCTCCACAAAAAGTCCGGTTTTGAAAAATTTCTTTTCTTCATAACCAATAATATGGTCCTCCTCCTTTGTCATGGTGGCTTCCTCAAAATCAGCATAGTTGTTTTTTACCTCATTGCCCACGGGGTAAGGCATATCATCGATAGTAAGAATATTTTCACCGAATGTAAGGTGATGATACATCTTTCCTATACGGTCATACTTCTCAAACGATCTGTTAAAACCCAGCTCGTCAAAGACCCATAGGCCAATCAGCATCGCTACCGCCATGCCCATCGCCAACCCGCTGATGTTGATGAATGAATATCCTTTGTTTCCAAGGAGATTCCTCCACCCGATCTTGAAGTAATTTTTGATCATACATCAAATTTAAGGCTATCACGGCAGTATTTCCCGCAGATCGCGCAGATTTACGCGGAAGGGTTTCCCGCAGATCGCGCAGATTTACGCGGAAGGGTTTCCCGTAGATCGCGCAGATTACGCGGAAGGGTTTCCCGTAGATCGCGCAGATTTACGCGGAAGGGTTTCCCGCAGATCGCGCAGATTTACGCGGAAGGGTTTCCCGTAGATCGCGCAGATTTACTCGGAAGGGTTTCCCGCAGATCGCGCAGATTTACGCAGAAGGGTTTCCCGCAGATCGCCCAGATTTACGCGGAAGGGTTTCCCGCAGATCGCGCAGATCTACGCGGAAGGGTTTCCCTCAGATCGCGCAGATTTACGCAGAAGGGTTTCCCGCAGATCGCGCAGGTTTCGGGATAGAAAAGAAATTAACTCGGGATGGAAAATAAATTAACTTGGGCAAAGTTTCGCCACCCGTACAGCGTGCGTCAGCTCTGCGTAAATCTGCGCGATCTGCGGGAAACAATCGCGATCTGCGGGAAACAATCGCGATCTGCGGGAAATAACTCCTTCGGGAAACTACCTTTTATGTGGTCTACTCCGGTATTGCGAATCATACGTATGACATAGTTGGGCGCTGCATTCTGCCATCAAAAGCCATATTAATAGCAGAATAATAAACTTACTAGCTTTCATATTTCAATGTAAATTAAATTTGCCTCAGTTGAAATAAACACAGCCCTATTTCAATTTATATGTCTTCAACGGCCCATCATTTATGCCAAATACGACTATTTTATTTACTACTGCAATATGCATTACATCGTTCCGAACGTGAAGGCCTGACCGAACCTGGGAAAGATAGGTAAAGTTTCCTTTTCCGTCCCCCGGAAAAACAAAACCGTAATTCCCAGCCAATTTACCCATTCGTACACGCGCGTGCGAAAGGTTACCGGCCATGATCAGGTCGGGGTTTCCATCTGCATTCACATCCATCACCGCAATGGAAAATACAGGAGCCACTTGTGCTTGCTGCGGAAGTGAACCAAAGGTAAACGAACCATTTCCCTGATTGATCAGCAAGGAAGTAGTGAACCGGTTCGCTGTCAGGGTTGCTGAATTCTTCAATTCCTCCCGAGTAAGAATCGTGGAGATCGTGGCCTTTGAATACGAATCATAATCCGTAAATCTTTTCTTGAACGAGGGGATCTGATCCGTCAATTCATCGCGATTGGGATAGGGGAAGCTTTCACCCTGTATAAAATAACTGATGATCGGATCGATTGATCCGTTTTTATCAAAGTCGCCAAATATCATCGTTACCGGTTCTTTTTCAGAAGGCTTCATCTGGGTATTCATACCGTTATTTCCAACGATCAAATCATCGTCCCCGTCTTTATCAATATCCGATACGGCAATACAATTCCACCATCCGGCGGAAGGTTCCTTGAGGTAAGAGGAAGACCGATCAATGAGTTTTCCGTTTTCATTGACAAGAAAGGTTACCGGCATCCACTCACCGACCAACACGAGATCCGGTTTTCGGTCTTTGTTTAAGTCTACCCACGCCGCATCGGTTACCATACCACGCCCCTTTAGCACCGGGGCCATTGCATCCGTCTGATCCGTGAACCTTCCCTTACCATCATTCACTAACAAATAGCTATCCGGTGATTCCGGATACCTCCCGGGAATCAGCCGTCCACCCACAAATAAATCCATATCACCGTCCATATCAACATCTCCCGTGCGCACACATGCCCCACTGGAAAAGATTTCCGGCAAGGCATCGTTTGCCAGCACGAAATTTCCTTTACCGTCATTCCGGTATAAATGATCCATCAACAGTTTATCGTTAGTTTCATATTCGTACCCACCACTCACGACATAGAGATCAAGGTCATGATCGTTATCCGCGTCAAAGAAAAGGGCGTCGGTATCTTCACTGCCGATCCCCCCGGTAAAGGAGGGTTGAGGTTTACGATTGAATTTTCCGGATCGGTCCTGAATAAATAATTCGCCGGACTGTCCTTTTGCCCCGCCAACGTAAATATCGTCCAGTCCGTCCCCGTCCACATCCCCTTTTGCCAGTGCCGGGCCCTGCCGCGAATACATTCGCGGAAGGAGAGCTTGCGTCTTAAAGTCGACAAAATCATTCTCCTTATGAATAAAATTAATGACACCCTTTTCCTCTGTAAAGAACGCCGGAATCCCTGTCGCTTCGGTCTTCCCGGGTACCTTCTTCGCGTTGCGTTCAGCCAGCGTGATCTGTTGATTGCTTTTTACCATGCCCAGTTTTTGTACGCTTCCCGCCGGCCACTCGACAATGAGCGAGTCTACTCTATTACTACCAAGACCAAAATGCAACACCGGCTCAACGGAAGATTGAAAGCCACGCACCACATACATTTCCTTTGCAATTATTTTCCCCTGGGTAAATACGCTCACCTTCGCTCCGATACCCATCGTGTTATTGCCATCACCCTGAAGTTTTACCTGTAAGTAAGAATTCTTCGAGAGTAGTTCGCTGTTATTTTTATATATGCCCGCTTCCGCATCCATGTTATTCATAACCAGATCAAGATCACCATCGTTGTCCAGATCAGCATAGGCCGCTCCGTTGGTCAAGACGGGTTCGCTTAATCCCCACTCAGACACCGCGTTCATGAAGGTAAGGCCCCCCATATTCCTGAAAATATAATTAGGAAGTTTATTGGAGGGAATCTTCTTGATCATCTCCGTATACTTTTCTTTCTGACCACCGGCTGACTTCAATTGCTGATCTGCGCGGTATTTTAGAAAATCATTGTTTGTAAAGTCCCGCTTATAGCCATTGGAAACAAAGAGGTCCTGTAAGCCGTCGTTGTCATAGTCTGCTACCAGGGCAGACCAGCTCCAGTCGGTATTGGCAATCCCGGCGAGCTGCCCCGCTTCCGTGAACGTACCATCTCCATTGTTTACCTGGAGCATATTTCGCATATATTGATAGTAAAATCCGTTCTTGACAGAAGCTTGAAACAGATCATAGCGGTCAGGACCAAACAGCAGTTTCTGACGCTTGTTGCCTTCCGGCAGCATGTCCAGGGTAAGAATGTCCATGAGTCCATCCTGGTTTACATCGGCAATGTCAAGGCCCATAGAAAATTGGGACACGTGCGTCAGCAGGCTGTCCGTCGCATCCAGGAAAGTCCCATCGTGATTATTAAGGTAAAGTTTGTCGTTGTCGACGTAGTCGTTGGACACATACACGTCGGGCCATCCATCGTTGTTGAGGTCGGAAACCCCGATACCCAAACCATAGTTGGACGATGGACCATAAATACCCGCCGATTCGCTGACGTCGGTAAAATGGCCTTTGTCATTTCGCAATAACTTGTTACCCAGATAGGGGTACCGTGCTTTTTTATTCAGCATCGAGATGTTGAATGAATTGGATATGGACAATAGAGAATGATTCAGCAGAAATGCATCCAGATCACCATCCCGGTCATAATCAAAGAAGGCGGCCTGCGTGGAATAGGAATCATCGTCCAACCCATACTCGCTGGCTTTCTCCGTAAAGGTGAGGTCGTGATTATTGATCAGTAAAAAATTTTTCCGGTTTTGCGGATTGCTATCTGCGGAACGGCATACATACAGATCCAGCCATCCGTCCGCATTAATATCCACCATGCTTACCCCCGTCTTCCATCCGGGTTTACAGCCGGCACCGGCGTGTTGGGTTATATCTTCAAATTCGAAATTTCCCTTGTTGAGGTATAGTTTGTTTTCAAGGTTGTTGGAGCTGAAGTAAAGATCCGGCAATCCGTCGTGATTGATGTCGCCCACCGCTACGCCGGCGCCATTATATAAATATTCGTAGGTAAAAATGTTAATTTGCTCATTTTCAACATTGATGTTGTTAAAATGGATGGAGGTCTCCTCCGAAGTAAGTTTCGTGAATAACGTCGGCTCTTTTTGCTTACAACCTGACAGTATCGCCACGGAAAGAAAGACGCCGTAGCCGCAAAATCGCAGGGTGTCTGCACCTATTCCTCGTAAATTCATATGCACCGGTTAAAAATAAAGGCTGCCCGAAGATCAGGCAGCCTTTTCACAATTAAAAATCACGGAGCGTTTTATCGCGTTTAATTACTTATCCCACCAAACCGCCGTGGTTTCCATATCCGCACCCTGGCGGGCAACGGCTTGGTTGTAGTAATTCAAGTTGTTCAATTGTTCAATGGCCGGATACGTTACCCGTTTGGTAAAGTTATCGGGTCCGCCATCGTGGGTTGAATACCGGGAATCAAGTCCTTTGGCGAAGGGTATCAGAACAGGTAAATGCAATCTTCTGTGATCGGCCCAGGCTTCCCATCCCCCATCGGGGAACAGTGCGATATACTTCTGCGTAATGATTTTGCTCATGGCATTGTCCACCGGATTACCCAGCCAGGATTTACCGGAGTTGTTGGCAAATGCAACGGTTGTGCCGTACGTATTTTCGGCCGTAGAAGCGGTGTAATTGGCGATAATAGCGGGATCTACTCCATTCCATTTCATAGAAGCGGCGATGCCGGTTTCATACCAGCTTTGTGCAGTACCACCCCCGACGGAGTAATTTCGTTGAGCAGCTTCTGCCAGCAAGAAACATACTTCGTGATAGGTCAGCACTTCATATCCGTGCGTAGGATTAGAAGCAAAGTCCTTGCCCAATCGGGCCGTATTAAACACGTTGTATTGGGGTTTTGCACCTGCGCTTTGGGCAAGTCCTGCTGGTACCCCGTGCCACCGGAAACGGGTATCAACCGTATTTCCCTGAATTGTAATGCCGGATGCAGCTCCCGACGTCGTGGAGGTTACATTATAATAGACAGGTCCGCGTGGATCCACTTTCGAAGGGACCCCGATTTTAAATTTGTTGGCATTTGGGTCCAATGTATTTTCATCCCCATCGGGAAGGGAAAAACCCGGGTCATCGTACGTGTACGCCAAGGTTGAATCACTGCCCGGAGGAGGATTAGGGAAGGCCTGACCACCCAGGCCGGTAAGCAGATTTTCCATCGACCGGCTCATCGACTCAGCACCCCATCCATAGTAATAGGTGTACTGATAATCATATCCCCAGCCAAATCCAGGACCTCTGGGAACAATACAGGCTTGTTCAGGCCCGGTAAATACTCCGGCCGCGATAGCCTCCTCGGCATTCGTTTTCGATAAGCTTGGGTCTGCTTGAGAAACACGCATAGCGAGTCGTAACCGCAAGGAGTTTGCAAATTTCTTCCATTTGGCAATGTCATCGTTATACACATAATCCTGACCCGCTAGCTGAGGAAGATTATTCGTACTCAGCAACGCGGAAGCTTCCTTCAATTCTTTTAACATGTCCTGATAAATAAGCTGCTGGGAATCGTACGGCGGATTGTTACCGGTTCCATCAGCAGCCTGAAAATAAGGGATGTCTCCAAAGACATCGGTAGCCCTCGCGTACACCCACACTCTCCAGATCCTGGCGATTTGGGTTTCGTTATAGGGCCTGGATCCTGCCGTACCGATCCGGATGGCCATGTTCAGGGAAGCGACCATGGAATTATGGTAATTGTTATAGTATTCCGTGATCCACTCATTGTTGGTCACCCCGGTTTGTGTAGAGAACCCTTCGTTAGCGTAATATTGCGCATACACATCGTTCGTTAACTGTGTTATACGCTCATGCATACCAGGATCAAGGATGGATTGGTTGAATACACCCGTGATCAAAAAACTGGGCTGCACATTTTCCGGTGTAGCAGCGTTGGGATTTGTATTTAACGACTGAAAATCTTTTGTACACGAGTACAAAAAGGCGGCTCCGGCAACCAAGGCAGTTGCGGTGGCCAACGTTAAAATTGATGTTCTTATAGTTTTCATATTCATGATTTCTTAAAAGCCCACATTCACATTAACTCCATAACTTCTGTAAGAAGGATAGGACATGTTTTCAACACCTTGTGCATTGGTCACCGAGAATGTTGATTCCGGATCAATACCGGGGATATTATTTTTGATCAACCAGAGGTTACGGCCTACAAAGCCCACGGAGAGCCTGGTTAACCCGGTCTTGGACAACAGGGCGGGAGGAAAAGCGTAGGTCAATGTTGCTTCCCGCAAACGGACATTTGTTGCATCGTAAACAAATTGGGATGCAACCGGTTCGTATCCCGCGGTAGCTTGCCAATACTGCTGCGATGTAATCGCTTTCGTATTCGCCGTGCCATCCGACATAACGCCATCCACGATCATCCCACCTTCGCGGTAGGCGAGTGTACCGGCTGCATTTCCATTGGCATACATGGAAGCCAATGATTGAGAATATAACTTACCACCGACACGGGCGTCAACCAAAAGGCCAAGGGTAATATTCTTATAGGAGAAGGTGTTGATAACCCCCATGGTGTATCTCGGTTGAAAATTTCCGAGATAGGAATTCTTGTCTCCTCCCTTTAAAGGAACTCCACTGGCATCGACAACAATCTTTCCGGTGGCGGGGTCACGCTGGAAATCACGACCATAGATATCGCCCATCGGTTTTCCTTCATCGGCTACGACACGAACCGCGCGGGAATTAACATCTCCTTGCAGGAAATAGCGGGAAAATCCTTCTACCAGTCGTTGAACTTTATTTACGTTGTGATTGAAGTTAACTGCAATATTCCAATTGAAATTGCGGTTTTTAACCGGGACTGCGTTGAATACAAATTCAATTCCCTTGTTCGTTATATCACCGGCATTAATGACTTTGTTCGCAAAACCGGTTGCTCCTTGTAGCGGCAAATAAATTATTTGATTGGTCGTACTCCGGTCATAGTACGCTACTTCAATTCCTACTCTGCCCATCAAAAATTTCATGTCGGTTCCCACTTCAAAGGAATTTACCTTTTCGGGAAGTACATCCGGGTTTAGAAGGGTACCCGGTGCCGCTGTTGTCTGGGCATTATTGAACCCGGGGCCAACGGCGAATGTATAGGCAAGCTTATAGGGATCGATGCTATTGCCGGTTTGGGCATAGGCGCCTCTTACCTTCCAGTATGAAAAAAAGGCGGGCAGCTGGACCATATCCGATATCACGGCGGAAGCAGAAGCCGATGGATAATGGAATGAAACGTTTTTAGTGGAAAGTGTGGAGGACCAGTCATTTCTAAAGGTCACGTCCAGGAACAGGTAGTTTTTGTACGACAAGTTGAGAAATCCATAGAGGGAGTTCACGCGTCGCTTGGTTATATTGCTATACGGTCTTGGGTTTGTACCGGCACCTAAATTGTAATAACCGGGAAATACCAATACATTCGTATTACCACCTTGAAGGTCATATACATTATCTCTCCGGTTTCCACCAACGCTCAATGACGCGGTAAAATCCTTAAGGGTTTTATTCGCTGCGAAAAGAAAATCACTGTTGGTTTCAGTTCCCCTGCTGCGGGATTGTGAATAGCCGGATTCATAGTTGTAAGAGCCTGGATCAGTAGGATTACCCATACCGTAGGCATTCTTGGATTCATTAAATTGATTTACCTGATCCATACCATGACGGGCAAAAACCCTCAGCCAGTCCGTGATCTTATAATCCACTTTCACCATGGTATTGTAACGCTCTGTCTGGTCCAGATTTGAATTCTCATTCATTATCCAGTATGGATTTTTTATCGTACTGTAAGCGGACGGTTTCCAGATGATCATCAATCCGTTGTCGTCTTTCCAGGGCACCATATCCGCCAAATGAATACTGCGAGGCGTTTTATTATAAAAGCTGAAAACATTGGACGTACTGCCGGAGGTGGCAGGCCGGTTATGACCATCCTGTCTTGAATAGCTGATCTTGGCATCGATGGAAAGCCTGCTGTTGAAATTGTGCGTGGCACGCAGGGTAACCATATTGCGTTTGATAGTGGAAGTCGGAACGAGGCCCTTATTATCAAAGTTGGTATAACCAATACGGAAGGTGCTTTTATCATCTCCCCCGGAAAGATCCAATGAGTTGGTAAATGTTTTTCCGGTTTGTAGGAAATTTTTGAGATCATTGGGGTCGATGGTCATCGGCTTGTTTGCTCCCCTCCAGTCGGTTACAGTCTGACCCGTTGCCTGAGGTCCCCAGCTGGATTCCGTATAAATACTACTCGCGTCAAAGGCACCATTGTTTCCCTGTCCATATACATTTTGAACTTTCGGCAGGAGAAGGGGTGTCTCAAACGTTAAATTGCTGTTGTAATTCACACCCAGTCCTTTGGCTGATTTTCCTTTTTTTGTTGTAATTAGAATAACACCATTTCCGGCCCGGCTACCATACAAGGCACCCGCTTCAGGACCTTTCAGCACCGTCATCGTTTCAATGTCGTCCGGATTAATTTGGGCAATGCCTTGTCCGGAATCACTGGCGCCATATTCACTGGTTCCGTTGGATGTATTGTAGTTATCGAAAGGAACTCCGTCCACAACAAACAAGGGCTGGTTATCGCCACCCAGGGAACTCATCCCGCGTATGTTGATCTTGGAGGAACCGCCCGGACCTGTTCCGCCTTTATAAATTTGCACGCCGGCAACGCGTCCCTGAAGGTTGTTGATGATGTTGGATTCTCTCGCCTGAGTGAAAGCACTTCCTTTTACTTCCTGAACCGAAAATCCAAGGGCCTTCTTTTCCCGCTCGATTCCAAGTGCCGTGACGACCACTTCATTCAACTGGGCAACATCTTCGTTCAGTGCGATGTCAATCGTTGTTCTGTTTTGAACGGAGACTTCCATGGTCGCAAATCCAATAAAGGATACCACCAGGACACTGGAGGCAGGATTGCTGACGGTTAACGAGTACTTTCCTTCGGCGTCAGTAGTCGTTCCCGTGGAGGTCGACTTGATCAGGATTGATACTCCCGGCAAGGAAGATCCATCTGCTGCTGAGGTCACTTTACCCGTCACCGTCTGTGCATACACAGCAGTGCTGGCCAGCAACATCAACAGCATGAGTTTAGGTAATTTTCTTTTCATAAGGGGTTTAGGTTAGGTAATGAAAGATTATTTCGCTCAATCCACTACAATCAAAATAATGTATTGAATTGCGGCAAAAATATAGATTTAGATTTCAAAGACAAGGAAACAACAAAAAATGTGTCCGGACACATAACGCGTGTGCGCGGAAACACACCTAAAAAATGGAACGTTACCGATGGAAAAACAACCGCATTCGATTGCGTTAAATGCTTTCCGAAATACTTCCCATTACGCTGGAAAAGGTATTTTTAAACCAGGAATTGAATTCATGAAAAGCATTTTTTGTTCTTTGCCCGGATCTAAATCCTGATTTGGTTAGGAATAATTTGCATTTGTTCAGATTCCGGGATTAAAAAATTAATCTTTATAAAAGGTAAGCTAATACCATTATGAAAAAGACATTTGGAATCATCGGCGCGGGGAATATCGCAAAAGCAGTTTCCATTCACTTACTAAAAGCAGGATATTCGGTCATACTCAGTAGTCGAAAGGACCCTTCGGAAATAGCGAAAACCATAGCGTCTTTAGGATCAGGCGCAAAAGCGGGTACACCTGCTGTAGCGGCACAGGCTGATATAGTAATCCTGGCCATGCCATGGTCGCAATTGTCCACCCTTTCCGGTTTACCGAATTGGAACAACCGGATAATCATTGATGCCACCAACCACTATGTCGCCTTTGTTCCGGACTTACAGGTTGCCGATTTGGGTGGGCGGGCTTCGAGTGAGGTTGTGGCTGACTATGTTCCTGGTGCCCGTTTAGTTAAAGCATTTAACACACTATACTACAAGCTACTGGAAATGAACCCACAGTCCGAAAATGGCAAAAGAGTACTTTTTATTTCCGGCAATCATCCCGATGCGAATAAAGAGATAAGTGACATTGTTGATTCAATGGGCTTTGCTCCAATTATTCTTGGCACCCTTGCCACGGGAGGTAAACTTCAACAGGCAAAAGGACCTTTGTCCGGGGTCAATCTGATCAAACAATCCTGACCAAAATCAGACCCATTCAGCGTTATTGCATTTTCCAATTAGCGAACACAGCGGTCTGTCGCTCTCTTCCTAATCCAAAAAGTTGTTAATTCAACTTATGGATCGTCTCATCCTTACCCCATCACAAGCCCGAAAAATTATCCTCCACGCCGCAGGATTAACAAAACGTGCGCAGTTTGGCAAAGGCAAGGAAGCGGTCTACAAACTTGTTGACCACCTTGGTTTTGTTCAGATCGATACAATTTACGTTGTTGAGCGGGCGCACCACCACGCCATTGCATCACGGGTACCGGGCTATAAACCGGAATGGCTTGAGCAGCTTCAGGCTGATGGAAAGATCTTCGAATTCTGGACCTATGCGGCAGGATACATTCCGATGAACGACTTCCGCTTCTCCCTGCCGGTGAAAGCAAGCTTTTTGTTCAGAAGAAAACCCCTGGCGCCGGCAGAAATCAATCTGATGAAGGCGGTACTCGACAGGATTTCGCGCGAGGGACCCCTCATGGCGCGGGATTTTGAAAATGATCGCGTAACAAAAAGTTCGGGATGGTGGGATTGGCGTCCATCAAAGCTGGCACTCGAGAGGCTGCACCTCGACGGTCGACTGATGACGATCGGACGAAAAGATTTTCAGAAAGTATATGATTTGCCTGAGAATATAATCCCGATGGACATCGATACGACGATGCCTGCACCGGAGGAATTTGCAAGGCATGTTATCCGGCGCTCGTTGAAAGCGCTGGGTATAGGCTACTTTAAAGACATAGCCTACCGCGGTCGCTATCTGAAGGATGCACTGAACGTACAGAAAAATTCGGTCAAAACAGAATTGGAGAAGCTTATTGCCGCCGGGGAAATTTGCAAGGTTGAGGTCACCGGCTTGAAAGACTCCGCCCTCTATATGCTCTCTGAATATAAAAGCAGGAAGATCAGGTTGTCCGGTGACGCCTTTATTCTCTCTCCGTTTGACGTGTTGAATGTCTACCGGCATCGCCTAAAGAATTTCTTCGACTTCGACTATCAGGTAGAATGTTTTGTGCCGCAGTCAAAACGGAAATATGGTTATTTTTCATTGCCCGTATTGATCGGCGACAGGTTTGTTGCGAGAATGGATTCAAAGGCGGATCGAAAACAAAGGATACTGACCATTCACAATCTTCACTTCGAGCCAGTGAAGCTGACCAACCCGATGGTCGTGAAACTTTGTGATGCTATTAAAGCCTTTGCGAAATTCAATCAATGCGAGGCCATCGCGATTACGAACTCAAATAATAAGTCGCTCTTGAAAAGCATTCGGAAGGCGCTGTCTTGACTTTTAAATGACAAAATAAAATCAATTGCCTTGCCATTTTTCATTTTTTTTAGCTATTTGCTTAACAAAATATAAGGATATGCTAAGAGCTGATCACGCACTGCCTCGGGGGGTGGAACCAGCTATAACCCCTGCCGGCATGTACAGGTTGAGGGTTATGAAAGCACCCAGAGTTGATTTGTGGAGTAGGGTGCCACCGCTAACAGTTTTGGGCACATGAAGAGAAATACCCGTCATCCGCCCGGATGGGCCTTGCAATTCCTGCACCTTATTTGCCCAACTCATTTGAGCGAAGAGATTGAAGGAGATCTCCTCCAGGAGTTTGAACGTGATGTAAGAAGATTTGGTGAGAAAAGAGCAAGACGCGAATTTACCTGGAATGTGGTCCGGTATCTCCGGCCTGGAATAATTTTGAGAAATCATTTTTCAATTGATTTAAATCACGCTGCTATGTTATCCAGTTACCTTACCATTGGGCTTCGCTATCTGAAAAAGCAAAAGGTTTATGCATCCATTAGTTTTCTCGGTCTGTCAGTCGGAATTGCATGCTTTAGCCTGATCTTACTTTTCACAACAAGTGAATTCAGCTTTGACACGTTTCATAAAAATGCTCCCCACATTTACCGGGCCTATATACAATGGGAGAATCTGGAAAAGGGGCAGCCTCCCATCGCGTACACGGATTATTCAGGTCCTACCTCCGCCACATTAGGGGAAGCCATGAAACACGACCTGCCTGATGTGGTCGATTTTGTTCGCCTTCAACTACCCTGGGGAGAAAATCTGATCCGAACCGATTCCAATGTGCTTCGTGCCGCTGTTTCGTTTGCAGATCAATCCCTGTTCTCCATTTTCACATTTCCCCTAAAGCGGGGAAATACAGCCGCTGTGTTTCGCAATCTCAACGACCTTGTACTAACTGAATCCCGCGCTAACGCTCTTTTTGGAACGGATGACGTTGTCGGCAGAACAGTTGAAATTCAGCTTGGCACAACGTTTCAGCAATTCAAGATCTGCGCCGTTGCCAGGGACATACCTCCCACCTCATCGGTCCGTTTTGATGTTCTGGCCAATTACCTTTATGTCAAAGACATGGACAGTCCCTTCATCATCGGGAACAACTGGCACCCAACCGTCCGGCAAACCTTTGTTCAATTACAACCGGGAAGCACCGTACCAGGCGATTTCCAACGACTACGCCATTTTTTACTGAATTTTAATCCGAGGTTAATGCTCGACCTAAAAACGTATGGGTTCGAGTGGGATGAAAACAAACCACCCGTTGAATTCAAATTACAATCCTTGCTCTCCATCCATACCGATACGGATTTTCATGGTTGGTCCTTCACAGATTATCAACGCATTGACAAAAAGACGATATGGATCTTACTTTGTATTGCAACCGGAGTATTGCTGATTGCTTGTATCAATTTTACTACTCTTGCCATTGGACGATCTGCGGGAAGAAGTAAAGAAGTAGGGGTAAGAAAAGTTATTGGTGCACGGAAACGTCAGGTCGCTTTTCAATTCCTTGCAGAAGCCGAAATGGTATCAGGAGTGGCTGCCGCATTTGGTCTCCTGTTGGCTTATGTCCTATTGCCCTGGTTTAATCAATTGTCGGGCAGAAACCTTCATTTTGACATTCTACTTCATCCTCAACTGATCGCAGTGGTGATGGTAATCATATTCGTAGTCGGTCTGATCGCAGGAAGCTATCCGGCGTTCGTATTGTCAACATTCAAGCCCGTGGATGTCCTGAAAAACAAGATCCGGATAGGAGGCTCCAACCTGTTCACAAAATCGCTTGTCACATTTCAGTTTGGGTTGTCCATTATCTTGATTATCTCCACCATCATCATTCTGCAACAGTCAACTTACATGATCGACACGTACCCGGGATTTAGCAAAGAAAATGTGGTGGTGGTGGATGCCTCTGAAACAGATCCAACTAAGATATATGCCGCCTTCAGGGAAAGCATTATTAGTCAAACTTCAATAGTTGGCGTAACCACCGCTACCGCTGGTTTGGGCGCTGACCACGATCTCTTAGGGTATTCTAATCAGGGACTTACGGTTGCCGTTAATATTGTTGATCCTGACTATATCAGCGTTCTGGGAATGAAACTCATTGCCGGGAGAAATTTTGAGCCAACGAGTTCAAACGATACCCTCCGGCCCATCATCATTAATGAAACTATGATGAAGGCATTTTCGTGGACCGCGCAAAGTGCAATCGGACAAGAACTGGATTTCCAGTTTAAGAAGGCCAGGGTTATCGGCGTTGTGAATAATTTTAACTTCCGGCCGCTAAGTGAAAATATAAGGAACCAGGCATTTATAACCTCAAATGATAAAGGGTATTCCCAGATTTATGTTCGAATACGACCGGGAAATCCCAGGGATGCCATGGAGGTAATACAAAAAGCGTGGAGTACCGTATCGCCTGATATTCCTCTTAAATATAGTTTTCTTGATGAGGACATTAACAATTATTATCGGGACGAACAGCGATGGACCGGTATGGTAGGCTGGGCAGGTGGGATTTCTATCTTTCTGGCATGCCTTGGATTGCTTGGACTAACGGCCTTAACGGCTGTTAATCGCACCAAAGAAATTGGCCTAAGAAAAGTAATGGGCGCCTCCATACAAAATATCATTTCACTTCTTTTAGGGGATTTTCTAAAATTGATCCTGATTGCCTTCCTGGTCGCTTCCCCCTTTGCATGGTATTTTATGAACGAATGGTTACAGCACTATGCGAATCGAATTAGCATTAGCTGGATCGTATTTCTAGTGGTCGGGATAGCTACGACGTCTATTGCATTATTGACAATTGGTTTTCATGCGGTAAAGGCAGCCCTTGCTAATCCGGTGAATAGCCTGAGATTAGAATGAATTTGGCCACTCAAACTTTGCCCACTTTCTCCACTAGTTTTTTTGGTTGCCCGGATGCCTCCTTCGTTAGAAAGATATCCAGGCATCTTGTTGGCCTGCGTCAATTCTCCTTCATACTCAATACTTGCAGGATTTTATCAATTCCGGGTACCGGGACTACCTGCCCCATGTATCCATTGACTGTGCCGTGTTCGGTTTCCACGACAATGAGTTGAAGATCCTGTTATTGAAATGGAAACACCTGAACGGTTGGGGTTAGCCTGGCGGCTATGTGAAACGCAGTGAGCCTGCGGACGCGGCGGCCAGCCGGCTGCTGGAGGAGCGGACGGGAATCGGGGGAATTTTCTTCAAACAATATCACACCTTCACGGATCCCGACCGGTCAAAGGTCCCCGGATTGAAAGTGGCGGATTTCAGCAAAGGGGCTGAACCTCCTGCCGAAAGAATTTACGATGTCAGAACTTCAACGTCTCTATGAGACAATCCTGGGGGTCCGGCTCGACCGTGCCAATTTCAGAAAGAAGATCATCGGTCTTAAGATTGTGAGAAAGACTGGCGAACGACCCTCGGGAAAGCCTCACAAAACGCCTCATCTTTATTCCTTCGACAAGCGCGCCTATTCCAGGGCATTGAAAACCGACCTCAATTTCAGCATTTGAGATTTGATCCGGGCCGTTAGGGGTTCGATAAATTTGATACCGTATTTTAGTAAAGCGGTTTTCCTTCCTTCAGGTTAACAATCACTTCATCGGCATACTTTTTAAAATAAGAGTCCTTCGCATACGTCAGCGTCTTGTTTGCATATTTTAGCGCTTCCTTGTTATTTCCTTGCAACGAATAGCCACGCGTGATCGCCATACAGGAATAAAGATCATCGGGGTTCCTATCATAGCTCATTTTGTAAACCGTAATCGCTTCTTCATTGCGCTTCTGATTTTCGAGCCCTCTTCCGTACGAATACAGTTGAAGTGTGGTGGCCAGCGAATAGGCTTTCTTCATTACGGAATCTGCCTTATTCTTCATACCCTTTTTTTCCAGCAGGCCTGCATAGGTGGATAGCGTAGAAAAATTCTTTTCGCCAAAATAGGTATTGATAGATCGGTCAGCCCAGCCGATCGCTTCGTCAATGTTGATGTTGTGTACAAGGCAGTAGTTCGCCGCCATTTGCATGTTTTGCCAGTAGCGATAAAAAATGCCCGAATTGAATTCTCTTCTGAACGCCGCGAGCTGTTCTTTTTCAAGGTCGACCGAGACCTTGAATGGTATCTTCACTTTTTCCCATTGTAATGAAACAATGGCCGCGTCATCGGTTTCGTCACTAAAAACATATATAAGTCGTTCAACGCTCTCAGTAAGTTTTGCCACTGGCACTTCGACACGAAGCGCGTCGTCTTTGCTATCGTAATAAAAGCTTCCCCACGCTGTGCTGACATTTGAGAAAACGAGTGTTGCCATTTCAGGTCCCATGGCAATAAAGAACCCATATTTTCCGGCCTTCAGCGGTTTGCCCTCGATAAGGACGTCCGTACTAAATGTAAAGGTCGTGTTTTCATTTGCGCCTGCACGCCAGGGCGCAGCTTTGCTCGTACCATAGTGAAGATCGGCAAAGCCGTAATGAACCAACCCGCCCCAGATTTTGCCCTCGCGGCCATTCACAATCGGACGGTCATAATCGATGCGGACATCGGTAATGCCGATTCGCTGTGACACCGAGGCTTTCCGGTTCGTGCCGCCGGGTGGAAATGTGATCTGTGCAAAGGCGAGTGTTGCGGCGAAAATAAGGCAGACGGTGATTGGTATTTTTTTAGTCATAGCAATTTTGTTCAGGGTTGTTTCAAAAACTTTGCCAAACGCAAGTGTTATCTTTTTTCCGGTAAAACCATTGTTTTAAGCAACACCAAAATCTGTTACTGTCCGTTTCAGGACGAAAGCGTCCGCTTCCGACCTCCGACGTGAAAGTTTTTTAAATGGAGTTCTATAACGTCTGGAGTTGGCAACACTATCCGCTTTCCGAAAATAATGCCCTGTAATGTCAGGGTTAACCCCCACTCGCTCAGGGTGCCTCCTGAATTGGGCTATCCGGGCCACTCCTTTCTACCCACTTCATTCTGCATGCGGGATCCTAAACAATATCTTCAAAAAACGGCTAAATGGCCTGAATACCCACTTTTCTGCCTGATTTTCTCAAATCCGATTTGTCCTGACGGATGGCCTTTGACGCAAGCACACCTTTGCATCGTCAAAAACAAAAACAACATGAGACTAATCGGAACAAAGAAAAAGAGGGGTTTTTGCCTGGTCGTGGTATTGTTCTTTTTTCAATTTTCCTTTGCGAATATCTATTACGTGACCACTACTGGAAATGATACTTCTGGAGATGGAAGTGCAGCCAATCCGTGGAAAACACTGATGTACGCAGTAACCAGGGTAGCTGCCAACCAGGGTCACACGATTCAGGTGGGCGCAGGGACTTTCGTGGAAAGCGGCCTGGTGGAAGTACCACTCGGAGTAAGCATTTTAGGCGCCGGAAAAGATGTCACCATCTTTAAGGCGGCCAGTTCCTTCTTTTATCATCCTGCCGATCCGGGATATGGTACAGATAAATTCCTGATCAGCTTGAGTGAATATAATCCGTCGAACGGCAACCAGAGCTTGAAGAATTTTACCGTCGACGGTGATGGCAAGCAGTTGCATGGCGGCATTTATGTCCGCTACAGGAATAATGTGATCATCGATGGGGTTAAAGTCCAAAACACCAATTTCACCGGGATTTGGATCTGGGATGTGAAAGATTCCAAAGTAATAAATACACAGCTCGTCAATTGTTCCTGGGGTAGTGCCGGATATTGTTCGGGCGCGATCAACCTGGGCAATCTGGAGCGAGTGGAGATCGCCCAATTGGATGTCAATGAAAGCACCGGGTACGGTATCAAAGCGATCGGACCCAACGGGTATAACGATATCCTTAGTCTGAAGATCCACGACTGCCACGTTTCGGTCAATCCCGTTGGTCTGTGGAACGGCGGAACAAATCCGAACATCGCCATTGAATTGTGGCAGGTCAATCTGGTGGGGTGTGAAATTTATAACACCTATGTCGATAATAATATCTCCCTGGTCAATAGCAACGCCATTCCCTCCACAGGCATTCAGACCATCCGCGTGCATGACAACACCATTGATATGATGACCCGGGCCAACGGCGCAGGCTACGGCCTGGAATTAACCATTCACGATGCAGAAGTCGACCATAACTATTTCATAAAAGGAAATTATGGAATCGCGAATTGGGACAACCCCATGCAGAATTGGAATATCCATCACAACACATTTTACGCCATCCAGGGACAGTATCCTGGCGAAGTGCTACGCTCGCAGTGGAGCGGTTTGCACAACGTAAAGCTCTACAACAATACCATTGAATTCGAGGGCGACAAGACCATGAACGTAATTGGTGTCTATGGCGGGGCCAGCGATAATATCGACATCAAAAATAACCTGGTGATCAATTCAAATACGTCGTACAATTACTATCCGAACCAGCTTATTCATACGGAACCCACGGCAACGATTACCAATCTCCAGGTACTCAACAACTCAACGACCAACCTGGACCCGGGTAGTTTACTGACATCGATCATTGGGCTTCCTGTACCCAACCCGCTGATCAATTTGAATGTTCTGTCAAATCCCGCAGTGACCAAAACGGGTGTCCGGCCCCAGCCCTATTACGTGCCTTCGGCGGGGAGCTCTTTGATAAATGCAGGTGTCAATGTTGGCTATGCATACCTCGGATCATCTCCTGATATAGGTGCCTATGAATCGGGAACCGTTTCAAACGCATTGCCCCAGGTGAGTCTGACCAGCCCCGCCACCAGCGCAAGCTTTACAACGGGTTCGACGGTTACCATTTCCGCCAATGCCAGCGATAGCGATGGCACGATAGCCAAAGTTGAATTCTTCCAGGGCACCACCAAGTTAGGTGAAGCCCTTTCAAGCCCCTATAGCTTTGCGTGGGCCAGCGTGCCTGCAGGAAGTTATTTCTTGACGGCAAAGGCGACCGATAACCAAAGTGCGGTAACGACTTCAGCCGCGATCGCCATTACCATTACTACCCCCAACATCGCTCCTGCTGTTAGCCTGACAAGCCCCACCAATGGAGCAAGTTTTGCTACCGGCACGACGGTGACGATTTCCGCCAATGCGACCGACAGCAATGGTACGATAGCCAAAGTTGAATTCTTCCAGGGCACCACCAAGTTAGGTGAAGCCTCTACAAGCCCCTATAGTTTTGCGTGGACTAACGTGCCGGCAGGAAGTTATTCCGTAACGGCAAAGGCGACCGACAATAAAAGTGCAGTAACTACTTCTACGGCGATCTCCTTTACGGTGAGCACCTCAAACATTGCCCCTGCTGTAAGTCTCACAAGTCCCGCCAACAATGCAAGTTTTACAACCGGCTTTTCCGTTACGATCGATGCCAATGCCACAGACAGTGATGGCACGATAGCTAAAGTGGAGTTCTTTCAGGGAACGACGAAGTTAGGGGAAGACCTCACGAGCCCCTATAGTTTTGAATGGACCCCCTCAACTGAAGGAAGCTACGTGATCAGCGCGAAGGCTACGGATAATACAGGAGCGATCACTGTTTCGGCAGAAGTACCTGTGGCGGTCACGCTTTCGGCAGGAGTTACTACCGGCATCAATGAGCTTGTTGCCTCAAACAAGATAGCCGTGTTTCCGAATCCGATCGTTGATAAATTCACAATACAATACACCTCTCCCGCAACACAGGAGGTTCAGGTAAGTATCATTGACATGGCAGGTACCCTCATCAAGCAAATGATGGTGACAGCCAATGCCGGAGCAAACGACATTGGGTTCGATACAAATTCTATTTATAAAGGCATTTATATCCTGGTATTCACTCCTGCGGATGGACATAAATCCACAGAAAGGATTGTTATCAACAAATAAATAGTATTAAATGAAATAGTTTTGTTGCGATCGCCCCTCTAAATTGTCGGAAATGACCCCTTCAATTGACCAAATATGTAATTATTTTTGCCATGGCTGGTCCTGGAAGAGGTGATGGAGGAAGAATGATAATAGCAGACAAAAGGCTTAAAAATTGATAAAATCTACCGGATATAAGTCGGGGATTGTTGTTATTCACTATTAAGAGTATACAGACCTAAAATCAAAATGCTATGACAGCCATACGGGTTCTTGTCGGTACGAAAAAAGGTGCATTTGTCCTTGCTTCGGATGCCAAACGTGTAAAATGGGAGGTCGACGGCCCCTTTTTTGCAGGATGGGAAGTGTATCACATGAAAGGATCACCGGCGGATCCGGACCGGATTTATGCATCGCAAAGCAGCGGATGGTTCGGACAGATCGTCCAGCGATCGGATGATGGTGGTAAAACATGGTTCCAACCGGGATTCAAGCTTGGCGAAACCACTACTACCGCTGAAGGAATGCCGGTAACGGAAAGCAACAAGTTTGCTTACGACACCACGGAGAAGGGTAAGCCGCTTACGACACACCAGTGGTACGATGGCACCCAGCATCCATGGGAGTTCAAGCGCGTATGGCATATGGAACCATCCATGACTGATGCCAATACCGTCTATGCCGGTGTGGAAGACGCGGCACTGTTCAAATCTACGGATGGCGGGAGTACCTGGTGGACACCCGGCGCGGGCGGTATGGCCGTACACACGATTATTGAGGACCAAAAGAATCCGCTGAAAATCTATATCGCTATCTCGGCTGCCGGCGTCTTCAGAACGGATGACGGAGGTAAAACGTGGAAGCCGATCAATAAAGGTTTGTCATCCCAATACATCCCTGACCCGGCTGCAGAGGTAGGTCATTGTGTGCACCGGATTGCGATGCATCCTTCCCGTCCGGAGGTGTTATTTATGCAAAAACACTGGGATGTCATGAGGAGCGATGATGCGGGCGAGTCCTGGTACGAAATCAGCGGCAACCTGCCCTCCGATTTTGGTTTCGTGGTAGATGTTCATGCGCACGAACCCAACACCGTGTATGTGATTCCGATCAAGAGCGACTCCGAACATTTTCCACCGGAAGGAAAGTTGCGCGTCTATCGCAGCCGAAAAGGCGGAAATGAATGGGAAGCGCTCACCAAGGGACTTCCTCAAAAGGATTGTTATGTAAACATCCTTCGTGATGCAATGTGTGTTGACCAGCTCGACCCGTGTGGGATCTATTTTGGCACAACGGGAGGACAAGTGTATGGATCCTCCGACGGAGGCGACAACTGGAAACCGATCGTACAAAATCTCCCCTCCGTTTACTCCGTAGAGGTTCAGGCCATCCCATGATTCGTGTTGCTCTTCCTTATCATTTGCGCAATCTGGCCAACGTGGGATCGGAAGTGCAATTGTCGGTGACCGGAGACGTCACCGTGCGATCCATTTTGGACGCCATCGAGGGGCGCTATCCCATGCTTGCCGGTACGATTCGCGATCACGATACGAAACAGCGCCGGCCGTTTCTGCGGTTCTATGCCTGTGGAGAAGATTTTTCGCTCTCTTCCCCGGATACCCGGTTGCCCGATAAGGTAATGACGGGAGAAGAACCCTTTCTGGTGATCGGCGCGGTTGCGGGGGGATAGTATCTTACTTAATAGAACCAACAGAGGTTCAGCCCGGAGCGGTCGTTCCGGTAGCTTCCGATACCTATCGGGACGGCATCGAACTTTTCTTTCCTGTACTTTATAGTAATTGTGACGGAGCCATTTTCAAAAATTCCTGCCAGGGTATTCCACTATTGCCAACGAGTAGTACTTTGCCAGGCTGATGTTGTTTTTTAAAAGCCTCCATGCCCGGCGCCTTTTGCTTTGCACCACTTTTTACTTCAAGCCCTACTACTTTCCCTTTTCCCTCCAGCACAAAATCAATTTCATCATTTCTGTGGCGCCAATAATGAACCGTATACCCTTCACTCAATTGATGGTTGACTAAGTGTGCTCCTATCGCGGCCTCAACCCAACGGCCCCATACATCAGGTTTTACACGCACGTCTTTTAAACTTTCAGTTTGTTGAGCCGTTAGCAGGGCTGTGTTGTGTACCTGAAACTTCGGACTTGATGAACGTTGCCGTAATTGTTCGCCAGTATATTTCTCAATACCTGCCAGTAATCCCGCTGTGTCAAGCAACTGTAAGTAGTGAGCGAGGGTCGTAGTATTCCCTGCATCCTGCAACTGCCCAACAATTTTTGTATAGGAAAGCACCTGGCCTGAATACAGGCACCCTAGCTCGAAAAGCTTCCGCAGTAACGCAGGCTTGTCAACACGGGTGAGCATGAGAATATCTTTTGAAATGCTCGTTTCAATGAGCGCATCGTTCACATACTTTTTCCAACGATCTTCTTCACTCATCAAACTGGCTGCACCTGGATAGCCACCAAACCAAACATATTCATCAGCCGTCACCCCAAAGGCTTCTTCCATTTCTGTCAATGGCCAATGGCCGAGGTACATTGTTTCGAAGCGACCTGCTAATGATTCGGTTAAACCTTGTTGTAAGAGTAACCGGGATGAACCTAACAAGATAACCTTAATGGCTTGTTGAGTGCGTGTATCTTCATCCCACAATTTTTTAACAACTTCACTCCAGTTGTTAATCTTTTGAATTTCATCAACGGCTAAAATAAAATCCACTGCTCCGGAAGCTTTCCACTGCAATCGGGCTGTTTGCCATTGCTGCTCTAGCCAAACCTCCCCTGTATTGGGCACAGCATCGGCTGAAACAAATAGATGCGGAACCGCAAGCCTTGCCAGCACTTGGCCTGTAAGGGTGCTCTTACCCACTTGGCGAGGCCCCATTAGAACCTGAATGAAGCTTCTAGGTTCCCTCAAACGAGTACTAAGTTGTTGAATATAAGGCCTTTCAAACATTATTTACAATTTACTCAATTAACTGAGTAAATATACTCAATCTTTTTAAAGCGCTACAAACTACATTAGCGTACGTCACCATCATTTGTAGTTCAATTTCATTTTTGAATCCAGGTATTATGTTTGACGCTGGCGCAAAAGAATTTGACGTGATCATTTGCGGAGCAGGTCCTGCGGGGTGCACGTGTGCCTTGTCGCTGGCCGATTCAGGTTTACGAGTTGCCGTTCTTGAAAAAAACAGTTTTCCACGCGATAAGACCTGTGGCGATGCTGTGGCTGCCTATGTACCAAAAGTGCTGGCTACCATCAACAGCTCGCTGACCAGAAGCCTGGGAGATTTTACCGAAAAAATCAGTGTGAATACCTGCCGCCTTGTAGCACCCAATCAAAAAGCGTTCGACCTCCGCTTTAGCCAAACCGGATTTATTTCAAGAAGAATGGACTGGGACAATTTTCTTTTTGAAAAGGCCTCTGCGCAAAACAACACCACATTTTTTTTAAACCATACCATACGTGATATAACGATCACCAACGATGGGGTAACCGTCATGGCCGGCAACACGGAATTTAAAGGCAGCATGGTGATCGGCTGCGATGGCGCTCATTCTGTAGTAAACAGAAAAATAACCGGTACAAGACCTGATCCGGATCATCATTGTGGTGCGGTCCGGGCCTATTACAGCAACGTATCCGGTATTCCTCATGATACGTTTGAGATCCATCTGATAAAAGATCTTCTACCGGGATACTTCTGGATCTTTCCTGTCAAAAATAACATGGCGAATGTCGGTCTGGGTGTTCTGTCGGCTGTGATCTCGGGGCGAAAGATGGATTTGCGCACTTCCCTTCAAAACGTTCTGGACGAAATCCCCTCCATCCGTGACCGTTTTAAAAATGCCGAACGTATCGGGAAGATCGAAGGATTTGGTCTGCCTTTAGGATCCCGGAAGGTTCCCATGAGCGGGGATCGTTTTATGTTGTGCGGAGATGCGGCATCGCTTATAGATCCCTTGTCCGGTGAAGGGATCGGCCAGGCCATCGTATCCGGACGGTATGCCGGATGGCAGGCAAAAAAATGTTTTAGCGAAAATAATTTTTCCGCAGGCTATATGAAGCAGTATGACGCGCAGGTGTATACCAAATTCTGGTCGCGGCATCGTAAAAACCATTTCATCCGGCAGGTGATGAACAACGAATGGCTCCTTAATGGTGTTTTAAATGCAGCACGTAAAAGCAAATTAATCAGGGATGTTATATCGAAAAGTTTCGCTTGACACTCATCCCTATTTGGAAAACTCTCCGAAGTGCCAAAGAATGCCGGATGGATCGTGCAAGAAACATTCCCGGCCCCAGTGATCCACCCGTATAGGGGTTAATTTTACATTGTTGTATTTAGCAGGTAGGTTTAAACCGAGGAGTTCATCCCAAAACCTCGCAACATTCTCTACTTCAAGAAAGATCATGGTATTGTCTACCCAATCCTGCACGTAAGCGTCTTGCAGATAAAATCCCAGTTGCCCCGTTTTAAATAAGGACATCGTTGGTGTCAGCGTTACTTCTTCAAATCGTAGG
>Ga0193731_1000064_pt1 | contig 34216 bp, 30 predicted proteins | sample U1a2metaG_FD_144920 | JGI IMG/M metagenome (GOLD analysis project Ga0193731, IMG submission 144920) | Soil microbial communities from a riparian zone of the East river system, Colorado, United States - U1a2 | ecosystem: Environmental > Terrestrial > Soil > Riparian zone | place: USA: East River...
GTAAATCTGCGTGATCTGCGGGAAATAATGCCGCACCTCAGCGTAAATCTGCGCGATCTGCGGGAAACAAATGCCGCACCTCAGCGTAAATCTGCGCGATCTGCGGGAAACAAATGCCGCATACGGAGTGCGGTGAACAAATGAATGTCCACGATCGTTTGTAGAAAGTCAATCCCTTTTTCTGATATCTTGAAGCCAAATGCCTCCTACCATTAAAGATCATGCTTCTTCCCTGCCCGATGCCCCCGGTGTCTATCGATTTTACAATGAAGAGGGAGTCTTGATCTATGTGGGAAAGGCCAAAAGCCTGAAGAAACGGGTCAGTAGTTATTTCAACAAGCAATCGCAGTACAATCGAAAAACAGAAAAGCTGGTGTCCGAAATCCGGAAACTGGAATTCACTCTGGCCAATACCGAATTTGACGCCTTGCTGCTGGAGAATAACTTCATCAAACAAAATCAGCCGAAGTACAACATTTTACTAAAAGACGACAAGACCTTTCCTTACCTCTGCATTTTAAAAGAGCGCTTTCCGAGAATCATTTCGACGCGCAAATACATCCCCCGCCAGGGTGAATACTTCGGACCTTACTCCAGCGTGGTTTCGATGAAAAGTGTACTGGAATTGGTCCGCCAACTCTATTCGATCCGAACGTGTACCCTGCTGCTCTCAGACGAAAACATTCAGCAAAAAAAATTCAAGGTTTGTTTAGAGTATCACATTGGCAATTGTAAAGGTCCCTGTGAAGGCCTTCAGGATGAAGCGGCTTACCTGGACGAAATAGCACAGGCAAGAAATATTCTAAAAGGAAACCTAAGCGTTGTAGAAAACTATTTCACTGACCACATGGAAAGGGCTTCGCAAGAAATGGAATTTGAGCGGGCTGCCTTGTTTAAACATAAATTAGAGTTACTGGAAAAGTTCCAGACAAAATCGTTGGTAGTCAACCGGAAGCTGACGGACATTGATGTGATTACGATCACCAGCGATGATCAGGACGCCTTTATCAACTATATGCAGGTGAAGGAAGGGGCGATCATTTTCTCAAAGAACCTGCAGGTCAGGAAAAAACTCGATGAAACCGACGAGGACATTATTAGTCTGGCAGCGCACGAATTGAGGACTGAATTCAGAAGTACGAACTCCATCCTGTTCAGCAATTTGCCTGTCACCGTTAAACTGGAGGAGGTGCAAAACGTTGTTCCGCAAATCGGCGATAAGAAAAAACTCGTTGCTCTGTCCCTGAAGAACGCCTGGTACGCCAAAACAAAAAAGGAAGCGGAAAAAAACGAACGAAAAGAAAAGAAAAACAAGGTGCTCGGCATTCTCCAGCACGACCTCCGGCTTCTGACCTGGCCTGAAATCATTGAGTGCTTTGATAATTCCAATCTTCAAGGTTCCACTCCTGTCGCGTCGATGGTGCGATTTGTAGACGGCAGACCCGACAAAGCAGGGTATCGTCACTTCAACATCAAGACCGTGGTCGGTGCCGATGACTTTGCTTCCATGAAAGAAATTGTCAGCCGGCGGTACAGCAGGATCATAGAAGAAGAGGGCGTATTCCCCAACCTGATTGTTGTGGATGGTGGCAAGGGTCAGTTGAGCAGCGCCTGCGAAGCCCTTCAGGAGCTGGGCCTTTACGGGAAAATACCGATCATAGGCATCGCGAAGAAATTAGAAGAAATTTATTACCCGGAGGACCCGCTGCCATTGCACATCAACAAAAAGTCACCGGGACTGATGTTGCTGCAAAAAATTCGCGACGAAGCCCACCGCTTCGCCATTACCTTTCACCGGCAAAAAAGAAGCAAGGCCACCTTCACAACCCAATTGGAAGAGATTCCGGGTATTGGAAGGAAAACCGCCGATAAACTTTTGCTGCACTTTAAATCGTGGAAGAAAGCCATGGACGCGAGCGAAGAAGAGTTGATAAAGGTTGTCGGGAAGAAAGGTTCACAAAGGATTCTGGCCCATGTCAAATCAGGAAGCACCTCCGCCGATGAAATGTCATCCCGGACAAGCATAAAATTACCGACGAAGTGATAAGCGGAATTTAGGCTACATATCCTTCTTCACCATCGGCGGCACCACCCCCATATTGTACCAGGCAAAAACAAACTGGTCAGCTTGCAATTCAATGCCCTTGGAAAGATTAGATGAACCGTGTCCTGATCTTACGTCGACGCGAAGTAGCACGGGATTATCACCGGTACTTTTCTCCTGAAGTGTGGCTGCAAACTTAAAGGAGTGCGAAGGCACAACTCGATCATCATGGTCTGCTGTGGTGACCAATGTTGCCGGGTAGGCAGTTCCCGGCTTCAGGGCATGGAGGGGCGAGTACGTTTTCAGGTATTCAAACATCTCTTTGGAGTCTTCGGCGGTACCGTAGTCGTAGGCCCAGCCGGCCCCTGCGGTAAACTTATTGTATCGCAGCATATCCATGACCCCCACCCCTGGTAACGCTACTTTAGCCAGGTCGGGACGCTGCGTCATCGTGGCGCCAATCAATAAGCCTCCGTTCGAGCGCCCGGCAATCGCCAGGTAATCGTGTGATGTGTATTTTTCTTTGATCAGGTATTCGCCGGCGGCAATGAAATCGTCAAATACGTTTTGCTTGTTCATTTTCGTGCCCGCCAAATGCCATTTATCCCCATACTCCCCGCCTCCCCGCAAGCAAGGTTGCGCATAAATCCCTCCGTTTTCCAACCATACAATCCGGGACGTGCTGAAGTTGGGCGTAAGGCTGATGTTGAATCCGCCGTAAGCATAAAGCCAGGTTGGATTTTTACTATTACGTTCTGTTCCCTTTTTGTACGTAATAAACATGGGGATTTTGGTGCTGTCTTTACTGGTATAAAATACCTGCTTTGTCTCGTATTCGTCCGGATTGAAATCGACCTTGGGTTTCTCATACAACGCCGATTTGCCTGATGCGATGTCATATTTGAAAATAGAAGGAGGATAGGTGAACGATGAGTACGAATAGTAGACTTCTTTATCCTTCGCTTTTCCTTCAAACCCACCGGCGGTACCAATGCCGGGCAACTCCACATTTCGTTCCAGCCTGCCCGTATAGTCAAATTGTTTTACAAGCGTTTGGGCATCTTTCAGATAATTGACAAATAGTCTCTTCCCCGCCGTGCTTACGCCTTGCATCGCATTTTCCGTTTCGGGGATGATATCCTTCCAGTTCCCGACCTTGGGGTTCGCAAAGTCCACTGCAATGATCTTGTTGTTGGGGGCACCCAGGTTAGTTTGGATAATCAGTCGCGAACCCTCATGGTCGATCACGGAATGATTATTGTCAAAATTACCGACGATGGTTACTAATTTACCTTTTGGATCGGTTAGATCCTGGGCATACAATTCATTTCCGGTAGTACTCACGGAAGCGTTGACAATCAGGAATTGTTCATCCTCCGTCAGGCCTGCGCCAATGTACCGGCGGGGCGTGCTATCGCCGCCGAAGATCAAAGGGTCATTCTTTTGGGATGTTCCGAGTTTGTGGTAGAGCAATTTATGATGCTGGGTTTTTGCCGAAAGCTCGCTCCCTTTAGGTTTATCATAACTGCTGTAATAAAATCCTTCCTTACCTCTCCAGGCAATTCCGGTAAATTTTAAATCGCGAAGTGTATCCTCAACGACCGTTTTGTCTGCGGTCTTGATGACAATGGCTTTGGTCCAATCGGATCCCCCCTCTGAAATCAGGTAAGCGGCAAGGGAGCCATCGTGGGTAAAAGAGATCCCCGCTAATTTGGTAGTGCCATCAAGGGAGAATGCATTGGGGTCCAAAAAAACTTCCGGTGTTCCATTCTCACCTTTCTTGCGAAATAGCACGTCATGATTTTGAAGGCCGCTGTTTTTATAGAAATAGTAATACCCGCCTTCTTTGAAGGGGGCACTTAATCGTTCGTAATTATAAATGGCTTCTAGACGTTTTTTGATCTTATCGCGATACGGGATGCTTTTGAGGTAGGCAAACGTTACGTCATTCTCGCGCTTCACCCAATCCGCCGTTTCTTTTGTTGTATCGTTTTCCAACCATCGGTAAGGGTCAGGCACCTTTTCACCAAAATACGTATCCACCGAATCTACCGTAGTGGTGAACGGATACTTTCCCGTGTTTTCTTTTTTGGGTGCACAGGCCGTCATTCCAAGGATCACAGCCGCCAGGAAAAATGTTGTTTGTTTTCTCATAGAAGTAGTTGGAGTAGTCTTGGCTAAATTCTTCTGTAAAGTGTTTATGGCGTTGAGTCAACGTTAGAATGAGGACTAATATACCAAAAGCAGTTGATTAAGGGGCTGACTAAAAAGGTATAGTTTGAAAGATCAAAACCAAATTATCTCTTGCCTCAGCGCCTACTTTGCGCCTCTGTGCCTCTGCGGTTAAAAATTTTCAGGATATCATTTCAAACTTAGTATACGGCACCAGCGCCTTCGGAATTCTAATTCCTTCCTGTGTCTGGTTATTCTCCAATAGGGCAGCTACAATCCTGGGCAGCGCCAAGGCACTCCCATTGAGGGTGTGCAGCAGTTGCATTTTGCCTTCCTTGTTTTTATAACGAAGTTTTAACCGGTTGGCCTGGAACGTCTCAAAGTTACTGACGGAGCTTACCTCCAGCCATCGCTGTTGAGCGCCGGCATACACTTCCATATCAAATGTCATCGCAGAGTTGAAGCCCATGTCCCCTCCACAGAGCAGCAATTTGCGATAAGGAAGTTCAAGTATTTCCAGGAGCCCTTGAACATGCAGACACATTTCTTCCAGGGTAGCATAGGAATCTTCCGGTCGGGTCACTTGCACGATCTCTACTTTGTCGAATTGGTGGAGGCGATTGAGGCCCCGCACATGGGCTCCCCAGCTTCCTGCTTCGCGGCGGAAGCACGGCGTGTACCCGGCATGCCGGACCGGCAATTGTTCTTCCGTCAGGATCACATCACGGTAGAGGTTGGTAATGGGTACCTCGGCCGTTGGAATAAGGTACAGTTTGTCTTCGCCAACAAAATACATTTGACCCTCCTTGTCGGGAAGCTGGCCTGTCCCATATCCTGAAGCTTCGTTCACCACGATGGGAGGTTGAATTTCCTGGTAGCCTTTTTTTTCAGCTTCGTCCAAAAAAAAACTTGTGAGCGCGCGCTGTAGCTTGGCACCCCGTCCTTTATAAACAGGAAAACCTGCTCCGGCGATTTTGGTGCCCAATTCAAAATCGATGATGTCGTATTTCTTTATGAGATCCCAATGCGGCAGGGCTCCCGGCTCAAGTCCGGGCAAGGTTCCGTGTTCGTAGACGGTGATATTATCGTCTGCACCTCCCCCTTCCGGTACGGGCTCCGCCGGAACGTTGGGGATCATATATAATACGCGCTGGAGCTCTTCTTCTATCGAAGACAATTGTGTATTCAGTTCAGCCGCCGTTTTTTTTAATCCGGTCGTTTTGATTTTTATTTCTTCTGCTTTTTCTTTTTGCCCTGATTTCATCAGGTTGCCGATCTCTTTTGCCAGCACATTGGATTCTGCCAGAACATCATCGTTCCTTCGTTGCACGTCTTTTCTTTTCTGATCGAGAGCCAACGCCGTATCGACCAGTACCTCGGCATCCTTTAATCTTCTCTTCTTTAGTCCCTGTATTACTTTCTCGCGTTGGTCGCGAACAATATGAATCTGCAACATGCGTTCTGCCTTTATAGTCATCAAAATTACTGAACCCTCATCACATTTTTTTCGTATTCAATTTGATTAATATTCAATTTTCGAGTATACTTGCACTGTCAATTCGGCTTCCCGGCCCTCTGAATAGATAAATCCAGTACTTTCGAGCTTCAAATTTTTAGAAATCAACGATTCCATGTTTCAGGCCTTTGCACTGAAGACTCCCCACGCTAGGCGAACTTTATCTTAAACACTTACTTTTTCAACCTATCTTTTTTACCCTCTCATGTACACAATTGACGACCTGAATGTTAAGCTATTGTCCGAATTAAAAGACTTAGCTGAAGAAATGGGCGTGAAAAACGCCAAAAAACTTGCCAAGCAAGAACTCGTCTACAAGATCCTTGATCAGCAAGCCAGCCATGAACCAGTGACATCAGCAAAAAGAGAAGCTGACCCTAATCAATCAGAGCCGGAGCGCAAAATGCGGCCTCGCCGGCGTGAAAATGTCGCGCCTCCTGCCGATACGCAACCTGATAAAAATCTATCCAGCGAAGAGATGCTGCGGTCGATCGATATCGATATGGAAAGCAATGTTGCCCGCTTTGATGAACCGGCCAAAAGTGCCGCCCCCGAATTTGAAGCCAACGTCCAGCAGCACGAAGAAGAGCGGCCTGCCATGCAGGAAGATCGATCCGATTTCAAAGAGGAACGCCAGCAACCGCAGGGACCTAAGCGTGAAACCAACATCAAGGAATTTGATGGCGCCATCACTAACGAAGGAGTCCTTGAGATCATGCAAGACGGCTACGGTTTCCTGCGTTCATCAGACTATAATTACCTCGCCAGCCCGGATGATATTTATGTATCGCCTTCCCAGATTAAATTGTTTGGTTTGAGGACCGGCGATACGGTGCGTGGGCAGATCCGCCCTCCTAAGGAAGGAGAAAAGTATTTCGCCTTACTGAAAGTGGAAAGCGTAAATGGTAAGACCACCGAAGAAATCCGCGACCGCGTGGCATTTGAATACCTCACGCCCCTCTTCCCTGAAGAAAAGCTGAGGCTCAGCACAACACCGGATAATATGTCAACGCGAATTCTGGATTTGTTCGCCCCCATTGGGAAAGGCCAGCGTGGAATGATCGTAGCCCAACCCAAAACGGGTAAAACAGTTTTGCTGAAACACATCGCCAATGCCATCGCCGAAAACCATCCCGAGGTTTATTTGATCGTATTGCTGATCGACGAACGTCCGGAAGAAGTAACCGATATGGCGCGCAGTGTGAAGGCGGAAGTTATCGCCTCCACGTTCGATGAACAGGCCGAACGTCACGTGAAAGTAGCCTCCATCGTTTTGGAAAAAGCAAAACGAATGGTGGAATGCGGTCATGACGTCGTAATTCTATTGGATTCCATCACCCGGTTAGCCCGGGCCTACAATACCGTTGTCCCCTCCTCAGGAAAAATACTCTCCGGTGGCGTGGATGCCAATGCATTGCATAAACCCAAGCGTTTCTTTGGTGCCGCGCGTAACGTGGAAAACGGAGGATCGCTGACGATCATCGCTACCGCGCTGATCGATACCGGCTCAAAAATGGACGAAGTGATCTTCGAAGAATTCAAAGGAACGGGCAACATGGAATTGCAACTCGATCGCAAATTGTCGAACAAGCGAATTTATCCTGCCATAGACGTTCCGGCTTCCGGCACACGACGCGAAGAATTGTTGATGAAAGAAGATGAATTACAGCGTGTCTGGATTTTGCGCAAGTTCATGGCCGACATGAACTCCAACGAAGCAATGGAGTTTGTGCTCAGCAAGATGAAGGGCACGAGAAATAATCAGGAGTTTCTTATCTCGATGAACGGGTGATCAGAATTTCTTCTCATGGAATGCCCCCTTAAACTCGGGGTACTCAAGCCGTTTCTGTCTGTCTATCTCCCTCGCCATGATCTGCGCTTCGGCAAAAGGAGTATCTTCAATTTCAATTTCCGCCGGCAAGGCTTTTACCGGAATTTTTTCGCGGATCAGTTTTTCTATTTTTTTGATGTAGTACACTTCGGCTTCGGTGACCAGCGTAATCGCTTTGCCTTCCTGAAAGGCCCTTCCCGTCCTGCCGATACGGTGCACATAATCTTCAATCAAATTGGGGACATCAAAGTTGATCACGTGAGAAACTTTGATCACATCAATACCCCGCGAGGCAACGTCGGTAGAGACCAGCACCCGGAGTTGACCGCCTTTAAATTCGTTCACCGCATTGATCCTGCTGTTCTGGCCTTTGTTGGAATGGATAACCCTGGCAGGTCCGAGCGACTTGCGCTCAACAAACTTAAAAACACTATCCGCTGATTCCTTCGTTCGGGTGAAGACCATGACCCGGTTGAACTCCTCTTTGTTCTGAAGGAGATACTCGAGAAAATGGATTTTCGTTTTCAGGTTTGGAATATGATATAGTTCCTGTTCTACTTGCTTGGCCGTCGTGGCAGGGGGGGAAACTTCCACCCGAACCGGGAACTCCAGGAATTCCTGTGAAAGCTTTTCGACTTTCTCAGAAAAGGTTGCAGAGAACAATAAGTTTTGGCGTTTGGAGGGAATGACTTCAAAAATCTTTCTGAGTTGACGCATAAAACCCATGTCCATCATGCGGTCGGCCTCATCCAGGATCAGCGTCTTAAGCTGTTTCACGGGAATCTCGTTTTTCAGGTACAATTCCATGAACCGTCCTGGTGTGGCCACCAAAATATCGACGCCCTGACGGATGGTCTCGATTTGGCTTTTGGGACCTACTCCGCCGTAAATGGCAGTTATCCGGAGACCGGTATGTTTTGCAAGGATCGCCGCATGTTCTGCCAATTGGATAACCAATTCCTTCGTGGGCCCAAGAATCAACACGCGGGGAGCAGTGCCCTGAGCGTATTTCATTTGCATTAAAACCGGCAACAGGTACGCTGCTGTTTTACCGGTACCGGTTTGCGCAATTCCAATGACTTGTTGGCCTCCCAGGATCAGGGGAATACACCGTTGTTGGATTTCGGTAGGTATCTCAAAGCCGGCATCCGCAATCCCGTCGAGCAGCTGCTTATTTAATTTAAATCCGGACCAGGGACCGGAGACGTTATCGGATTGCACGGAATTCTAAATTATCTTTACCCACCATGAACTCTACTCTTATCCTCAACGCGAGAATTGTCAACGAAGGTAAGGTCTTTGAAGCAGACGTACTCACGAAAGGCCACTATATCGAAAAAATCGGACCTGACTTACAATCACAGACGGCCAATAGGGTAATCGATGCCAAAGGGCATGTTCTATTGCCTGGTGTAATCGACGACCAGGTCCACTTTCGTGAACCGGGACTGACTCACAAGGGAACCATTCTCACCGAGTCCAGGGCTGCCGTGGCAGGCGGCGTTACCAGTTTCATGGAAATGCCTAACACGGTACCGCCGGCATTCACCCGTGAACTGCTGGAAGAAAAATACCAGATAGCAGCCAATACTTCGCTGGCTAATTATTCTTTTTATATCGGCGCGTCGAATGATAACCTGGAAGAGGTCCTCAAAGCGGATGTCAATACAATTTGCGGTCTTAAAATATTTATGGGATCCTCGACAGGCAACTTGCTCGTGGATGATAGCAAAACCCTGGAAGGATTTTTCTCACGGTTTCCGTCATTGATTGCGACACATTGTGAAGATGAGCCGACGATCCGGAAAAACACGGCTGAATTCAGGGAGAAATACGGCGAAGATATGCCCGTGTCTTACCATCCTCTGATCCGCAGTGAAGCGGCCTGCTACCAATCCTCCTCCTTAGCAGTTGGCCTTGCTAAAAAATATGGCACCCGGTTGCATGTCCTTCATATTTCCACAGAAAAAGAAATTTCTTTGTTTGATAATGCAACGCCCCTGGAAAAGAAGAAGATCACTGCCGAAGCGTGCGTGCATCATTTGTGGTTCAACGACCATGATTATGAAAGGCTTGGGATGTTGATCAAATGGAACCCTGCCATCAAAACTGCAGCCGATCAGAAGGCTATCTTAAATGGGGTGTTGGATAATCATCTTGATGTGATCGCTACCGATCATGCGCCTCATACACTGGAAGAAAAGGAGAATTCCTATTTCAAGGCACCCTCGGGCGGACCGCTGGTCCAGCACAGTCTTCCCGCCATGCTCGAATTTTACCGGCTTGGAAAATTGAGCCTGAAAAATATCGTGCAGAAAATGTGTCATAACCCGGCCATCGCATTTCAAATTCAAAAACGCGGCTTTATCCGGGAGGGCTATTTTGCCGATCTGGTGCTGGTTGATCTCAACAAGCCCTGGGAAGTGAAAAAGGATAACATCCAATCGAAATGTGGGTGGTCGCCATTCGAAGGTGTCACGTTTAGGTCAGCTGTTACACACACCATCGTGTCAGGTCATTTAGCCTATGCCGGGGGTGAATTCGATGATAGCAATCGGGGGCTGCGCCTGGAATTCGAGAGGAATTGACGGCAAAATCATTTTTTGCAATTTAGTTGGAGGTGGCTAACTTTGCCCTCCTTAAAATGGTGAATGTAGTTCAGTTGGTTAGAACGCCAGATTGTGATTCTGGAGGTCGCGGGTTCGAGCCCCGTCTTTCACCCGGCAGTAGTCTTGAATAACTAGTCTTGAGTCCCGGGTGGGCATGTACCCCGAGTCGTCCTGTAACCCAATTTCCTGGTATGCTCGTGCTCGTATTTTTTGAGCACAGGATGACGAGGTTCATCCAACATCAGGTACCTGATCTCACCCAGGTCTAAAAGTTCAACGTTAAATCCTCCGTGTTGACGGGCAACTTCGCCGATCCATTCCGCTACGATCGGTCCCTTTCTTCAGCCCTGACCGAGGAACTTATAATTTTCAGGGCTATTCGCCATGATTCAATTTTCGGCAAATTTCCAAGCAAACCAACTGCTATCACTCCGTTTACGTAAATCATCTTCATTTTCTCTGACAAAAAAATTAACTCGTTTGAGAATCCAAAACCGTAACACCATGGACCAGCGCATTATTTCCTTATTTGATGAGTACACTCACAAACCGTTGACCCGCGAAGACTTTTTAAAACGGTTGACCTCCCTTACCGGGAGCACCGCCGCGGCGCTTGCGGCCGTATCCTTGTTGAAAGTGAATTATGCGAAGGCAGAAACCATTCACCAACAGGATGACCGCCTGATCACGGAACGCATCACGTACGCCGGAGATGGCACAGAGATGAAAGGGTACCTGGCCCGGCCGAAGGAAAACAAAAAATACCCTGCCGTGATCGTGATTCATGAGAACCGGGGGTTGAATCCTCATATCGAAGACGTCACGCGAAGGATGGCGCTGGCAGGATTTCTGGCAATGGCACCTGACGCACTTTCTCCCCTGGGTGGAACCCCTGCTGACGAGGACAAGGCCAGGGACCTGATCGGCAAACTCGACGCTGTGAAGAACCTCTCCAACTTTAGTAAAGGATTTGATTACTTCAAGAGCCGAAATGACTGCAATGGAAAATGGGGATGCATCGGATTCTGTTGGGGAGGCGGCATGGCCAACCAACTGGCTGTTCATGTCCCAGACCTGAAGGCAGCCATCCCATTCTATGGCCGGCAGCCCGAAGCGGCCGATGTTCCAAGAATCAAAGCCGCACTTCAACTTCACTATGCCGGAATGGACGAGCGCATTAATGCAGGTATTCCTGCATACGAAGAGGCGTTAAAAAAAGCAGGGACATCGTATCAGCTTTTTACCTATGAAGGTGCACAGCACGCCTTCCATAACGACACGGCCCCGACGCGATACAACGAAGCGGCTGCCAAACTGGCGTGGAGCAGAAGCATTGATTTCCTGAAAGAGAAATTGAAGTAAAACTATTTGAACAACTTTATTTTTTGTCTAAGTTTAGTATATGATTTCCTGGTTGGATTTCCATGCCTACCCGTTAGAAAAAAAGATCAAGACGCTGTACGAGCGCGGTACCTTCATCATGGCCATTCGTTATTACGGTCATAAGGTAAACTTATACTTGTTGGGAAATTCCTACGTCGAAGTCTTTGTCAATCATAAATTGGGGACCATCGATAAAATTTCGCTGCTCGACTGCGCCCATTCGAGGATGAAATTTTACGCAGATCAAATCAAACTCCCCCAGCAATTAATCGAATACTAAGACGAAAAAAGGCCCCAAATGGGGCCTTTTTTCCGGATGCTATCCAAAATTACTTTTACGCTGCGGCAGTCGCGGATTGCTCTATTTTGGCAGATTGCCTGAGGTGAACTGTTTTCTTTGCTTTGTAGCCGCAATAGCTGCATTGATAATGTTTCAAAAGCTCCCCTTCCTCGGTGGCAGTCGGCTGTTTGATAATTTCCTCTTTAACAACTTTGAAGGTCTGGTAATTGCATTCCGGGCACTGGATAGCATGCAAGTGACCGGCATATTTTTCAATCTTGATATATCCGGTCTCTTCATCTTTCCAAACATCGTAGTCGACGGAAAAAACATTCTCTTCCGCCTGCATCCCCTCATCCAGGTATGCATCCTCTTCCTCCTCGCTAAGGAGTTTCATGGGCTTGCCGGTCTTGGGGGAAATCCGGGGCTTGTAGCGAAGTAACTTTAAGCGTTTTTCAACAAAGAAAGGGTAGTAAAACCGGAGGAGATTTTGAACGATCAGCGCCACAATCAAACCCATCATGGAGGTAACAAATATCCTCACAAATACCCACAGCGTGCTCAGTTTACTAATAGTTGAATTAAAATAGAAACCGGCTCCTATAATCAACACGATCGCAGCAATCCACAACACATTAATTTCATTTTTATTAATGAAATCATACCGCGCCTTGCTGTCCGAGGTAGTGGAGAGCTTCACAAAGTATCCCAGCGCTATCAGTATGCCTGCAGCCCAGCAAATGTAGGCCAAATTAGCCGCCAAATTGTTCCAGGATGCAAACTGGGCCGGGTCTTGCTCGACGATGTCGTTCATAATGATGTTCTTTATCGTTATTTATTATGGATAACAAATATAATAAACTGTAACACTTATCCCTACGTCAACAACCACCTATCTCAAAATATTTGGAATTCAATCAATTTACCCCCCCAATTAAGTAAAAATTCGGGAAACAGCCTCGCTCAACTCCCAAATCCCAATGCAAAGTTCGTGAAATCTTTAACGATTTTTATCGACTTCGGTTCGTTTTCAAACATCCCCATATGACCGGCATCTTCTAGCCCGTAAAACAGGGGGAACTTCATCAGACTGGACTGCGCCGACGACTGCTCGTAGGGAATGATGGAATCGTGCTCGCCAGCGATCACCAGGATAGGTTTGGGGAAGGTTTCCAGTAGCGCCAGCTGCTCCGGACGGTCACGCATGGCAGTGGTATAGGCGATGAGAGTTTCAGACTGAGTCCCGGAGGCGATTTGATGGACTTCGTTCACGTGGGGGTTTCCTTTCTGATGGAAAAGGCCGGGGACAAAGGTGTCGATAAAGGGCTGGACGCCGTTGCGCCTGACGAATTCGATCACTTTGTTTCTGTTTTCTTTTTTCTCCTCTGAATCGGCAAAGGCCGTGGAATGAAAAAGGCCGAACCCCGGAAACCGGCTTGGCTGGTCGTCAACCATGGCCATCGTCACGTAGCCGCCAAGGGAGTGTCCAACAACGAATGGGCTATCCAACCGAAGGTCGTCCAGCCAACCCAGCATGGTCAGCCCAATGTCACGGATGGTAAAGGGTACGGGGGGAAGCGGGCTCTTGCCAAAACCCGGTAAATCCGGTAGCAATACCCGGAAGGTGTCTGAAAGCTTGTCTGCCATTCCACCCCAGATCTCGTGCGTCTCACAAAAGCCGTGAATCAAAATCAAGGGATGGCCTTTCCCTCTCTCCTCATGATAAACCGGGCTCATGGCTAACGCCTTGCCACCGGCTCGAGCATGGAAATGACGGCGCTCCGGATTCCCTCGGGATCAAAGCCGCATTCGCGATGAAGTTCACTTTGCTCGCCATGCTCAACGACTCGATCTGGAATACCCAACCGTTTGACTTCTGCCGTGTAGCCGTGGTCCGCCATGAATTCCAACACGGCGCTGCCAAAGCCGCCCTGGACGCAACCGTCTTCCACGGTCAGTATTTTTTTGTAGTTGAAAAAAATCTCATGAAGCAACGCTTCATCCAGGGGCTTCACAAACCGCATGTCATAGTGAGCAGGATAAACGCCGGCAGCAACCAATTTCTCGGAGGCCTCCACCACATAATTTCCAATGGTCCCAATCGTCAAAATCGCTACCTCCTCTCCGTCCCTGATCTTTCGTCCTGTCCCGATCTTGATTTCTTCAAACGGTGTCCTCCAGTTGGGCAACACACCCTGGCCGCGAGGGTAGCGAATTGAAAATGCTCCCTGGGTCCTGGGCAACTGGGCTGAATACATCAGGTTTCTTAATTCGGATTCGTTCATAGGTGCCGATACAATCATGTTCGGCAGACAGCGGAAATACACGAGGTCATACGCTCCATGATGGGTAGGGCCATCGGCACCAGCAAAACCTGCTCTATCCAAACAGAAATTAACAGGCAGGTTCTGAACGCAGACGTCATGGATGACCTGGTCATAGCCACGCTGCATAAACGAACTATAAATGTTGCAGAAAGGAACCAGTCCCTGGGTGGCCAGACCGGCGGAAAAAGTTACGGCATGTTGTTCTGCAATGCCGACATCAAATGCGCGGTCCGGCATTTCCTTCATCATAATGTTCATGGAAGAGCCGGAGGGCATAGCAGGGGTAATGCCGATAATTTTGTCGTTTACCCTGGCCAGCTCGACCAACGTGTTGCCAAAGACATCCTGGTATTTGGGGGGCTGAGGTGTGTCGTAAATTTTTTTATGGATCTCACCGCTGATCTTATCAAATGTCCCCGGTGCGTGCCAGGTAGTGGCATTCCCTTTTTCTGCCGGTCCGTACCCTTTACCTTTGATGGTGACGCAATGAAGGATCTTCGGTCCCTTGATTTCCTTCAGGTCATTGAGTATCGCTACCAGGTGGTCTACATCATGGCCATCCACCGGTCCAAAATATCGTAAGTGTAGGGACTCGAACAGATTGCTTTGACTCAACACAGTTGATTTTATCCCTGTTTCGATTTTCGAAACAATGTCCTGCGCGTTCTTACCAAAGTGGGAGAATTTACCGAGCAGGTTCCAGACATCATTCTTAAGTTTGTTGTACGTTTTGCTGGTTGTGATGTCGGTGAGATAATCTTTCAACGCTCCTACATTCGGATCGATCGACATGCAATTGTCGTTGAGAACAATCAGGAGATTGGTATCGGAAACGCCGGCATGATTGAGCCCTTCGAAGGCCATCCCGCCGGTTAAGGCGCCGTCGCCAATCACGGCGATGTGTTGCTTTTTTTCAAGGCCTTTGTATTTGGATGCTTCCGCCATCCCCAGCGCAGCGGAGACCGAGGTCGAAGAATGACCGCCCCCAAAAGCATCGTATTCGCTCTCCGATCTCTTGGGGAATCCGGAAATGCCCTGATAGATCCGGTTTGACTGAAAGTTGTCTCTGCGGCCGGTAAGGATTTTGTGTCCGTAGGCCTGGTGACCCACATCCCATACGAGTTGATCGTACGGAGTATCAAAGACATAATGAATGGCCACCGTCAATTCTACCACGCCCAGGTTGGCACCAAAATGACCTCCGTAAATGGAAACGTTGTCGATGATAAATTGCCGCAGTTCGTCACAAAGCTGTACCAATTGGGCCTGGTCCAATTTCTTCAGGTCAGAAGGACTATTGATTTGGGAGAGCAGTTTTCCGGGTGTGATCAGCATGTTCGGGACGCTATGACTGCCATTTTGCTAAACAGCCTTTCAAGGTAACTGTTTTCATTATTTTTCGATAAACTGGAACACAAATCTAAGGAATTTAGCTCACCTCAGTAAGCCACATTCGGTAGTTTTGGTTCCAAAGGCCACTTGCCGCTTACCGGCTCGCTCCATCCTCAGTGTCACCGACAGACTGGCAGGGCGGCTATTTCAGCGGGCAGGCCCGTTATTATAAATAAATCCTGACATTCCTGAAAATCATAGAATCCTGATATAATTTCGCACCCAGATTTATGCAAAAAGAAAATTTCGAAATCCATCTGCCGCTATTTGAAGGGCCCTTTGACCTCCTTCTTTTCTTCATTGAACGCGACGAACTCGATATCTACGATATACCGATCTCGAAGATCACCAACGACTTTCTGGCCTACCTCCAGCAGTTGGAGAGCCTCAACGTTGAACTCGCCAGCGAATTCATCCTGGTGGCCGCCACGCTGATGCGTATCAAATCCAAAATGCTGCTGCCGCGCCCGCAACTTGATGAACAAGGTAATGAGATCGATCCTCGTGAAGATCTTATTCGTCATTTGCTGGAATATAAAAAGTACAAGTCGGTTATCGGCGATTTCCACAACCTGGAGGAAGTGCAGCTGCAGAAGGAGAAACGCGGCAACATTATGAAGGAGTTGAAGCAACTTGCCGAAAGCTCGAATGTGGAGGCCGAACTTCAGGATGTGGACCTCTTCAAGCTGCTGATGGTCTTTGAAAAAGTACTGAAACGCCACGAAGAGGAAAAGAACCGCCCTGTTCATGAGGTGATCCAGTACCCTTATACTGTTGAAGGGCAGAAGGAATTTATAATGGGTCAGTTGGTAGGCCGTCCACGCATGGCTTTTACCGAGTTATTTGAAAAAGCTCCGACGCGGGTTGCCCTCATTTTTAATTTCCTGGCTATTCTTGAAATGCTTTCACTCGGCATGCTGGATATTCAAACCGGGGAAGGCTTTAATAATTTCTGGGTGATCCGGAAGGAGGGGGTGGAGGCAGGGAGCTAGCATCAATGCCGCACTCTTTCGCAGGTTTCCAATGTATCGGCGGAAACTAATTTATAGTTATCCGAAACTTCAATTTCTCCCTTGATTTCACTGTGTGTCTGGCAAAGGGGTATGATGTACCAGTCGCCGCCTTCGGTGTTGGCTTTTTGAACATGGGCGCCCACCAAATCTTTGCCCGTGCAGGATACTTCAACACAACACGCTACCGTCTGACCACTGTACTTTTTCCAATGTTCTATCCAGCTTCCGCATGTACATAGCCTTCCCGACGTGACCATCATGTTTTTGATTCTCGCCATACTTGTTTTATCACTGTAAGTAACTTTAGATAGACCAACGGTCTCCCGATCTGCTTATGCGGACACCGTATGGCGCAACGATAAAGCTAATTAAGTCTGGCTAAGGGAAATGGCGGCGGATATAACAGCCGAATGAAGGAAACGCAAAAACTGCGAAAACAGCTAAATAAATGAGGTGCCGGTTGATCCGAGTGGTTAAAAAGTACTAGTAAAATGGTACATTTTAACCAGTGAGCTAAAACTCAAATTCTGAAAAATTGGGTCGTAATTTTTATTCAACGTCACGTCTTTTGAATCGGCTTTGTATAAAGAGATTCACGGCCGCGTAAGCGAATATACCGCACATTGTCGCGCTTCGGTTATCGAAAGAATCCATCCCTTTACCACAACCGTTTGGCCAATCTTGAAATCATTTTCTATTTTCCGGTCAAGCCATGAGCCGAGGAATGAACTTTCTGTTGTCACTGAAATGGATTTACCGGTGTTATCGGTTAAAAGCAGCTTCACCAGTTGCGCTTCACCCGCTTCGCCGGGCACTTGTTTCCGGTAGGCTAGTCCAATATTATGAATTTCACTCTCATCCCAGATGCGCGCCAGAAATTGGGGTTGAGAAAGCACTGGATCCGGGTTCGATGCCTTGGTTTGACAACTGACCAAGGGGATGGCTAAAGAAAGGGTGCTCACTCCGGAAAGCAAAATGAAGGTTCGCCTTTTCATCTATAGTAATTGAAAGACTTGATTTATTTTTTACCTGGATTTAACCAACTCACGTTTTGCTCTGTCCGATGGTGTTGTCCAAGGATATCCTTATAAAGGTCGGGCCGCCTCGCTTTCGTGTATCGATATCCTCCGGACTGCATTAGCTTCTCCGGTGTGAGCGTTGCCATTACCACATCGTCTCCCAGCATTCTACATTCTGCTAGTATATCTCCGAATGGATCAATGATCATAGAACATCCGTTTTTTAGCTGATCGTCGTCCATTCCGATGGGATTGGAGAAAACAGCATATATACCATTGTCATAGGCCCTTGCCGGAAGCCATTTTAATAACCACGCTCTCCCCTTCATTCCGTCGAATTCCAACCGCAGTGACGTCGGGTCAGTTTCCCGATTTTGCCAAAGCTGTGGATCAACAAAGCCTGCACCAGGGCGGGTTGACGGTGTACACATCGTTACGTGCGGCATAAAAATTACTTGTGCCCCTAACAACGCAGTCGCCCTCACATTCTCAATGATATTGTTGTCATAACAAATCAGAATGCCACATTTCCATCCGCCTAGCTCAAAAACCGTGTACCGGTCACCGGCCGTGAGATGGGGATTAATGAACGGGTGTAACTTTCTATGGTTGGCGATGAGCCCGTTTTTATCGACGCACACATACGCTTTGAAGATACGATCTTCTTTGTCTTTTTCAAAGAGTCCGGCCAGGACGGTAATGCTGTGCTTTCCGGCAATCGACGTGAGTGCTGAAATACTTTTCCCATCCGGAATAAATTCTGCCAGCCCAAGCAATTGTTCTTTGGAAAGATGCCGCGCAAAGGTATAGCCCGTAACTGAGCATTCGTGAAAAGCCACAACCTGAGCCCCCTCCCCCGCCGCTTTTTGTGAAAGGGTGTCTATAATGGATAGGTTATAGCTCGTGTCGCCACTTCGGTGTTCAAATTGTGCCGTTGCGATTTTTATGGTATCCATACTACCCCGAAAAGTGGTGGTTTTTTGCCACAAAGGCGCTAGGACACGAAGATTATTTTTATTCTATGTCATTCAGATTTGTCTCTATTGTTTCGCCTTCCTTTTTTTCAACTCGTTCGATCTTGACCTCATTGTCCATATATCGTTCCCGGTAATTCGGACCAATTGGAAGTACGCCCGTAAGACTAATGCCCATTAATGCCAAGGCAATAAGAAGCACCAGGCCTATAAGCCTCAGGAATTCTCTGAATTTTTTCATGTTCTGTGAATAAATGAAGGACTGATGCTTTTCAGCACCAGATGGGTTCTTTAGAAGAAAGTGAAAATCGCCAAACGCGTTGGCTATAGAGGAGGAGAATTATCCCCTATTAGAAATGGACAAGTCGTCGGTTGAATTCTGAGGAAAAGTCTTTCGCTGAAAAAACCGCGCACCCTGTTGTGGGCAATGCGCTTGCCTCGATGGATAGTCTGCCTTGGCCTTAAAAAGTTGATGGTGAAATCGCAGGGTCAGGGTTTCGGGTTGCCAGAAGTCGCACCGGATAGGGCTCTGAACAAATTGCGCAGAAGCCTTTGAATAGGATGCTGCCCCTTTACCATTTGCCTTAATCGAAACGACCAGCTCGGTCTTTGGGACTTGCTTTTCTTGAGAGACTGTGTTGGTGGAATAGGTTGCTGAAAAGGCAAATAAACCAAGGAACAAGGTTACCATTAATAACCCTCTTGAAAGCTTATTTTGATGATGAGTACGCCAGCCGTCGTTCATGGAGTACCAAAGGTAGTGTATTTACTGATCGCGGCGTTTTCAAAAATGCAAGACCGCTATTTCTTAAACAACCGGAAAACCTTCATGAGTGGATCATAAAACCGGTCTGCCACCCGTTCCTTCAACGGAATGATGGCATTGTCCGTGATGGTTATTTTTTCGGGACATACCGTCGTACAACACTTGGTAATATTACAAAAACCGATACCCGCTTCCGTCTTCAGATCTCCTGTCCTGTCTTCGATATCCAGTGGGTGCATTTCCAGGGCTGCGGCATAAACCATGTGCCGGGGTCCGGCAAACTGCTCATGGAGATCGTGTTCACGCAACACGTGGCACACATCCTGGCAAAGAAAGCACTCAATGCATTTTCTGAATTCCTGGACACGGTCAATGTCGCTTTGCGCCATGCGCCAGGTGCCATCGGGTGCATCGGGAGGACGCGGCTTGAATTTTTTGATTTTTTTCTTCGTCCGGTAATTCACAGAAACATCCGTCACCAGGTCCTTTATTACCGGAAAGGCTTTCATGGGCTGGATGGTAACGGGCTTGTCAACCGGCATATCACCCATCCGCGTCATACACATCAACTTCGGGTGACCGTTGATCTCGGCAGAGCATGATCCGCATTTTCCAGCTTTGCAGTTCCATCGCACTGCCAGGTCATTGGCGTGCTCAGCCTGGATCTGGTGCACGGCATCCAGGACGACCATTCCCTCCGTGATTTCAGTTTGATATTCCTGAAATTCACCCCCCTCTCCTTCGGTCCGCCATATCTTAAAAGTAATTTGCGCCATGCGTTACTTCATTTCGTCAATGATTTGTTGAAGGTCATCCCTCATTTTTAATTTCGGTAAATGTTTTACTTCCATTTCGCCGCGCTCATCCTTCCTGATGCAAATATTCACGTTCCCAAACGCTTCACTCTTTGCCGGGCAATCTTCCCGAAAATGTCCTCCGCGACTCTCCTTGCGCTCTTTGGCTGCTTTCGCCACGGCATCCGCCACGGTGAGCATGTGCTTTAATTCCATTGCCGTGTGCCACCCGGGATTGTACCCGCGGTTACCTCCGCACGCGGCGCGATCAGCACGGTCTTTCAATAGGGTGATCTTGCCAATGGCATCGTCTAATTCCTTTTCCGTCCTTACAATACCGACCAACTCCTGCATCATATCCTGAAGATTGGATTGGATCTGAAACGGATTTTCTCCTGCTTCCTCTCTACCAAATGGAGCCAGCGCCCACTGTGCAATTTCTTCAACCTGACTGGCCTCCACTTTTCCGGCAGGCGTTTCCTTGGTGTACCGGGCGGCGTGTTCGCCTGCGAGCTTACCGAACACGAGCAAGTCGGAGAGTGAATTCCCGCCCAGGCGATTTGCTCCATGGAGTCCGGCCGCACATTCTCCCGCGGCAAAGAGCCCGGGGGTACTCGTCATCTGCGTGTCTGCATTCACCCGAACACCTCCCATAATGTAGTGGGTAGTGGGTCCCACTTCCATCGCCTCTTTTGTTATATCTACCCCCGCCAACTCCTTAAACTGATGGTACATGCTGGGCAATTTTCTTTTGATGTGCTCCGGCGCATTTGATATCTTTTCCTTTATCCAGGCTATGTCCAGGAATACGCCGCCATGAGGGGATCCCCGGCCTTCTTTGATCTCCCGTATAATACAACGCGCGACGTGATCGCGGGTCAACAACTCCGGTGGCCGTTTTGCATTTTTGTCGCCTTGTGTATAGCGCCACCCCTCTTCCTCGTCCGTGGAAGTTTGTCCTCGGTATAGTTCGGGAATATCGTCAAACATAAACCGGCGCCCTTCGCTGTTTCGCAAAACTCCTCCTTCACCCCTTACGCCTTCTGTAATAAGCAACCCGCGAACACTTGGCGGCCAAACCATTCCGGTAGGATGAAACTGGATGAATTCCATGTCAATGAGTTCTGCGCCGGCATGGTAGGCGAGCGAAATACCACTTCCTGTGCAGTCCCAGCTATTGCTGGAGATTCTGTAAATCCTTCCCATCCCGCCTGTCGCAATGATGACGGCCTTCGCCATGAATACTTTGAAAAGTCCTTTTTCCCGGTCGTAGCCGAAAGCGCCAACTACCTTTTCTCCATTTTTCAGCAGGCTGATAATGGTGTATTCCTGATAAATATCGATGCCCTGGTGGATCCCGTAATCCTGAAGCGTTCGAATCATTTCCAGACCGGTGCGGTCCCCTACGTGCGCCAGTCGCGGATACTTATGCCCACCAAAATTTCGCTGAAGAATTCGTCCATCATCGGTCCGGTCAAAAACGGCGCCCCACGCTTCGAGCTCTTTAACCCGATCGGGTGATTGCTTGGCGTGTAACTCCGCCATCCGCCAGTTGTTTAAATATTGTCCTCCGCGCATCGTATCGGAAAAATGGACTTTCCAATTGTCGCGATCATCCACATTGGCGAGTGCCGCTGCTACGCCCCCTTCGGCCATCACCGTATGCGCTTTGCCAAGTAAGCACCGGCATACCATTCCCACGGATACCCCCGATGCCGACGCCTCGATCGCGGCGCGCAAGCCCGCTCCCCCCGAGCCAATCACCAGTACATCATGGTGGAATGTTTCGTATGCTGCCATTAAAAGATCCTCCAGTCTGTTAAGATCCCCATCGAACACAACCGGACATAGATATCGGCAAAGGCCACGCCAAACAAACTGCACCAGGCCCAGTTCATGTGTCCCCGGTTAAGACAACTTGCACATTGGTATGCTTTCCGTTGGACAGGCGATTTTGAAAGTTGATCTTTAAATCCTCCTACCAAATGACGGAATGAGTGACATCCAAATGTATATCCTCCCAGGAGCGTGGCATTCATCGTCAGTACCAGCGTCCCTATTCCTATTCCAAAATGAGTACTCCCCGTTGCGGGATCCACAAACCACATCGCCTTCCACGCATCGTATGCAAGGATCACTACAAAAATGATCGCCAGGTAAAGGAAATAGCGATGGATATTCTGCATGATCAACGGAAAGGAGTTTTCACCCCAATAGGTTTTGCGCGGCTCTGATACCGCGCAGGCAGGAGGATCGGCCCAAAATGATTTATAGTAGGCGCCCCGGTAGTAATAACAGGTGAAGCGCATGCCACCGGGCGCCCAGAGAATTAATATGGCAGGTGAAAAAGGCAGGATCATCGGCCACCAGGCTGGCTTGGGTCCGAACCAACTGTGGGGGGAATCTCCAAAGATCTCAGGAGAGTAAAAGGGAGAAAGGTATGGACCTATCGCATAATGGTCTCCCTGCAAAGCCGCCCATGTTGCATAAATTATAAAGGAGGAAAGTCCCAGAAAAATCAGAAGGGGACGGACCCACCATAAATCTTTTCGTGCAGTATGTCCAAAGCCGGCGTGGTTCAAGGGCCCCTGTCGATTGGTTAATTTCCCTTGAGATTAGATAAAAATAAATCTAAAAACAAGGATATTTTGCCATTAGGCATTAGTCATTGGTTATTGGCGGTCAACTCTATCCGACGCCCGACGCCCTTGTTGGTGTTCTTCACCAACAAGCTTTCGCATTGAACGCAATCCTTCGTCACGGAAACACTATTGATCAATGACCAATACCCAAAGCGCCCTACAGCGTCCACTCCGTCCACAAGATGATATACCCTAGGACCAGCGCCAAAACCAAATAACCAACCCAATACATTCCGGGGCCCGTATTTCTTCGATTGATCCGTTCGATTATTCCGCTGATAAAAAGCCAGACCAGCAACGACGATAAAGCACTTAGAAATAAGCCCCATACGTAACCGCCGGGTGCGGCATTTTCATTTATCCTTTTGATGATAGCCCAGGCAGCCAAATTGATGAAGTAGAAGGCAGTCAGGTAAATATCAATGCGGCTTACGTCAATCCTAAGTTTTCTTTTTGCCGTTGATCTGCTTTTATCAGCCTGGTCAAAATCAGTGGAATTTGGCTTTAGCGCAACCTTACTTTTTCCGAATGTTTTGATATCATACCTCCATCTTTTTTCGGTGTCACTCAGGATTTCATATGCCTCTTTCACTTCCTTGAATCGTTCTTCAAAAAAAGGATCGCCTTCATGTTTATCGGGATGAAATTTGGCAGCATACGTGCGGTACGCTTTCCTGATGTCTTCAACAGTGGCATCCCGATCAAGACCTAGGATCTGATAGTAGTTCTTGATTTCCCTTTTCATTCTCATTCCCTTGCTCCTGGCGCTTGGCACATAACGCCTGGTGGATCTCCAAGTGCTAACCGCCAAGCGCTACGAATCCGGCAATAAGGTAACCACTTATTTCAGCAGATCACCCTTCAATCTGAGCAGTTCCGTTTCGGCTGCCTTGGCATTAAAGCGGGCGAGGATCAATTGGCTGTATGTATCTGCCAGCGTCTGTTGAGCGGTTCTCAACTCAATGTAGGTGGCTACGCCCATCTTAAAACTCTCTAATGCGATAAAAACATTTTCTTTCGCGAGCAAGATATTTTCCTCTTCGATGATCAACGCTTTTTTCGCGTTTTCATAACTGGTAAAGGCATTGCGCACGCCGACGATGGCCAGCGTCTTCAGCTGTTGATAAATCAGGTTCTGCCGTTCCAACGTAATCTTTGCCTGATTGATCAACCGGCTCGTATTGAACCCGTTCAGGATAGGCAACCCAACGGATAAGCCATAGTTGTATCCCTTGTTTCGGGAGAATTGCAACGAAAACGGGCTGGTGGCCAAGGCATTTTGTGTCTTGCTGTAATTATAGGCGGCGTTCAAACTAACGACGGGCGAACGGGCCGCCCGATTTTCCCAAATGGACGTGTTGGCGATGTCGATATTTTTTTTTGCGGCCAACAAGGCCTGGTTCGTACTTTCAATTTCGGTTGTAATTTGTTCCTGTGTTAATGTGAGGTTAATCGGTATGGTATCGGATATTTCATACACATCGGGAAGGCCCATTCCCAACAGTCCATTGAGTTGGTCTTTCAATTGCTGGATCAGTGTCTCCTGTTGTAAAGCCAGAATCCGGTTGGCATTGAAATCCACCTTGGCTTGCAAGAGTTCCGGTTTGCCGCCGGTACCAACTTGTAATTTTTTCTCAGCTAGTTTAACCCGTTCTTCATTTACTTTGATCAATACGTGGATGGCCTCCAGTTGCTGCTTTTGCCGAACGATGTTATAATAATTGGTAATAACAGCCGCCACGGAATTCATCATCTGGTTTTTTACATTTACTTCACCCAATTCAGCCAGTTGAGCAATCCGCTGGCGGGTGGCAAACATTCTTGTACCATCAAAAAGAGTCCATGACAATTGCCCCGTAGCATTGATATTCGTAGTGCGGACGCCATTACGGACCGTTTCGACATTGGCAAACGTAACGGCACGCGAATCGTTGGAGCTTTTGAGATAAGCGGCGGAGGCATTCAATTGGGGCAAAAACGCACCATTCGCAAACCGGTTATCATTAAAGGCTGAAGCGGCTGTAGCCCGCTGAACCCGCACATCAAAATTTTTCTCCAGCGCTAATTCAACGGCTTCCTCCACCGAAACAAGCTGGGCGGCGCCTGGCCAACTTGCGGAAATAAAAAGCAATACACTAAACGTGCGTCTCATAGACTAATTCCTTGGATGGCTGACCCAGCTCCGTTTCAAATTCCATATGTTTCCTTCGCCTTGATAAATAGGAATAAACCGCAGGTATAACAAAGAGGGTGAGAATAAGTGAAAACATAATCCCTCCGACAATCACAACGCCAAGTGGTACGCGACTGGCAGAGGCCGCGCCCAGCGACAGGGCCAGCGGCAATGAACCCAGTGACATCGCCAGGCTGGTCATGAGGATCGGGCGAAGGCGGAGCCGTGAGGCTTCCAGTACAGCTTCGATTTTGCCCAGGCCTTCTTCGCGCTTCTGATTCGCAAATTCGACAATCAGAATTCCATTCTTCGTCACCAGACCAATTAACATGATCATTCCAATCTGCGAAAAGATGTTAATGGTCTGATGGAAAATGAAGAGGGAAAGAAACGCCCCGCTGATGGCTAACGGTACCGTGACCATGATCGTCAAGGGATCGATGAAGCTTTCAAATTGCGCCGCCAGGATCAGATAGATCAGAATCAACGCAAGGATAAATGCAAAGGACGTATTGCCGGAACTTTCCGCAAAGTCGCGCGACGTACCCGACAACGAAGTAGCAAACGAGTCGTCGACCAATTTCTTGGCGATAGCGTCCATCGCCGCGATGCCATCGCCCACCGTCTTGCCGGGGGCCAGCCCTGCCGATATGGTTGCCGATTTGTACCGGTTAAAATGGTACAGGGCCGGGGGCGTGGTTGATTCTTCAATGCTGACGACGTTGTCGATGGATATCAATTGGCCCGACGCGGTTCGTACGTAGAGTCGTTTGAGGTCATCCGGATCATCCCGGTCTTCCCGGGCCACTTGTCCGATCACTTGATATTGTTTTCCGTCTTTGGTAAAATAGCCAAAGCGCAAATTGCTGTACGCCAATTGCAACGTTTCCGATATAGCCTGAACACTGATCCCGAGCTGAGTAGCTTTAAGCCGGTTTATGCGCACTTTCAGTTCGGGCTTATTGAATTTCAGATCAACATCGACGCCTTGCAGAACGGGGCTGTTGTTGGCCGCTTCCAGAAACTTGGGCAGCACTTCCTGAAGTTTATCAAAATTATTATTCTGAATGACAAACTGGACGGGCAACCCCCCTCTCCTGTTAACGGAGATGGTTTGTTCCTGAATAACAAAGGCACGCCCTTCCGGGAACCGGCCGAGGTTCCGGTTCATCACGTCGACGATTTGTTGCTGTGACCGCTTTCGCATTCCGGGCTCCACCAGCGCTACTCTTACAAACCCCGAGTTGACCGAACCGGAACCGGCGAATCCGGGTGCGGTGACAGAAAGGTCGGTTGTGTACTCAGGGATGGAGTCCATGACAAACTGCGAAAGCCTGTCAATGTATTTATCCATATAGTCGTACGAAGTCCCTTCGGGCGCCGTCACCTGCAAGCGGAATTGATCGCGGTCTTCCATTGGGGCAAGTTCAGACTGAATGTTGGTTCCAATAAAATACGCAGAAGCAATACAGGCGACGATGATCAGAAATGCGACCCACCGTGCCCGCATGAACGAAGCGAGCATTTTCTGGTATACGTTTTCCATTCCTGTAAAGAAGGGCTCCGTGAAATTGTAGAACCACGACTTCTTCGCGTTGTCGCGGGTTAGTTTTACGCTCAACACCGGGGTAAGGGTCAACGACACAAAGCAGGATACCAGCACCGCGCCGGCCACGACGATACCAAATTCGCGGAACAGGCGCCCAACGAACCCTTGAAGAAAAATAATCGGCAGAAAAACGACCGCCAGCGTAATAGAGGTAGAGATCACGGCAAAGTATATTTCCTTGGACCCTTCCAGGGCGGCCTTGTATTTATTCATACCCCCCTCCAATTTCTTGTAGATATTTTCAGTGACCACAATACCATCATCCACCACCAATCCGGTCGCCAGTACAATGCCGAGCATGGTCAGCACGTTGATCGAAAATCCGCACAGGTACATGATAAAAAATGAAGCCATGAGGGAAACGGGAATATCAATGAGCGGCCGGATGGCAATGATGGCATCGCGGAAAAACAAATAGATAATCAGCACCACCAGCAAAAATGAAATGATCAGGGTTTCTTCCACCTCTGAAATAGAGCGTTTGATAAACTTTGTCTGATCGAGCGCAATATTCAATTTGACGTCACCGGGGACTTCTTTTTTGAGTTGATCATAACGCTTGTAAAACTCATCGGAGATGGCCACGTAATTGGATCCTGGCAGAGGAACCAGTGCAAGCCCGACCATCGGGATGCGGCTTTCTTTAAGAATGGACTCCTCGCTTTCAGGACCCAGCACAGCCTCGCCAATGTCCTTGAGCCGGATGTCACCGGCCGGGGCCGATTTGATGATAGCATTGTTAAAATCGTCCTCCGTATACAAGCGGCCGAAGGTCCTTACGGTAAGCTCCGTCGCATTGCCGGCAATCTTCCCTGCGGGCAGTTCCACATTTTCCCTGCTCAGGGCTTGTTGAATATCGAGGGCGGTCAGACTGTACGCACTAAGTTTCGCCGGATCAAGCCAGATGCGCATCGCATATTTCTTCTCTCCCCAGATTTGAATACTGCTCACGCCCTTGATGGTCTGAAGGCGTTCAACCAGTACGTTGGTTGCATATTCCGTAAGCTGCAGAGGATTCAGCAAATTGCTCTGCACGGTCATGCTGATGATGGCGTCGGCATTCGCATCGGCTTTGGCAACCGTGGGGGGCGAAGGCAAATCCTGCGGCAGGGAGCGCACCGTACCCGAAACCTTATCCCGGACATCATTGGCGGCCGACTCCAGGTCAATGCCTAAATCAAATTCAATATTGATATTACTGTTGCCGGAGTTGGAATTGGAGGAGATGTTCTTGATCCCGGCAATGCCATTGATTGATTTTTCCAAAGGTTCCGTGATCTGCGACTCAATGATATCGGCATTGGCACCCGGGTAGCTCGTTCGCACACTGATGTTGGGCGGATCGATCGCCGGATAATCGCGTACGCCAAGAAAACTAAAACCAATTGCCCCGAACAACACAATCAAAATGTTCATGACAATGGCCAATACGGGTCGTCTCAGGCTTAATTCAGAAATACTCATGGCCTTACGCGATTTGCGTCATTTAATTCATTTGTATTCATTCACCTTAGTCACCTTCAATCGGGCATCCGGTCGAAGACCCATTAATCCTGTCGTGACAACAGTGTCGCCCACGTGCACACCGGTTACAATTTCTACATAGGACGAATCCCGCACTCCGGTTTCCACCACCGAAAACTTCGCCATGCCATTTTTACAAATCACCACTTGCTTGTTGCGCGCCTGCGTCAGGATGGACTGGGTGGGTACCAACATCGCATGGTCATTTTTTCCAAGTTGTAAATTCACTTTGGCAAAAATCCCGGGCACAAGTTCTGCATGAATTTCATTGACCACCGCCCTGACTTTTAAGGTGCGCGTAGTTTGCTCGACACTGCTTTCCGTAGCAATAACCGTGGCGTTATGATAGGCCGCACCTCCATCTACCTTAAACTGGACTTTGTATCCCTTGCTGATGTTCTTTGCGTATTTTTCAGGCACTGAGAATTCAAGTTTGAGTTGCTTGTCCTGACGGAGTACGGTGATGATGTCCGTGGGAGATATATAGGCTCCCAGGCTCACGTTACGAAGGCCTACGCGCCCTTCATACGGTGTGCGTATTTCCATCTTGGAAAGGGCAATTCTTGTTGTCTCAATGTCTGCTTTGAGGTTTTCCACGCTCAGGGCGCTGAGATCATAGTCCGACTGGCTGATCCCGCTGATCTTCAGTAATTCGCTCTGACGCTCCTCATTTTTTTTGGCGATCTGTAGTTGAACCTCCAGTTTCCTCAACTGCGCACGCAGGTCCTGGTCAAACAACTTCACCAGTATCGTTCCTTTCGGTACGATCGCCCCCTCCGGGATATTGAGGGCTACGACGCGCCCACTTACTTCGGGCCGGATAGACGTCTCTTCAAAGGGCAATAACGAGCCCGGTACTTCAACATTATCGCTGATGGTATGGGATTCCACGACGAAACCGTCTACCATCATCGGTCCTTGTATCCGTTGGCGGCCATCGTTTTGCTTCTTCGATTGGCAGGCTGTAACGGCGATTGCGATGGCCAACAAAACTAATATTCTCATGAGCGATGCTTAGAAATCCTGCAAAAATATGATTGGAACCCACATCCCCTGCGTGGGCCCACTTTCACGACAGCGCTTACCCAAATTTAATGGAAATCCCTCACTCCCAATCCGGATAGTAAATGACCTGTTTTTAGCTTCAAAGAGGCCTTGCATTTAAGTCAGTACGCGAAAAGGCCACAAAGGAAGGGCTTCCTTCCGAATTTGAGGATAGCAGTAGGATGGAAGGTAAAAATGAGGGTTGAAATCGTTTGATCTAACTCATCCGAACGAGCTGCTCATGCAATTGGAGCACCTGTGGAATGACCAGCTGGCTTTCGTCGTTGGTAATAACAAAGTCTGCCCGTTTCAGTTTTTCTTCCTCGGGCATTTGGTTATTAATAATCGCCTGAACGTCATTGGCGGTTCGATGGGTATCCCGGCTCAATATCCGTTTCATCCGGAGCCCTTCCGGGGAAGCAACCACGATCACTTTGTCCAACCCCTTCCAGGATCCTGCCTCAAAAATCAATGCCGCTTCTTTGATCACATACGGTTTGTCTCGGTGCTGCTCTACCCAATTGTTGTAATCCTCCGCCACTCTTGGGTGCACCATTCGGTTCAATTTCTCCAGTTTGACAGGATCATTAAAAACCGTTTGAGCCAGGAGGGTTCGATCAATGCCACCGTCCGATGAATACGATTGCGTCCCGAATTCTTTTTTGATTTGCCCGGCCAGGATGCTGTCGGTGACCATCAGCTCTTTTGCCCGACTGTCGGCATCATAAACCGGTACACCCAACTGCTGAAAGATCCGGCAGACCAAACTCTTCCCTGATCCGATCCCTCCCGTAATGCCTATTTGAAGAGGTCGCTTCATATCCCGCATTAGGCTAATACAATTTCATCCTGACCGAATCGACAGTCACCAGGGTTGCATAGGGCGGAAGTCCCCGCACCGAAGGAAGCACTTTTCTTCCCCCCGTGCGCGTTTCGCGTAAATCAATCTGCGCCCGGATTCCTGACGACGTTTGCTGGAAATCATCTACTCTGCTTTTCGGAACCTGCACAATACAACCCACGCTGTCTCTGTCCTGCATGACGTGAGTAAATTCCGGAACATTAACCAGATCAAGTTTTATTTTTTGTTGGACCTCCGTGACCTCTCCCACCTCAAACATGACCTCCACTACGGGAGGGGTTCGCTTGACCGATTCATATCCCAATTTCACGGGCATTTGCTCGCGGTAGTTGGAATGCACTTCATTGGGCGGTAGTTCTATCACCAGGGAGTCGGGCAGCTTCTTAAGAAAACTGACAGGACCTTCCGCCTGAATGGAATCCGGCAGCACGACAACGGGACTGATTCTTCCGTAACCTTTTTTAAACGTTATTTCTTTGGGATCGACGAATACTTTCATCCGGATCGAATCTTTGGCTTCAATCGATATGTATAACGTATCGGTTACGATATGATTGATCTTCAGATTTCCCAATTGACTTGCCAGCAAAGGAGGCAGCGTGCTTCCTACAATTTTTTTCGTCTCGACAGGGCGTTCCAGCGCAATGACTACCGCAGGCAATTTCAGTCCCAGGTACTTGCGCAATAAATCCCAACCGTTGCCCATTACATTGACATAAACGTCATGGGGCAAGGGTTGGGAAGGAACATATTTCTGCTGATCATATTCGAACTGCAGCGGGAAGCGGACGTTGGTAGAGTAGAACTTGTTCAGCGCATTAAAAAACCAAAAGACCGTGGCTGCTAAAAAGCACAGCGACACGGCCCTCCAATTCGTGCGGTTAAACCGAAACAGGTTGTTTAGTACCCGAAAAAAACTCACATCTTTATTTCTCTTTTTTTCCGAAAGCAGCCTTTGTGGATTCCATGGAAATTCCCGACTTCAACATTTTTATTCTGCCTCCGCGTTCCACTTCTAAAATGACCGTGTCTCCCTCGATTTCTGCGACGCGTCCATAGATTCCGGCAATCGTTACCACATCTTCCCCTTTCTTAATTTCATCAATGAATTTTTTCTGGTCCTTGGCTTTCTTCTGCTGTGGACGGATCATGAAAAAATAAAATACACCAATAATGGCCACCATGAAGATCATCGATGTCCAGTTGCTACTCTGAGCCTGCAATAAAATAGAGTACATAATTATTAATTTTTAGGGATGCAAGTTATCCATTAAAACAAACATCCCAAGTAGGGACCGGAATTACTTCACCGGCCCATTCGCTCCGGTAGGTTTTGGCGTGACCATAGCCTTGAAATGAAGGGTGGTAATTTTTGGCCATGTATTCGCTGTCACGGTAACGGTCTTGTTTTGAACACCGGATTTTCCATTGCTATCAAATTCAGCCGATACAAAACCGGTGCCTCCAACCGGAACGGGCTCCTTGGACCATGCCGGAACAGTACAACCACAGGAGCCAACCGCACTCTGAATGATCAGGGGTGCCTGACCATTGTTTTTGAATTTATAAGCATACGAAACTTTTTGGCCTTCATTGATCTACACGTTCAAACTCCACTACGGGAAGGGGACCCTCGGGTTTTACTTCCGGGACCGCTGGGGTAGCCTTAGTAGCCGCGACGGCCGTGGGAGCGGTCGACTTATTTTCAATCTGGGCCAGGCGGCTCTCCAGTTCTGCAATCCTCTTTTCAGCAGCTCGGTCGCGGCAGCCCATCACCAATGCTACCATAACAACCATTACCATCAGGCGATATGCGATTTTCATATTCTCTTCGTTTAGTAGTTCATTCTGAAATTTCCAACTCGGACGCAAAATTATCTCCCGGGAGATAATTTTACAATTGGCTTTTCCCTGTTAACAACTTATTAACTTTTTTTGTCACCACGAATTTGCTCTAGCAATTCGTCGATATCTCCCAGGAGGCGCTCGGCTTTATTTTTGGCCTCGTTTACTACCTTTTGTCCCTGCGATTTTGCCTCCGAGGTGAGCGGAGTATCTTTTCCTTCGACCAGGTCATCCAGGAATTGCTCCAGCATCTCCTTGTATTTATCGAGGCGAAAGGAAAGTTTTTCCCGGGTAGCCGAGCCTTTGTCAGGTGCATACAATACCCCCAGAAGGGCACCAACGGTTGCACCGGTTATAAACGCGAATAGAGAGCTTCCTTTCTTGCCCATAAATCAAAATTTAGATGACAAATGTACTACTTATTGTCAATGAGCCCACGGCCACTTTTTTTCATGTCCCCCGAGCCCAATAGTTCTTTGGAAATTACGTCCAGAATGCCATTGATGAACTGACGGCTCTTTGGGGTACTATACAATTTGGCCAGTTCGATATATTCATTAATACTGACCTTTACAGGAATATGAGAAAACGTGATCAACTCGGCGATCGCCATTTCCAAAATGATCCGGTCGGTCAGGGGCAACCGGTCCACTTCCCAGTTTTTTGTATTCTTTGCTATGAGCCGCTTGTGTTTTTCTTCCAGCCCGATAGTGGTGCTGAAAAGCAGAGCCATGAACTCCCGGTCATCTTCCCAGTCCAGTGAGAGTTTTTGTAACTCGATCGACTGCGCTTCCCCGTTCCTGGATTTAATTGTTTTGTCCACCAGGCTTTTCACAATTTCCTGGTCTTCGGCCCAATGGATATCTTCCTCCTCGTAATAACTGTTGATCGGACCTTTGCCCAAAATCACTTTGCGCGAAAGGTGTTTTACAATCGCCTTATGGTCTTCCGGCAAAGCTGACTTGTGCTGATTAAATTTTTGAAACTCCGTATCCGTCCGGACGATATCGAGAAACCAACCTCGCACCTTGTCCATCCGGCTTGCCCAACCCGTTGTAGGTTTTAGCAACTCCTTCTTCAACTCAGTATTGTCCCGTAGCGATTGGATCCAGAGGTTGTGGGTGAAGTTTTTGTATCCCGATTTCGTATCGCTTGCCGCCGTATCCGCAAACGCAATAAGCAGACCCAATACGGAATAGTAGAGATCGTTGATTTTTTCCACCTCGAGGACCATGTTCTTGCTAAAGAAAAGGAAATCCTTCCGGATGTGTTTGTGGTATTGGGTTATCGATTCTTCGACCGCTGCGTTCACGGCGGCGTCGGATCCTTCCGCCGTGGCCGGATTGCTGAATTTCTTTTCCAAAAGTTGCCGGGCTACTTTGCGCTGCCCTTTAAGAAGTTCCCTGTCCTGGACCTCCATGGAGTTAAGATTGGGTTTGAAATGCTCTTCGATCTGGTCGAGTGCCATCTTGTAATTGGCCTCGCGGCATTGATCATAGGCGAATAGACTTTGCATGATCTTAATGCGGAGCGTGCGTCGGTTGAGCATAATTGAAAGAACGATCGTATGAGCGCGCAAATTACAAGGAATGGACTAAAAAGAGAAGCGCTGAATTTTAATAATCCCGCCTATCTTTATGCGTCCTAAAACGAACCAAAACCACCCACTTTCGTTTCAACAAGGTTACCGGTAGCGCCTTCATGAAAGAACTCCTCTATCTCAATAAATACCTCCTTCAATACAAACGACACTTATTGCTCGGGTTGCTCTTTGTGATCATCTCCAACGTGTTTCAAATCGTTCCGGCCCCCCTGGTCCGTTATTCCATCGACCTGGTCATCGACAACATTCTTGTTTACCGGTCCCTTGAGAACGCAGCGGTCCAGCAATCCTTTTTTAATGTATTTGCACGGGGAATTCTTGTTTACGCACTTCTGATTTTGCTGGTTGCTCTTTTGCGCGGTGTCTTTCTCTATTACGTCCGGCAAACACTCATTGTCATGAGCCGCCACATTGAATATGATCTGAAGAATGAGATCTTCGCGCACTACCAAACCCTCCCGCTGAGTTTTTACCGGAGAAACAATACGGGTGATCTTATGAATCGCATATCCGAGGACGTCAGCCGCGTAAGGATGTACCTGGGCCCGTCGATCATGTATGGCCTGACCTTATTCACGCTCATGATCATGCTCATCCCGGTTATGTTCAGCATTAGCACGACCCTCACCTGGTATGCCCTCATCCCCTTACCCTTGCTTTCGATCAGCATTTTTTATGTTAATAATATCATCGAACACCGGTCGGAAGAAATTCAAAAAAGCCAATCAAGGCTAAGTACGTTCGTACAGGAAGCCTTTTCCGGAATCCGGGTGTTGAAATCATTTACCCGGGAG
>Ga0193731_1000066_pt1 | contig 33664 bp, 21 predicted proteins | sample U1a2metaG_FD_144920 | JGI IMG/M metagenome (GOLD analysis project Ga0193731, IMG submission 144920) | Soil microbial communities from a riparian zone of the East river system, Colorado, United States - U1a2 | ecosystem: Environmental > Terrestrial > Soil > Riparian zone | place: USA: East River...
GCGCTACGAAAAATTCCACGCCGTCAGCTACACTGACGAAGCCCTCCGTTATTCCGTTTATCTTTCGAACCGCTACATCCCCGACCGTTTTCTTCCGGACAAAGCCATCGACCTGATCGACGAAGCCGGCGCGCGCGTAAAATTGCGCCAGGCCACCGTCCCCGAAGAAGTCGGCGAAGTGCAGAAGCGCGTGAAATTCATCACCCACCGCATGGAAACGGCCATCGCCAATCACGAATTCGAAAAGGCGCGTTTCTATTCCGAGGAAGAACGCAAAGAAAAAGAAAACCTGCGCGGGCTGCGCGAACGCTTCAAACTCGACGACGCCTCGACGGGCATCGTGACCCGCGAAGACATTGAAGAAGTCGTCTCGCGCTGGACGGGCATCGGCGTCACTTCCATCAAGGAAGACGAACAGCAAAAACTTCTGCGCATCGAGCCGGAACTGCACAAGCGCGTCATCAGCCAGGACAAGGCCATCACCGCGCTGGCTCGCGCCATTCGCCGCAGCCGCGCGGGTCTCAAGTCGCCGCTGCGCCCGGTGGGCTGCTTTTTTTTCCTGGGGCCGACCGGCGTCGGCAAGACGGAAGTCGCACGGCGGTTGGCGGAGTTTTTGTTTGGTTCGGAGAAATCGCTGGTTCGTTTCGACATGTCGGAGTTCATGGAGAAGCATTCCGTCTCGAAGCTGATCGGCGCGCCTCCAGGGTACGTGGGCTACGAAGAAGGCGGGCAGTTGACGGAACGCGTCCGCCGGACGCCTTACTCGGTCATCCTGCTGGATGAAATCGAGAAGGCGCATCCGGACGTCTTTAATATATTGTTGCAGGTGTTTGAAGACGGTCAGTTGACCGATGGGCTCGGCAATACCGTGGATTTCCGGAACACCATCATCATCATGACGTCCAATCTCGGCGCGCGTCATTTGCAAAAGCGCACGGCGATGGGCTTCCAGTCCGGTGCGGATGAAGCCGGGCAGAAGAGCATGGAAGATATGGTGATGAACGAAGTAAAGCGGGTGTTCAATCCGGAGTTTTTGAACCGGCTGGACGAAGTGATTATCTTCAATCCGCTCGGCGACGAAGATCTGCTCCGCATCATCGATTTGCTGGTGGGCCAGCTGAACGACACGCTGATTCACCGGCAGGTGCAGATCGTGGTATCGCCGGAAGCACGGCAGTGGATCCTCGAGAAAACGTGCGCGGACCGCAGTTATGGGGCACGTCCGCTCCGCCGGGCTTTGCAGAAGTATGTAGAAGACCCGCTCTCCGAGGCGCTCATCCAGGGTGGAATTCAAAGGCCGGCGACTCTCCAGATTTACGTCGCAGGGGAAGGCCTGTCGTTCCGTCCCGTCGGTGAGGCAACCCCGGTCGTCCACTAACGAATCTGACACAACGCACGGGTGATCCCGATCGGGTTCGGGATTAACGCACGGCCGGTCCACACCGGGTCCGGCGGGAGAAAAACAACTTGAGTTTGGGGGCGCGGCCTTGACGACCTCATCGGCCGCTCAAAGAAGAGTTTGTTTGCCGTGTGGTTTTTTTGCGGCTCGCGTGACGTTGGTGATCGCCCTTGTGTTTCTTTTTGCGATCGCGTCACCCGCAGCAACGCGGGAAAATCCCCGCGCGGACGCATCCTCATCTGCAAGCTCCTATCTCTTCTCCGCTTCCTTTGACTACACTACTGGCAAAGAAGTTATACAGGATCGTTCCTCGACGAATCCGCAGGCCGCCACGCAACAGCAGTTTGTCATCGTGCGCATCGATTTCATGGGTAACCGCCGCGTGCGCAACGACACGCTGAAAGCACGCATCTTCAGCCGCGAAGGCGATGTGTACAATGAAGAGACGTTGCGCCGCGATTTTCAGGCGTTGTGGAACACGCAATTCTTCGAGGACGTAAAGCTCCGCGTGGAAGACTCTCCCAATCGCGCGGACGGCAAAATCATCATCTTTGAAGTGAAAGAACGCCCGCAGATCCGCCGCATCCGCTACGAGGGCATCCACTCCGTTTCCGAATCGGACATTCTCGACCGGTTCAAGGAACGCAAGGTCGGTCTCAGCGTCGAAAGCCAGTTCGATCCCACGAAAATCAAGAAAGCGGAAGTGGTCTTGAAGGAATTGCTGGGCGAGCATGGCCGCCAGTTCGCGAAAGTCACTCCGCAGTACGAGCGCATTGCTTCCAGCAACGCCGTCATTCTCGTTTTCAAGATCGAGGAGGGCCCGAAGGTCAAGGTCGGCAAAATCAAATTCACCGGAAACCACGCTTTCAGCGACCGTAAGTTGATCCGCGCCATGCGCCACGACCGGCCCTACTCGATTCCTCTCTACTTCTGGTATATTCCCGTGCTCACGAAGACCTACGACCGCCAAAAGTTGAGCGAGGATCTGGAAGTCGGCGTTCGCGGCTTATATCGCGACAACGGCTATTTCAAGGTTTCCGTCGGGGAGCCCATTCTCGAAAACATCGACACCGAAGGTTTCCGCCTGGGCGTTCCGTTGGTCGCCGGGCACAGCCACGGCAAGGCCGTCAATATCACCATCCCCATCGAAGAAGGCGAGCGCTACCGCATGGGCACGCTGAAGATCGTCAGCGCCGATCCGGACAAGGCCCTGTCCCTCAAGGTCGATGCGCTGAAAGGCGCTTTCCCTCTTAAACAGGGCGACATTTTCTCCACTGAAAAAGTTCGCAAGGCCCTGGAAACCTACGGCAAAATTTACGGCGAATACGGATTTATCGATTTCACTCCCGAGCCGGACACGGAAATCGACGAAGATAAGAAAATCATCAACCTGACGCTGAAATTCGACGAACAGAAGCAGTATTTCGTCAGGCGCATCGACTTCAGCGGGAACACCACCACCCGCGACAAAGTAATTCGCCGCGAATTGGCGATTGATGAAGGCCAGCTCTTCAACAAGCGATTGTGGGAGATGAGCATCCTCCGCCTCAATCAACTCGACTACTTCGACAAGATCGAAGCGGACAAGGCTGCGGAGATCAAACGCAACAATAAAGATGGCACGGTTGACATCAACCTCAAGCTAAAGGAAAAGGGCAAACAGTCGATCGGCTTGCAGGGCGGTGTTAGCGGCCTGGCCGGCAGCTTCATCGGCCTCACGTATCAGACCAACAACTTCCTTGGTCTTGGCGAAACTTTAACTTTCTCGGCGCAGTTCGGCGATCTCTCGCGCAGCTTCCTTTTCGGATTCACCGAGCCCTATCTCTTTGACCGGCCCATCTCCTCGGGTTTCACGATTTTTTCCAGCCGCTACAAGTTTGACCAGGCCAGACAGGCGGCGCTCTTCAGCGGGCAGGCCGTCAGCATCAATCCCCAATTCGTTCAGAATTACAACCAGGACAGCACCGGCTTCACGGTCTTTGCGAGCTACCCGGTTCGAAAACTCTCTTTCACTCGCGTCGCGCTGAATTACGGCCTCACCCGGACCAACATTACTGCTTTTAACGATGCGTCCAAACTGTTGTTTACCCAGGTGCAGTTCCGCAGCATCGCCGGTCCAAGCGCGCTGAACGGAATCGTTTCGAGCACCATCACCCCCTCGATCAGCTATAACACCGTCAACAATCCAATAAATCCCACGGGAGGCAAGAGCTACTACTATTCGCTCGCGTTCTCCGGTGGCCCGCTCGGCGGCAACGTCAATAGCATCACCAACGTTTTTGATTGGAAGTACTACCATCCCGTGAACAAGCGCCGCAACGTTTTGGGTTTTCACGCTTCTGGTGCGTTCATCACCGGTTACGGCGGGGGGGAACCGCCTCCGTACAGCCGCTTCTATATGGGCGGTGAATCGGACATCCGCGGTTTCGACATCCGCTCGATTACCCCGGTCACCTTTATTCCGGTCGCCTCGGCACAGCAGTTCACCTTCAGCTGCAACACCTGTCTTGACGGGTTTGGTCGGCCGTCCCCGCGAACGGTTAGCGTGCCGGTGCTCGGCTATACCATCACTTTTCCTGGAGGCGACACGCAGGGCTTTGGAAATGTCGAGTACCGCATCCCCATCGTGGGCAGCACGGTGCAAGCTGTGTTGTTTTTTGACGGCGGCACCAATGGCATTCTTCGCAAGAATGCCTTGCAGCTCGACAAGACGGGCTTCACCAACCTGACAACTCAATTTCCAACTGTTCAGCAGGATATACACTTGAGCCGGCAGCTCGGCATTGCACCGGGAACGAATTTTCGCTTGCGCGGTTCGACGGGCATCGAGTTCGTCGTGCAGTTGCCGATCATTCAGGCGCCCTTCCGGGTCTACTACGCCTACAATATCCATCGTTTGCATTCCCAGCTTTTGGCACCCCCTGATTTCATCGAGGCTAGCGAGATTTGTGATCCGTCTTTGGGGGACAAGGGCTGCACGCTTGGCCGCCTCCCCGGCACACTGCCGCCGGACGTGTGGAGGTTCCAGGTGAAGCCCACGCTCGATCAGCTTCTGAGGAATCCGGGGAGTCTCAACTATTTCGAGCCGGCGCGGACGTTCCGCTTCACCGTCAGCCGGACCTTCTAGGGAGTGGGGATGATTGTGATTTGCGGAAAGATTTGGGGATTCAGCAGCGCAGCAGACGCGGAACACTCGCAAAGCGCGCAAATGTGGGGGAGACAGTGAGTATGAAGTGGCGTAAGAGTGCGAGAAACATCCTGCTGGCGGCGGCCTTCGCCAGCCTTTGGGGCAGCGGCTGTGGCAGCAGCAGCACTGCCAATCAGGTACTTGTTTCGGTCACGGGCCAGTTCCTCGTGATGGTGCCGACGCAATCGCAGACGATCACCGCCACGGTCACCGGCGCGACCGACGTGTCTGCAACGTTCGCCTGCACCTATACCACCACTCCAAATCCCACGACCGCCGTTCCCAGCCCCACGCCCTCTGCCGCCGTGGCATGCACGCCCGCCGTTGGTGTTCTCTCCAACATCCAGAATACCAGCACCACGGTCGCCTCCACCGCCACTTTCACCGCGCCGTCGGTCTTTCCGGATCAGAAAAATCTTCCCAACGTGGTCGTCACCATCACGGCAACCTCCAACGCCGACAAGAAGAAGACGGGCAAGTTCAGCTTTACCTTCGATTCCGGTATTCGCATCACGCTTACGCCCGCAACTGCCACTCTGGGCACCGGTGAGACGCAACTCTTTCTCGCGAAGGATTTCAACGGCAATGTTATCTCGCCCGATCAACTTACCTGGGGCGTGACTTTCGAATCCACAGCGAGAACGAGCAGTGCCGATTGCAGCACCGGGAGCAACAGTTGCGGCTCAATCGGTAAGACGACCGGACTTTACACTTCACCCACGGCCGTGCCCACGGCGGCCCCAGCTTCAACAACCACGCCGGTGAATGCCGCCGGGATCGTCACGGTGTACGCGTTCTCGAACGTCGACAATGCCCGCATCGCGCAGGCCGCCGTCACCGTGGTCAAGGCAGGTGACATTACTTTCAGCGGATTTTCCCCAACCGTTGCGCCTCAGGGCGGCTTGCAGCAGGACATCTTCCTCGCCGCCACCAACGCCACTTCGCAGATCGGCGTCACGATGGACCCCACCGACTCGATGTGTACGCAAGTTCCGAGTAACGTTCAGCATTTCATCACCTTTGATCCCGCGCAGATCAAAGTTGTTTTCGCACCGGGCACGACTTCCGCCTCCATCGGGGCTCGCGTTCGCTTGAACTCGGCGCAGCATCCGGACCAATTGAAGATCCCAGGGTACTACCAGGTGCAGGTCACCAGCAGCAACACTTCGATCAAAGTTACAACCAATCCTCCCAATGCCACGTTTTGTCTGCGAATACAGCCCGTTCGGCCCACCATCGTCGGCACCTCCCCGGACAATTTCCAGGAGTCCACGCTGGGTCTGACCACCGGCGTGCCGTTTGTAATCGATGGAGGATTCTTCGGTCCTGTTGACTCGCCTACCGTCGCGGCTAATTTTGACGGACAGCCCCTGCTTGCCAATTCTTCGTCATCCCCGTCTCCGGTTCCGTCGCCGCGGCGGATTAACAGCTTCTTGCCCGCACCAACGGCCAGCGGAAACTTCGCCGGACTCTTTCCGGTGAGTGTGACTTACTCGACTTCACCTGGCCCATTTACTGCACCAAATCCCGCCAGTGCCTTCAGCAATATGGCGGTGATCCCGGACTATGGAGGCACGAACCCACCCTTGGACCTCGTCAGCAAGAGCGCGTTGACTTTGAAACCAGTGCCGCCGCCCGCTCCGCCGAACCCGCCAAAAATATACCTCGGACCTGCCACCCCGTTGATTTCCTTTGGCGCGAATTCCGCGCCTAGCAGCGTTGCGATAGACCCGGCGGATGGCTTGGCAATCGTGATCTTGGCGGGCGTGAATTCGAACAATGTCCAATTCATCGGTTTGACCGGCTCAACGCCTGCGGTGACCAGCCAATTTTCCTCTGGCGGGAATCTTGCGACTGGTGTCGCGGTGGACGACCAGCTCACTCTTCTGACTCCACCGCAGCCCAACGTTGCCGCGGTCGTGAATTACGCCAGTAAGTCGCTTTCCATTCTCTCGGTTCCCGCAGGCGCGCCGGTTGCAACCGTGGATCTGAGCTGCGTGATTCCTCAATCCGACCCCACCTGCCAGGCGACCGTGGAGCCGTTCCCCTACTCCGTGGGCATCGATCCATTTTCGCATCGAGCCGTTGTGGCGTTTGCTTCCACAAACATCGGACTCATCGTCAACTTGAACAACGACCCTAATGTGACAGCGAAGCTCAAGTGCCTCCCGAGCGCCACGAACATCATTTGGACGCTACCCTACTGCCCCATCGACTACGTTACGTTGAATACCGGAGCAAATCCGCAGGTCGCGTTTGAGCCCGGCGCGCGCCTGGTTTATGTGACTCCGGGAGGAGCGGGCCTGCTTTCTGCCGTGGACTTGGCCAATCCATCTGCCGGATCCGTCGCTATTGCCAGCGCTACGCGCGCCTCCAACGTTGTCACCATAACGACCTCTACCGCTCACAATCTCAATCCCGGCAATCCTGGCACCGTGCTCATCAGCGGCTTGCCCGCGGGAAGCACGAACAAAACCGATTTCAACGGATCTTTTTCCGTCGACAAAGACGATACCACCACTTGCACCACCGGCTGTGTCGCCAGTTCTGGAACTCCATTTCTGACCTACTCCATCTCCCCCTCGATTGTGGGCATTGCCATCAATCCAATCACGCGGAGCGCCGCTCTCGCCGACCCCAACGCCACGTCCAGCCAGGTTTCTTTTATCGATCCGAAGAGCCAATCCGTTACTGCGATGTCGCTTTTTTCCGAAGAAACCGGCCCGGCAAGCATTGGCGTTCCGGAACTGGGCGCGGCGGAGGTGGCCTTTCAGCCCTTCACCAATACCGCGGTCTCTTTCAATCCCAAAACCAACGAAGTCTCGCTGCTCGATCCTTCCCTCTCGCAGCGTCCCGCCATCGTCACTACCGGACAGAACGGCCTCGCCTGCTTTACCGGAGCGGGAGTGCTGGTAAGTTGCACTTCCACCAATCCTGTTCCGACACTCACCATTTTCGGAGCCATCGCCGTGGATCCCATCAGCAATCTCGTGCTGACGCTGAACTCGGGCAGCGGCACACTCACCGGCTTTAGACTTGGCAACATTAAGTCCGTCCACATCGAACGCGTGCTGACCCCGGCGATCGACGGCGCGACGGTCGGCACTCCTGCGAGCTTCAGCCCTGCAGCCAAAATCACGTTGGGTGCCGCGCCCCAGCCCGTCGGTCCTGTGAGAATTCTTGGCTCTGGTTTCAGTGCTACTCCCGTGCAAGTTCGGCTGGATGGCATTGATGTTTCCACTTTTGGTGCTACCGTCACTCCCAACGGCAGCCAGGAACTCGACGTTACGTTCCCGGCTTTCATCCCCGGCACGAACCCCCCAGCGCCAGTTTTTCCTGCTCCCCGCCACTATGCACTGGATGTCGTCACCTCCGCGCCCACTGGCTTGAATCATTCAAACGGCGTGGATTTCACCGTTATCGAAGAAATTCCGTTGGCTCCCTGCAACGTGTCCACCACCTCGCCGAACGGCACCCCGGCCGCTCCCGGAGGCGTCGCCATCGATGAAGTCAATAGTCTCGCGGTCGTCACCAACACCGGCTCGGGTTGCAACCAGGTTTCCGTCTTCAGCCTGAACCCCGCGAACATTTTCAATCAGACCGTCAAGACCATCGCCACTGGCGGAGCGCCCACTGGGGTCGCCGTTCTTCCCAGGCTTGCCTATACCGGCCAGGCCGCTTCCACCGCAGGCGTCGCTGTCGTGACCAACAATTCTTCCAATACCGTCTCCGTTCTCGACCTGGTCAACGCCGTTCCGGTCAAGGACGCTTCCGGAGCAGCCATCAGTGTGAATGTCGGCACCGCTCCCAGCGGCGTGGCCATCGATCAGGAAACGAACCTGGCGGTCATCGCCAATACCGGTTCGAACACCGTTTCCACGATCGACCTCACCCCGCTGACCGCCACTCCCATCGGCGCTCTTGCACCCACCAGCGTGGCTGTCGACCAGAACCCCATCGCCGTCGCCATTGATCCCGATCGCGGCACCAACGGCCGCGGCCTCGCCGTCGTGACCGCCCTCGTGCTCAACGGCTCCTCCTCCCCGTTCGGTGCTGCGGACTACGTCGACATCGGCTTGTCCACGCCCGCCAAATCCACTTCTGCATCGACTTCCTTCCTCTCCTCGACACCGACCGGTGTGGTCTTTGATCCTTCGGTCACTCCGGCGCTCTTTTACGCGGTTTCCACCCAGGGCAACGTGATCATGGCATTCAATCCGGACGGCGGCACCCCGCAAGCGATCAAGGTGGGGATCAATCCCAACGCCATTGCTTACAATTTCCAAACCGGCACAATCCTCACGGTGAATTCGCTGAGCAATACGATCTCGATCGTGGATTCGCAAACCTTCACGACCAAGGCAACTCTCGGTATTGGCGCGGCTTCTAAATTTGCCGCGGCCATCCAGACCTTTACGAGCCTGGCGGTCATCGCCGATCAGGCCAACAACCGGGTGATCCTGTTTCCGTTGCCGAAATAAGCGGTGGACTGGAAGAGTTCTTGATGCGCGAACCGTCTCACTGCCTGGGCAATTTTGCTTTCTGATTGCGGCAAGCAAACCGCGTCGGTTATACTTTGAAGTTTGCAATACACTGGTAATGCCCGCTGGGAGCGGAATCAGTTTTAAGCCAAGCTGACTTGGCGCGGGTTCGCCCCGGTTTCTCCGTGGCGGACCAAAACAAGGAGAAAAAAGTGAATTCTAGATTGTTGACCGCTTTGCGGTCACGGAAAATGTTGACCGCTTTGCGGTCGCGAAATGTGTGGACTCGTACAGCTACCCTCGCCGCCGCGTGCATTTTGAGCACCGCAGCCGCGTGGGCACAGGCGCCCGCCGCGGCCGGATCGGCCGCATCGAGTAAGGTCGGCGTCATCAGCATTCGTCAGGCCATCGTCACCACCGCGGAGGGCAAGGTGGCATCCGCGGAGTTGCAATCGCAGTTCGCTTCGCGCCAGAACGAAATCGAGAATCTGAACAAGCAGATCAGTGACCTGCAGCAGCGTCTGCAGGCCAGCGCGAACAAGCTGAGCCAGGAAGAAGAAGCCCGCCTTAGGCAGCAGGGTCAGCGGCTCGCGCAGCGGCTTGATCGGATGAACACCGAATACCAGGAAGACGTGAACGCCGCGCAAGCCGACGTCATCGACCGCATCGGCCGCAAGATGGTGGACGTGCTGGATCGCTACGCGCGCGAGAACGGTTACTCCGTCGTCCTGGATTCCTCGGCGCAGGGCACTCCGATTCTCTACGCCTCCACGCAAATCGACGTCACGCAGGACATTATCCGCCTCTACGATCAGGCCTACCCGGTCAAGGCTGGTGCCGCGGCAACGCCGCCGAAGCCGGCCGCAGCAAAACCCGCGCCGGCGACGACTCAGCCGCCCGCTGCCAAGCCCTAGCGATCGCATTTTTTTCTCATTCGATTGGGCGCCTCCTCAAAACGCCTCCGGTCTAGCCGGGGGCGTTTTTCATTTGAAGCAGCCTCGAACACGGAAGCGCCGTTCGCCGCGTCGCGCGATGCCCCGCCTCCGCTCTGCCCATGCGGTCAGGTTCTTGAAGTGAACGGCCCTGTACCATTTCGGCGTTGCCTTATTCTGTAGCAGCGGCCTAATGTGGTAGTGCATAGGTATTCCCGTAAGAAACATGGAATCGATACTCGGTCTCCGCACCAGCAAACACAATTCCTCGCCTCTTGAGGGATCCGGTGCTTTCCGCGCACTGCAAGCGGAATCCGGCTTGCGGCAAATCGCGCGGCGCGAGTGGTGGCTTTGGTTCTCCGCATTTTTCGTCGCCACGCTCTCGGCGGCGGCCTTTTTGCTCTCTTCCTTCCCCTTTTTTTTCCGGAACAGCGAGCATTTTTATGAAATCCGTTCCGATCAGGCTCGTTGGGGAATTTTGAGCCTGCTTCTTCTTTTCAATGGCTGGATGCTCTACCGTCAGTGGTCGTTCCGCCGGCAGCGAAAGCAGTTGAGCGGCCAGAACGCCGGCGCGGACGGGCACCCTGGCGAAATTCCCGATCCTTCTGGCGTCGATCCGGTCACGGGCTTGCACACGCGAGTCTTCATCGAGCAGCAGCTTGGGAAAGAGATTGCGCACGCGCGGCGGCAGAATACGGCGCTGAGCCTGGCCACCGTTCATCTGGACGAATTCGCCGAGATCAATAAGCGCTACGGTCAGTCGGCAACCGACGAGGCTTTGAAAGAGCTCGCACGGCGTTTGAAGAAGGCGTGTCGTGGCTCCGATTTCGCCGCGCGCCTGGCCAGCGACGATTTCCTGCTGGTGCTGCCCGAATGTAACCTGGGCGAAGTCAAGGCAGTCTTGAACCGGCTCGGCGCTCTAGAAATGGTCTGTTCCGGCCGCAAGATGAATCTTGTCTACACGACCGGGTGGGTGGATTATCAACCTGGCGACCTGCCCGCGGATTTGCTCAAGCGCGCCGCGCAACTTCTTCACCTTTACGAAAACGCCGCCAAAGAAAGTCTCTCCTCGACTCTGGCGCCGCATTGACTGGCCGCCCGATCCTTCCCGCCTGTGCCGTCCGCCAATGGTTACGACGCTTTGGGCCGCATCACGAGCACAACTGAGGTTTTTGAACCGAGGCTACCGCTAAGCGAGTTAGAGGCAGTGAAGCCCGCGAGGTTCACGGGGCTTCTCGTCAGGTCGTGGTACGATCAGGCCTGTAGTACTTACTTTATGCTCAGGTCAGCTTCCGCTTCCGGCTGGGGCCTGCAGCCACCTGATTGCTCTGCGCCAGGGGGCGGCGTCTCCACTGCTCATAGGTGTCTGCAGCCACACCACCAGGCTGTGCCGGGCGACCGCCCAACGACCCGGATCATTTTCTAGGAGCTCCAGCGGCCCAACGGGAGGTATCTCCGTCGGCGTAAGCCAATAGGGGCTCGCACCTGCGAGAGCTCGTTCGGCGACGGCAATCGGCGAGTGCCGCTCCGTGGTCGCACCCGTGATCGACAACTTCAGCAGCGCCCCGACCTGCTCCTGCGAGGCCCTCATCGTTCTCAGGATTTCGCGCGCAAACCAGACACTCGCAGCTAGGAAGGCAAATTGAAACAGGAGGTTTCCTAGCGCGTACCAATTGCTCTGCATCCAAGCGGTGAATTCGCCCATAGCCTCACCTTGGACTGGGATTCGTTCAATTTACAACTCGGCTCCGCCGGAGGAAACTGGTTGGAAGTCCAGGAAACGGGCAGGTGCCTTCCTTGCCCACTCGGCCCACCCTCCCGCCTGCGCGAGTCCAGAAACGAACCCACTTCAACTTCACTTCGTCTTATCGTTGCCGGGAGGCGCTTCTGCGGGATGTCGCGAACGGGATGTCCCCCTTGTCGTGGAGCTTTCCTTTCACTTTCAGGTGCCCCTTCTCAACCCTGATGGATAGCTCTGTTAAGGGCGAATGCGGACGCGCGAAAACATAAGAATTGAGAACGTTCGCCAAGTTTGACGAATCAATGGCGATCTCCGCCGTGCTTATGCGCAGGTTAACGAATCTTTGTCGTCGAAGACGGGGAACTCATTCTTGCCGAGGGGCACGAGCTCACCCTTTAGCGATTTTATTTCCACCGCCACGGTTTCCTAAAAGTGATACGTGACGTTACGCATTTGCGCCTGGACCGTGCCTTCCTCTCTCTTTCGTCGGAAAATCTTGGCCGCCGCCGGTTCCCGGCGCCACAGCGTAGAGGAGAACGCTCAGAGCTGGGGATACCAAAAGCGGTATAAATATGTGGAATGGCGAAACCAAGTTCCTTGGGAATTGCAACATTGCACCTCTGGCGGATCTCCATGGCTAACCCGGGCATGACCCCAAGTGCACCAAAGATAACTCCTGTACTGTGCTTCCAGGTAGCGCCCGTGGGCGCGGTCCTCGTGATCGGCCCAATAGCCGGGACTATGTAGCCCAGGCGTCGCGATGTATGTGCCGTACAGCACGTCAGTGAAAGCAAAATCTTGCCCGAAATCAGCGTCTCTTTCATTTGCCTCGAAATCCGAGAAATCCTGAATCTTTGCTTAAGCCTGCGGGTAACCGTTGACGTAAACGAGTTCCCCATTCACAGCTTCGCGGCACGAGTGGGAATGTTTCCTCTCCCTTTTCTATTTTTAAGTTTGCGCGGTTTACCGGAAAGAATAATACGCTGGAATGTAATTAGGGGATGCTATAGGCTCCGCACCATGTTCAAGCGGCTCATGATTCTTGGGATCGCAGGGCTCACGTTCGTCCTGGGGGCTAACTACCTCTTGGTTTATACCCTGAACCAGCAAGTGACGCGAGAGCGCGAGCGGCAGGACCGGACGTACTGGAGCGCTTTTAACGCCGTCGAGCAGTTCGGCGAACGTGCGGACAAAGTTACCGAGCAGAAGGCAAAGGCCGCATTGGACGAAGCCCGTCAAAAAGGCCTGAGCAAGATTCGCGCGAGAATTCTTCAAAGTTATTTTGAGGACCTTGAACGTTGTTATCAAGGTGACCGTGAATCTTGCAAGAAGGCAAACACGGATATGAATGAGGCCATTCGAATACCTGCGGAGCGCAAATAGACGGGCCCATTCATTCCCAGCCCGAGCGGACATTTTCTCTTCTCCCTTCCTACATTCACTTTTCCAATTTCTATTACCTCCACGATCCCTCCCGCTCGCACCTGATTCCCACGCCTTTCGCCAACTATTTTATTCATTATCTATATTAACTGAATTGCTATAATATGCTGGATGTCAGATTATTCGTCCATCTCCGGTCAAATCGGCGACGGTTCACAAGGCGGCTGACCACCGTCCAATTAGCCAAGTCCCGGTGGATCTTTTCCTCGCTCTAATGAAATCGGGGGCGGGGAGATATAGTGATATATTCCCTGGCGGTCTTTAAATTCCAGCCCAGCTCTGCCATCCTCGTCATATCTGACTATAAGAATCGGCATTCCGACAGTCTCAAGCATCGCTTGTTGGTATTATTCTCGTAGGCCGTCCAGTAGGACAGTTGGCACTCTTGTGGGTACCGCTGTTTCACCCGGCTTCGGTTTCTGTCGCATTACCCGGTCACGTTCAGAGCTACTATCTTATAATGCTACGAGTGAGAAGGGGGATTCGGCGTGGCCGGAATCGTCGGGTCTCTACACCAAACACTTGTCTTCGGCCGTAGAGTAAGAGTCTTGTCTGATCAACTGGCCGCTCTTATTCCTCCCGCAGCGCGCATTCTCGATGTTGGCTGCGGGGACGGGACGCTCGATGTCCTCATCACCCGGCAGCGACCCGACGTCTCCATTGTGGGTGTCGACGTGCTTGTCCGGCCAAATGCGCGAATACCTGTTCAGTCATTCGATGGAGCAAACATTCCTTATCCTGATGCGAGCTTCGACGCCGTGATGTTTGTAGACGTCCTGCACCACACCCCAGATCCGCACCTCCTGCTCAGGGAGGCAACACGCGTGGGTAAAATGATCCTGATCAAGGACCATTTCGGCGAGAACTTTTTTTCCGACATAAGACTTCGTTTCATGGATTGGGTTGGAAATGCGCATCATGGCGTAGCGCTGCCATACAATTATTGGTCAAGGCGCCAATGGTCCGCGGCCTTCGGCCAGTTAGGTTTGAAAACGATTGAGATGAGAATGTCTTTGGGCTTGTATCCAGCCCCCGCATCGTGGATATTTGAACGAGGGCTTCATTTTGTCGCGCGGCTCCAGCGCGGCGATTAACTCAAAATGAGTCACTACCGAAATCAGGGGTTTTCCAGACCTGCCTAGATTCCGCCGCTCACGAGCCAGCTCGCTTCCAAATGTTGGGTAATCGGAAATTGACCCACGACTATCCCCCGTATCTTGCTTTTGCCGTGCGGCGGGAATATACTCTATTTTCGCTCTGAAGCGGGTCGCACGATGAGTGGGCGCAAGCCCACTTTTTTGTTGGCGCCGGTTGGAGTGTACTGCGGACCGGCTAGGGTCGGGGAGTCTCTGCGTGGATTTGGAAAAAATCCGCGGCGCTGCCGAGCGGGTGGCGCGTTCGGAAGGCCTGGAAATCGTTGATGTCGAATGGAAAGTCGGCAAGCAGCGGTTCCTGCGGGTGTACATCGACAAGGTTCCTGGCGGCCGCGAAGCGGTCAAGGTTCTTGGTGACCGTGAAGCGGTCAACACGCCGAAGCCAACGGCGGCGATTAGCGATGCAGTGGGAGAGATAGGGACGGCGGAGGTTGCGCACGACCCCTATCCGAAGATCAGCCACTCCGATTGCCAGCGCGTCAGCCAGCAATTGAGCGTGATCCTCGACGTCGAGGAACTGATTCCCGGGCCGGGGTACGTCCTGGAAGTTAGTTCGCCGGGGCTGGACCGGGCGCTGAAAAGGGCGGCGGATTTCGAGCGGTTCAGAGGGCGGCTGGCGAAGATTTCGACCAGCGAGCCGGTGGGCGAGGCGAAGTTTTTTGAAGGGCGGCTGGCAGGATTTGCGGATGGGAAAGTTCGCATGGAGCTGAAGGGCAAGGATGCGCGGACGGTCGAGGTGCCGCTCGAAGCGATCCGCAAGGCGAATCTGGTGGTGGAGTTTTGAGGAAAGTTTTTAGTTGTTAGTAAGAGCTTAGGAAGAAGAATTTACACAAAGGGCACTGAGGGCACAGAGCAGAAAGACTAGATAACGCGGAGGCGCCTTTCGACTTCGCTCCCTTCGAAGCTCAGGCAAATAGGGCAACTAGAGAACGCTGAGGGGCGCAGAGGAAACTGCCGGGCGCAGAGAATGCTGCGAGGAAGCCGCGACGCACGAAGATAAGTTACGGGATGAAGAAGCGGAGATTTTAGGAACGAGACATGGCGAATTTGCTCTACCAACAGATTGAAATGCTGAGCCGCGAGAAGCACATCGAGCCGGAAGTGGTGGTGTCGGCAATTGAAGACGCGATGGTGGTGGCGGCGCGGAAATATTACAAGACGGAAGAGGACCTGCGCGCGAAGTTCAATGCGGAAACGGGGCAGGTGGACGTGTACTCGGTGCACATGGTCGTCGAAGAAGTGACCGACCCGAAAAAAGAGATCAGCCTGGCAGAAGCTAAGAAAAAGAATCCCGCGGCGGAGGTCGGCACGGAGATTGTGGCGCCGAAGCCCACGGATGTACTCGGGCGCATCGCGGCACAGACGGCCAAGCAGGTGATTCTGCAGAAGGTGCGGGAGGCCGAACGCGACACGATTTTCAACGAATATCACACGCGCGTGGGCGAGCTGGTCACGGTGGTCGTGAAGCGCGCCGAGGGTCCGGACCTGATCGTGGACATGGGCCGCACGGAAGCACGACTGCCGAAGCGCGAGCAATCGAAACTGGAAACGTACAACATCGGCGAACGGTTGCGCGTGGTCATCAAGATGGTGGACCGCGCGGCGAAGGGGCCCCAGGTGATCGTTTCGCGCGCGGATGCCAGCCTGGTGCAGCGCTTGTTTGAGATGGAAGTGCCCGAAATTTACGACGGCACGGTGCAGATTCGATTTGCGGCGCGCGAAGCGGGCGAGCGCACGAAAGTGGCGGTGATGAGCCGCGACAAGGACGTGGATCCGGTGGGCGCGTGCGTAGGCATGAAGGGCATGCGCGTGCAGTCGATCATCCGCGAGCTGCGCGGGGAAAAAATCGACATTATTCCGTACAACGAAGAGACGGTGGCGTTCGCACAGAAGGCCTTGAGCCCGGCGAAAGTGACGCGCGTGCAAATTACCGATCCGGAGAACAAGAAGCTCGAAGTGATCGTTGAAGATTCGCAGCTTTCGCTGGCCATCGGCAAGAAAGGGCAGAACGTGCGCCTGGCAAGCAAGCTCATCGGCTGGGACATCGACATCAAGAGCGAGGAAGAGAAGCGCCAGGAAATTGAAGAGCAGATGACCGCGCTGACCGCGCCGGTAACGCCGTTGACTTCACTGGCGGGCGTGGGCGCAAAAACCATCGAGAAGATTGAAGCGGCGGGGATCAACTCCGTGGAGAAGCTCGCCGGAATGACCCCGGAACAATTGATGGAAATTCCGGGCATCGGCGAGAAGATGGTAGACAAGATTTATCAGGCCGTGAATCGCTTCTACGAAGGCGGCACGGAAGCGGCTACCGCGACGGGCGAAGCCGCCGGGAGCGGAGAAGCTCCAGCCGAGGAAGACCAAGCTGCAGCTGCGGCTGCAGCCGAGGCTGCTACCGCAGAGACGGCAAAGGCTTCCGAGACTGCCGACGCAGCTGAGGAAAATCCGGCGGAGACGGCTACAGAGCCCGCTGCAGAAATTACGCCCGCCACCAGCGAAGGCGATGCGGAGCCGGCGGAAGAGGCGAAGTCGTAGTCGAGAACGGAGAGCATGACCGACGTAAATCAAGTCCGAATTAACGAGCTGGCCCGCGAACTCGAGGTCAAGGCTAAAGCGATCATTGACCTGTTGCCCGGTTACGGCGTCACTGAAAAGAAGACGCACTCGAGTTCGATCCCTGCGGACGTCGCTGAGAAAGTGCGCAAGAACCTTCAGGGAGCCGCTGAGGCCGAAGCGCAAGTGGAAGCGGTTGCCAAAGCCGAAAAAGAAGCGAAGGACGCAGCCGCGAAGGCCGCGCGGATGAGGCCTAGTGCTCCTGTCGCGCCACCCCAAGCCAGCGCCGCGCCAGCCGCAGTGAAACCGAGCGTACCCGCAGTTCCCGCTTCGCCGGTGGCAAAGCCAATTGCACCGGAAGCGCCCGCAGTCGCGGCTCCAGTAGCACCCAAGACGCCGGCTCCTGTACCCGCAGCGGTACCGCCGGCCGCGAAACCTTCTCTGCCGGCAACCACTGCCCCGGCAGCAACTCCGATTCGCCCACCTGCGCCAGCAGGAGCGCCAGCAACACCTGCAGCGGCGCGACCCGCAACACCGTCCGGCAAACAGCCTTCTGCCATACGTCCCGCGGCCGCTGCGCCCGGACGTCCCGGCGCGCCGGCAAGACCAGGCGCTCCGGCTCGGCCGTTGCCGACAGGAAATCGCGGTCCAATGCCTACAGGCAATCGCGGGCCTTTGCCCGATACGTCGCAGGGCTCGCGCTCGAGCGGCCCGCGTCCCGGGCAGCCGATGCGTCCGCAGCAATCCGGCCAGGGACGGCCTTTCACACCTCGATCCGGCAGCCCCGGCGGTCCGGGTGGACCACAATCGCGGCCTTTTGAGCAGCGTCGCGGCCCAATGCCCACGGGTACGCGTCCCGGCCCTCGCGCGCCTGGGCGTCCGGGAATGCTGCCGCCGCCGTTTCCAGAGAAACTGCCGCCGAAGGCAGAGCCAGGCAAGCCGCTTTACACCCGCAAGCCGCCCCAGCGCCAACGTCCCGTTCTGGATAAGCGCGAGCAAGAAGGTGAGCGCAAACTGCACCCGACGCGGCAGCGTCCGGGCGCGGGCCGCAGTTTGGCCGCCGCGGTTATCGCGCCGCCTGAGCCGCGTCCGCCACGCGAAGTGACGATCACCGAAGGCATCACGATTCGCGAACTTGCCGAAAAACTGGACGTGCGCGCCAAGGAGCTCTTGAAGAACCTGCTCGACCGGGGCGTCTTCGCCAGTATTAACCAAGCGCTGGATGTGCCCACGGCCACGACACTTGCCGAATCGTTCAGCGGAGTGGTGAGCGTCGTCTCCCTGGAAGAGGAGATGGTGCTGGAAGTTGCGAAGGAAGAGACCAAGGAGAGTTTGAAGCCGCGGCCGCCGGTCGTGACCGTCATGGGCCACGTCGATCACGGCAAAACGAGTTTGCTCGATGCCATTCGCGAAGCGGATGTTGCCGCGGGCGAAGCGGGCGGCATCACGCAGCACATCGGCGCTTACAAGGTGGTCGTCAATGAGCCAGGTCATGAAGCGTTTACGCGCATGCGAGCGCGGGGCGCGAAGGTTACCGATATCGTGGTGCTGGTGGTGGCCGCCGATGACGGGGTCATGCCGCAAACGAAAGAAGCGATCGACCACGCGCGAGCCGCTAAGGTCCCCATCATCGTGGCGATCAACAAGATTGACAAGCCGGAAGCGCAACTGGAGCGTGTGAAGCGGCAACTCACGGAAAACAGCCTGATGCCCGCGGAATGGGGCGGCGACACGGAGTTCGTGGAAGTTTCCGCGAAAAAGAAGCAGGGCATCGAGAAGCTGCTCGAAACGATTTTGCTGGTCGCTGATTTACGGGAACTCAAGGCCAATCCCGATGCGCCCGCGACGGGCACGGTTCTCGAATCCCGCGTGGATAAGGGACGCGGCCCAGTGGCTACGATTCTGATACAGAATGGCACGCTGAACTCCGGCGACTTCTTTATCTGCGGGTCGGTTTTCGGGAAAGTCCGCGCGATGTTTGACGATCGTGGCCGGGTCGTCAATGATGCGCCGCCGTCCACGCCCGTCGAAGTGCTCGGATTGCAGGGAGTGCCGGATGCAGGGGACCTCTTCCAGGTCACCGACGAAGCCAAAGCGCGGCACATCGTCGAGTACCGCCAGGGCAAGCAGCGCGACGCAGCGATGGCGCGCATCAGCGGCTCGCGCATCACGCTCGACCAGCTCCACGAGCAACTGAAGGCCGGAGACGTCAAGGAATTGGGAATTGTGATCAAAGGTGACGTGCAGGGCTCCGTCGAGGTGCTCAGCGAAATGCTGCCGAAGCTTTCGACCGACCAGGTGAAGCTGAAGATCATCGGCTCGGGCGTCGGCGCGGTCACGGAAAATGACGTGTTGCTGGCTTCCGCGTCCGGCGCGATCGTGATTGCGTTCGGGGTGCGGCCGGACCGCAAGGCTCTGGACCTGGCGCAGCAGGAGCACGTGGACATCCGCACGCACACGATCATCTACGAAGTGTCCGACGAGCTGAAGAAGGCCATGGAAGGCCTGCTCGAGCCGGTGGTCACGGAAACGTATTTGGGCCGCGCGGAAGTGCGCAACACGTTCCGCGTCAAGGGCGCGGGCACGATTGCGGGCTGCTACGTGGTCGATGGCATCTTGAAGCGCGATGCGCAGGTTCGCGTGCTGCGCGATGGGGCGGTCATCTACACGTCGAAGCTCAACTCTCTCAAGCGATTCAAGGATGATGCCAGCGAAGTCCGCACTGGTTTCGAATGCGGCGCGGGCGTCGCCAATTTCAACGACGTGAAGGTCGGCGATATCCTCGAATGCTTCAGCGTTAGCAAGATGAGCGCCGCGGAAGCCGCCGGACAGGGCGGCGGGTCCGCCGGCAAGAAATAATCCGCCAAGCTGTCCCCCGGAGCCGCTCATGCCGGTCGGTCTGCTCACCCTCGAGCTGCACATCCCGGACGCGCAATCGCTGAAGGACAAGCGGCAGGTGCTGCGCAGCTTGAAGGACAAGCTGCGGCGGGATTTTAATGTGGCCGTGGCGGAGCTGGAGCATCACGACACTTGGCAGAGGTCGGTGGTCGGGATCGTCACGATTTCGAATGAAGAGAAGCACTTGAGGGAAGTGCTGCAAAAGGTTCTGGACGAGGCGGACCGCATCCTCGGCTCATTTTTGATCAATCAAGCGGTCGAGATCGTTTAGAGAGTGTTTCAGGGACGCCGATGAGTCCAGCGAATCACCGACACGAACGCGTGGGCGAGGAGATCGCCCACGAAATCAACGCCATGCTGGCGGGGGAACTGAAAGATCCGCGGCTGGAAGTAAGCGTGGTCGCCAGCGAAGTGCGCGTCCAGCCGGACATGAAGCACGCGCGGGTATTCATCAGCGTCAAGGGGACGAACAAGGAGCAATCCGACGCGATCAAGGCGCTCGAACATGCTTCCGGGTACATCCGGCGGGAGCTGGTCGAGCGGCTGCAACTCCGCCGCGTGCCGGAACTGCATTTCACGCTGGATCTTTCCCAAGAGCACCTCGAGCGCATCGAGCGGCTCTTGAAAGAAATGAAGAAGGACAATCCGCCCGCGCCTTGAGAGTTTTCAGTGATCAGTTGTCAGTTTTCAGTTCAGAAAAAAAGGGAAGCCTCGATTGGCTGCGATCCCTCCGCTTTGAAGCCCGGGCGGAGGAACGAGCAGGAACGCAATCGAGTTAAATTCGATTGCATCCGATTGTCAAAAGTAAAAACAAAAAAGCGAGAACAGCGAACGAAGAACTAAAACTGAAAACCGACAACTGACCACTGATCACTCCAAAAATGCCACGACAACCACAGCCAGCGCCGATCGACGGCGCGCTCGTCATCAACAAGCCGAAAGGGAAAACGTCGCACGACGTGGTCGATGCGGTGCGTCATTTGGCAGGCTTCCGGCAGATCGGACATCTGGGCACGCTCGATCCGCTGGCGACGGGTGTACTTGTGCTGCTGCTTGGCCGGGCCACGCGGCTGGTGCAGTTCTACGCCGGGCGCCGCAAGCGATATGAGGCGGGCTTTCGGTTCGGGTTCGCGACAGATACGTACGATTCCGACGGCCAAGCGCAGGGACCAGACGCCGCGCCGGCGCTGGATGCCGCGGCCGTCGAAAAGTTTGCCGCGGAGCGCATCGGGCGGTTCGAACAAATGCCGCCGTCGTTTTCCGCGAAGAAAGTGAAAGGGCGCCCCGCGTACGAGCTGGCGCGCAAAAAACAGGCTGTCGAGCTGAAGGCTGTCGAAGTCCAGATTTACGAATACAAACTCAGGGAAATCGAGGGCAGCATCGCGCGCTTTGTCATCGAGTGCTCGTCCGGCACATACATCCGTTCGCTGGCGCATGAGATGGGGCAAAAGCTTGGGTTTGGCGCGCACCTGGCGGAAATCACGCGCACGGCGGTCGGAGAGTTTTCGCTGGAACAAGCAATCACGCTGGAGGAACTTGCAGAAGCCAAGCTGGCCCGGAAATTCGCGGACTGCCTGATCCCCCTCGAAAACCTGCTGGCTAATTTTCCGCGGGTTAACGTTTTGCCCGTGATCGAAAAGCGCGTGCGTCATGGCACGAAGTTCAACATTACGCTCGCGCAGCTTCAGCCGGGCCGCGTCGAGCCGCCTCCCGGCGCGACGACGCAGCTCGATGGCGGTGAACCGAAGCCGCCGCGGCTGCGTGTATTCAGCCAGCAGGATAGACTCATCGCCATTGCAGAAGCCGTGGTGCCGCGCACATACCAGCCGATCGTAGTGTTCGAAGCTCTGCCGTAGGTCATCCACGCCGAAGCGCAAAGTGGTTTCCAAACAAAATTCAGATTGCGAGAGCGATAGGCCTGAGGATTCCGTCATTCACGGGGTTAGGGCTGAGGAGGCTGTGCTCCAGGTGATTGCAGAGTCCCTGGAGCGGGGGTTCCGCGGCCTCCGGTATCGCCTCGACCCGCGAAAATCGCCCGCGTGAGATGATCCGCCCGGCGCAGCTTCCGCGGGGTGACGAGAATCAGGAGTTCGGTATCCTGAAGAGAATTTTTCCGCCCCCCGAACGCGTAACCTACACCCGGGATTTCCGCGAAGCCCGGCAGGCCGGTGATGGAGTGGGTTTCTTCCGCATCGGTGATACCACCGATCAGGGTAGGTTCGTCCTCTCTGACGCGAACAGTTTGGGTCAGCGTACGATTGGAGATGACGGGAATCCCGTTTACGCTGGAGCCGGCCAGCGAGCGAATTTCGAACTCGAGCAGCAGAGTCACTTCATTATTGGGATGAAGCGTGGGAGTGGCTTTTATCTTCACGCCGAGATCGACATATTCCGAAGCCGGATAGGGCGTCTGCGCCGCGCCGCCGGTGATGCTGTTGGCGAAATTCGAGGAATCCTGAATCACCGTCACCACCCCCTGGGCAACGGCTGGATCTTGGGACACCAAAGCGGCATCAGGAAGTCCGCTGGTGGTCAATGTGGCGGCGATCAGTGCGGAGGGCCCCACGGGAGTGTTGAGTTCGATGCGCGAGGCAAAGGTGCCCTTTCCTTGACCGATATAAACGCCGAGCGTGCTCGATCCCTTGTTTGTCACCGCGATGTCCGGCACGGCGCCGTTCGCAAAATTGGCGATCACGATTCCGGCAGGAGTCGTCGCAGTAGGCAGCGGAGAGCCCGTAGCTTCGGTGAAGGTGCCGTCTAAATTGCTGCTTCCCAGCAAGACCGAGACAGTATTATCGCCCTGGTTTACGACGGCAAGGTCGGGCACGCCGTCGGCATTCAAGTCTCCTGTGGCAATGGCAACCGGAGCAGTCCCAACCGCAACCGGTGAATTAGTGGCTTCCGTAAAAGTCACATTTCCGTTGGTGTCCACACTGTCCAGCAGAACGGTAACATTATTGGAGGCCTCGTTGACTACTGCGAGGTCCACTGCCGGCGCATTATTCGCGTTGGCCAGCGTGCGGTTTTGAAAATTGGAGGTTACCAGCGCTACGGGACCGCGCTCCGGACCTGTGAAGGGTGTGAGCGTGAACTGCTGCTGCGCCGTCAGGGCAGGTGCGCTGGAGTCCGTGACTTGCATTGTGAAAGTGAAGCTCCCCGCGGTGTTGGGGGTTCCGGTAATCGTGCCCGTGGTTGATACCAGGGTCAGCCCCGTGGGCAACGCACCGGCGGCCACCGTCCATGTATCGGGAGCCTTCCCGCCGGTCGCCGTCAGTACTGCGTCATAAGGTCCCCCGATGTTGCCGTTCGGTAGGGAGTTCGCAACGGCGAGAAGAGGGGCAACCGCCGCGACGGATATGCTCAGTGTGGTCATCACGGATTTCGTAGGAGTTCCGGAATCAGCAACGCTTACCGTGAAGTTTGAATTGCCTGCTGCGGTCGGGGTGCCGCTAATTGTTCCCGTCGCTGAGTTCAGAGAGAGCCCGCTCGGGAGAGTTCCCGCAATAACACTCCAGGTACGCGCACCGCTGCCTCCCGCGGCGCGCAGAGAAGCGGAATAGGGTGTCTGCAGTGTCGCGCCGGGAAGGGCAGTCGAATCGATGGCCAGTGTGCCACCAAGGGCCAAGGGAGAACCGGGGAATTCAGTGAAGCCGCCGGTACCGTCGCCTTTGAAGAGGGAAATCGTGCTGTCCCCTTCATTTGCTACCGCAAAATCGAGGTTGCCATCACCGCTAAAATCCGCCAGCACAATAGAACTCGGAGAGTTTCCCACGGTGTAGGGAGAGCCGGTCGCTTCTTTCAGCAGCAGGTTTCCACTGCTGTCAAGTGAGCTGAGCAGGACCGTGACATTGTTCGATTTCGCGTTCGCAACCACCAGATCCGGCGTCTGGCCGGCGTTCGTTCCGGAACTGGACGTATTGCGAAGAATTCCCTCAGCGAGTGCTGTGGGACCGATCGCCGTTACCGGCAACGAGAATGGCGAGTTGACCTCGGCAACAAAGTTTCCGCCGTCCTGATTCCGCAAAACGGTGATGGTGTTGTCCTTGCGATTGGCGACGGCAAGTTCAGGCAATGTGCCTGCATTGAAATTGCCCGCGACGAGAGCGACGGGATTCTTGCCGACGGTAAAATTTGTCTCCGGGAAAATCGTGGAGCCCGGCACTCCCGTCAACGCGCCGCCGGCCCCCAGGCTTCCGGAGAGCAAGGAGAGCGTAATAGGAAAGCGATCCCCGACGAAAAAGCTGGCCGGCTTTCCATCTTGCGCGCGCAGCAGTACCTGACGACCGCTCTGCACCAGCGAGAGAGAATCGGAGAAATTGGCGGCGCCGCCGGGAAGGGTGAGTAGAAAAGTAGAGAGGCCTCCCCCGATGGGAATGACGGCCGGTATGCCGGAGAATCCCTTTCCGGCGAAAACCTGTTGGATGTTGGTGAGCAGATTTGTCAGGGTTGTCGAAGACTTGAGCTTGTTCAGGTCGGCGGAATTCAGCCCGATGAGCTGCTCTGAAGCCGGAGGTGTAATTCCAAGAATGCGCGCCTTGTTGCGATCGACTTCGAGGAGCTCGATTTCCAACATGACTTCACCACGAGCCCTTTCCAATTGCTGGATGAGTTCACCGGCAAGGGCGAGGCGCTCCGGAGTGTCGCGCACGGTGATGGTGCGGCTGCGAGTGTCAAGGTCGATGCGCGTTGCTCCGATGATGTCGCGGAGGACGCGCAGGATTTCGGTCACATCCTCCGGGCCGACAGCTGCGGAGAGGGGAAAGGTCTGCTCTGCCACCACGGCGTACAGCCGCCGCTTCTCCGGCGTGTCTGGGGCGACAAACATCATAGTGTGATTCAATGGGCGCCAAAAGGTTCCCGATTGCGTACCGAGGAGGACCATGCCGGTGTAGAAATCCACGTTATCGACGTGCAGGCGCACGCTCCTAGCATTGATGTCCGGATCAAAGGTCACTTTAATGCCAAAGAGGTCCGCGAACTGTTCGTAGACCGTCTTCGTATCGCCACGCAGGTTCAAGTCGTGTTTTCCGGCTTGCGGTCGTAGCCGAGGAAGGCCGGAGATTGCGGTCGGCCCTGCGCGGGGCTCATCCTCCATGGTCTTGAGTTGAGCGAGACGTTCCGCGACGATCGTGTTTCCGGGATCGACTTGGAGCGCCGCTCCCAATTCCTCGGTGGCCTGCTCCAGATGTCTCGCCAAGGCATCACGCTCTGCGGCCTCGACGTGCGTGCGAACCAGCTTGGAGCGCAGCGCGACACCCCGTTCGATGACATCGGCATCCTTCGGGGCGTAACGCGCGGCCTCTTCGTAAGCCGCCAGCGCTTCGTCGAACCGCCCTGCTGCTTCGGCTTTGTCGCCCTGCTCGGCAGCCTTCTGTGCGCGCTTGGGATCGGGGCGCACCCGCCCGGCTTGAGGCTGCGGTGGTGCGGGTGCCTGCGCGGGAACCTGGCCGCAAAGTAGTAACGACAAGAGCAAAGAGATGCTTAGGCGGATGGTGCGCATGAGCATCAGACAGGATAACCTAACCCTGAAGAGTAAATAGGACCAAGCTGGTCCGGTTGACGGAAGACCATCTGTGCGGTACACTCAAATCGTAGTTGCAAATGACTAGCAACTGGAGATTTCGTGCTCTCGGCTCTACTTATCGCCCTTCGTGAAGGCGTTGAAGCTTCTCTCGTCGTCGGCATTATCCTCGTCTATCTTTCCCGAACCGGCCGCGGACGCCTGACACGTTTCGTCTGGTACGGTGTGGCAGCCGCTGCCGCGCTCAGCCTGGGAGTGGCGGTGGCTCTGGAGCGCTGGCGCATCAGCGAAGACGGCTTCGAGGGCCTGATGCTGCTGATCGCGGCGGTCTTCGTTATTACGATGATCGTATGGATGAACCGCGTTGCGCGCCACCTGAAAAAAGAAATCGAGCAAAAAGTGGAGGCTTATGCCGAGCGCGCCGGGAGCGCGGCGGGCTGGGGCATCTTCCTTTTCGTTTTTCTGATGGTCCTGCGCGAGGGGGCGGAGCTGGCGCTAATTCTGCGGGCGGTGGAGCTTTCCAGCGAGGGCTTGCAGACCTGGATCGGAACGATTGTGGGGATCGCGGCGGCCGTCGCGGTGGGGCTTTTCTTCTTCAAGGGCACTTTGCGCGTGCCGCTGCATCGGTTCTTTGCGGCGACGAGCGTCATTCTGATGCTCGTGGCGTTTCAGCTGGCGCTAACGGGTTTGCATGAGTTGAGCGAGGCGCGCTGGCTGCCTTCGAGTAAGGCAGAGATGGCGCTTATCGGGCCAATTGTCCGCAACGAGCTGTTCTTCTTTGTGTGCATTTTTGGCGCGGCTATTCTGTTGATCCTGCGCGAATGGCAGTCCGCATCACATGCGGCTGCCGCGAAGGAAATCGCTGGTGAGGCGGAGAAGAGATTGCACGAATCGCAGATTCGCCGCCAGGGGCGCTGGATGATTGCCGCTGCCGGCGCGTGCCTGGTGGTAATCCTGGTGCTGACGGCGGACTTTATTTATGCGCGTGCGAACTCCGCGCCGCCTTCTGCGCGGGTGGTTACCGCAGTGGGCAACGAGGTGCACATTCCGTTGAGTGAAGTGCAGGACGGAAGCCTGCATCTTTACACCATCAACGCCGGCAATCAGTCGCTGCGGTTCCTGATTATCAAGAAGCCGAATGGTTTCGGGACGGCATTGGACGCCTGCCGGATTTGCGGCGCAGAAGGCTATCGCCAGGACGGGCAGAATGTCATTTGCCGCCACTGTGGCTCTGCGATCTATGTGCCTTCGGTCGGGGATCAGGGCGGATGCAATCCCATCGGCGTGCCATCGCATACCGATGGCGGCGATCTCGTGATGGAGGTTTCCGCCCTCGTTGCGGCCACGAAGGAGATTCCTCAGTAGCATCTGGTGCGCGGCTGGGGGGGACCGGAACAGCTTCCAAGAAGCGAAAAGTTCCCAGTTGTCAGTGTTCAGTACGGAGAAAAATAAGAAACAATCAGCAAAATCTTTCACTGAGAACTGAATACTGAGGACGGAAAAAACAGAAGGTTTTCGCACAATTATGTTCTTGAGACTCGTTGCCGATTCTTTTGGACGCCGTCCGCGCCACAAGCTCTTGACCGGAGCAGCGCTGGCTCTCGGTATGGCTGTGGCCACGGCGGCGTTGAGCGTCTCGCTGGATGTGGGCGACCGGCTGGCCAAGGAATTCCGCAGCTTGGGGGCGAATCTCCTTGTGACGCCGCAAGCGGACTCGTTGCCGCTGGAAATCGGCGGCGTGGACTATCGCCCCGTGAATGCCGGCGCGTATCTGCCGGAAGCGGACCTGCCTAAATTGAAAACGATTTTCTGGCATAACAACATCATGGGCTTCAGTCCCATTCTCGAAGTCCCGATTGAGGCCTGGTCGCCGGCCTCCAAGTCTTGGATTACTCCCGCATTGGCAGGCAAAGCGTCCTTGATTGGAACCTGGGCGCAACACAACGTAGAAATTCCTGACGGCACGACATACCTCACCGGAGTGGTGAAAACAAATCCTTGGTGGGATGTCAAAGGACAGTGGTTTGGCGAAGACTCGCGGCAATGCGTTGTCGGAATGAATCTCTTAAAAAGAATTGGGGCAAAACTAGGCGATGATTTGAACGTAAGTTCCGGGGACCATGCAAAGTGGGTCACCTTGAAAGTGGTAGGGGTGCTTTCATCAGGCGGGTCTGAAGATGAGAGTGTTCTCGCTCCACTTTCCGTTGCGCAGGAACTCGCCGGAAGGCCGCGGCGGTACCGCAAGCTGTATATCAGTGCGCTGACGAAGCCGGAAGATGCGTTCGCGAAACGGGACCCGAAGTCGTTTACTCCGGCCGAGTACGATCGGTGGTTCTGTACGCCATATATTTCCTCGATTGCGTTTCAGATTCAGCAGGAATTGCTGGGGACGGATGTGCAGGTGATCCGCCGCGTCGCGGAAGGGGAAGGCCAGATCCTCACACGTGTGCGCATGCTGCTATGGCTGGTCACGGGAGCGGCGCTGCTGGCGGCGGCGTTGGCAGTGGGGGCGTCTTCGGCGGCTTCGGTAATCGAGCGGCGGACGGAAATCGGCTTGATGAAAGCACTCGGCGCAGGCTCGGGCACAGTTGGCTTCCTGCTTGCCGCAGAACAACTTCTGCTCGCGTTCGTGGGCGGGGGAGCCGGTTACGCGCTCGGGATTATTCTGGCACGCCTTCTCGGTGAAGAAATCTTTGGCGCTGCTCCGGAACCTTCGCTCGCCGTCTTTTTCGTGATCATTGCACTCGCAGCCGGCGTCACGATTCTTGGCAGTGCCCTTCCGCTGCGCCGTGCTTCACGGTACGAGCCGGCACCCATCCTGCGAGGGGAATGATGGCCGACCGTCGCGCAAACAATCGAGTGATGTTCTGGCGCATCATCCGGCGATTGCTTGGCGCCAACAGCGGCCGGCTCTTCGTCATTCTGTTGGCTCTTGGCGCAGGCGCCGCCGTCACGGCCGCCCTCCTTAATCTCCAAGTCGACGCTAAGCAGCGTCTCACCATCGAATTCCGATCCTTTGGCGCGAATTTTGTCGTTGCGCCGCATGACGCCTCCGAACTCGGGACGACTGCGACGCTGCCGTGGGACGAGAATGTTGTGAAAACGATCCGGGCGCAGGCCTACGAGGAAACGCCCATCGTGCCGTTTCTTTATCTTGTCGCGAGTGCGCAGAAGCTAAGCAGCCCGATGCTTCCCCTAAAGGGAAAGCAGATTCAGACCGTCGTCGTTGGGACAGACCTAATGAATTTTCATCTCGTCGCAGGAACGAAGTTTCCAGAGGTGTTTGGTGGGGAGGAATCCGATTACGAAAATCTAAAGACCGAGTGTTTTCTTGGTGAAAGGATCGCGAAGCAATTGGGGGTTATCAAAGGAGACCAAGTAGTGTTGCTCTACGAGAATCGGGCAGAGCAGTTGGGCGTGCTCGGAATCGTTTCCGCAGGCGGCGCTGAAGATAATCAGATTTTCATGGAATTAGGGACCGCACAGCGTCTCTCTTGGATGAACGAGCGGGTAAGTCTGATACAGGTGAGCTACCCCGGTACTCCAAAAGAGATTCAAGCCTTTTGGTCAAAGCTCGCGTCGCAACTAGGCAACGCCGAAGTCCGTCCGATTCGGCAATTCACGGAAGGTGAGGCCAAGATTTACAACCGCATCAGCGGGTTGCTGACGGCGACGGTGGCGATCGTGCTCGTGCTCACGGGGCTATGCGTGATGGCGGCGATGACCAACGTGGCGATGGAGCGGAAGAACGACGTTGGTTTGATGAAGGCCATCGGCGGCTCGGTGCGCCGTGTGCTGCGGCTTTTCCTTGCGGAGGCGGCGTTGCTTGGCCTGGCAGGAGGAATGATTGGCGGCGCGACGGGAATTTTTCTGTCTATCGGTTTGGGCAAAGCAGTCTTTGGCGTGGCGGCGCGGCCACGACTGATTGTGTATCCTGTAGCAGTGGCGTTGACTGTCATCGTGGCGATCCTCAGCGCGTATCCGCTGCGGCGGCTGGCTAGCATCCGCCCGGCATCGGTTTTCCGGGGTGAAGCGTGAGTTCCGTCGTTGCAGCGCCGCCGCTGATTGCGGCGAAGCAAGTGGTGATCGAAAATCTGGTCAAGCAGTACGGCACCTTGCGCGCGCTCGGCGGCGTCAGTTTCGGCGTGAACCCCGGCGAATGGGTCGCGCTCATGGGCCCCTCCGGCTCTGGGAAAACCACGCTGATCAATATTCTCGGCGGGCTGGACACGCTCACAGCAGGCCATGTTGTGGTCGACGGCGTCGATCTTTCGAAACTTCGTGAAAACGAGCTAGTCCGTTACCGCGCGGAAAAAGTCGGCTTTGTCTTCCAGCAATTTCATCTGGTGCCGTATCTCACCGCGCTTGAAAACGTGATGCTCGCGCAGTATTTCCATAGCGTCACGGACGAAAAGCAGGCCGAGGAGGCGCTGAAGCGCGTGGGCCTCGGCGACCGCCTGACGCATCTCCCCGCGCAACTCTCCGGCGGCGAGCAGCAGCGCGTGGCCATCGCGCGTGCGCTGATCAATCAGCCGAAGATTATTCTTGCCGACGAACCCACCGGAAATCTCGACGAGGCCAACGAAACGGTTGTCCTCGAGATTTTCCGCGAACTGCACAACGCCGGACACACGATTCTGATGGTGACGCACGACCCGGACATCGCGCGTCAAGCCGACCGCCGCATCGAACTGGCCCACGGCCATCTGCACTTCGACACCGCGCAGCATGGTCCGGGCCATCCGCTCAATTGCCCGCTGGCCGACACGGCGGACTGCTGCACGCCCATTTCCACCGACGACGAAATCCGGTTCGACCATCTCCTCGAACAGATTTGGATCTGCGGCGAGGAAGGGAAGCCCGCGCAGGCGGAGCGCCTTCACGCTACCGGCCCATCGGGGCGTCTGCCGGTGGTATCCGGCGCGCCCGCCGGGCGAGTTCTCTCGCGCATGTCCGATCTGCGCTTAGTGCAAATGCAAAACGGGGAAGTGCAACTCACGAGCGTGGGCAGCCAGCGCGCGCGCGACGTCGTCCGCCGCCACCGCCTGGCCGAGCGCCTCTTCAAGGACACTTTTTCCATCGAAGATTCCGAGGCGCACACGCAAGCCTGCAAATTCGAACACATCATCAGCCCGGAGCTGGACCAGCGCATCTGCACCTTCCTGGGGCACCCGAAGACCTGCCCGCACGGGAACCCCATTCCACCGGGCGAGTGCTGCAACGGCAAGTCCAAGGCCTGATCGCGCACCCGAACCATGCTGACCCCTCTCGACCCAAGGAAAAAACCAACCAGCATCAAGATTCATGTTTCGAGCGGCGCGGGCGTGGATGTTACCTGGGCCGACGGCCACGCGAGTCACTACGAATTTGCTTATTTGCGGGAGGAATGCCCCTGCGCCACCTGCAGCGACGCGCGAGAGAAGAAGGCCTCGCTCGGCGAGGCAGCTCCGGTGTTTTTGTCATCTCCCGCGCTCCCTATGTTCAAGCCCAAGCCGCGCGCCCAGGCCGCCACGCAAGTAGGCAGCTACGCCATTCAGATCAGTTTCACTGATGGCCACTCCACCGGCATCTACAGTTACGACCATCTCCGCAACATCTGCCCTTGCGCGGAATGCGCTAAAGCTTTCCGATTCACTGGGCTAGATCATTTCGACGATTCTTCGCGGTGATGAGCTAGACTTAGCGCCTCAAAAATGCGAGCATTTCAACCTACGAGTTAGCGAAACCCATACATGAGCAGCATTCCCAATAGCCCTGCTGCCGCGGGCAGCCGCGGCAACGGCATTCCCCGTGTCATCGTCGCCACCACGGCCCTGCTTACATTCATTTCGTTCTGGCGGGCAGCGGCTATCGTGCTGAACGATCTTGCCTCTTCGGCGTACTATGCCGGCGGCGAAGCGGAAGCCTACATCGGCAAGACCGCGCCGTGGTTCATCCTTGCCATCATGCTGTTTTCGTACGCCGTGCGCGCCGTTTACGTGGAAAGCTGCAGCATGTTCGTGCGCGGCGGCGTCTATCGCGCCGTGAAAATGTCTCTCGGCGGGACGCTCGCGAAATTCAGCGTTTCCGCGCTGATGTTTGACTACATCCTCACGGGGCCGATCAGCGGAGTCGCGGCAGGCCAGTATCTCGCGGGATTGATCAACGATCTCCTGCAGTATTTTCACGTGAGTGGCCCGCTCTCTTCCGGAACAACCAGTTTCATCGCCGCGAGCTTTGCCATCGTCGTCACGCTTTATTTCTGGTGGCAGAACACCAAGGGCGTTGCCGAGTCCAGCGAAAAAGCTCTGCACATCATGAAGCTGGTCACCGTGATGGTAGTGATGCTCATCGCCTGGTGTATCTACACGGTGGCGGTGCGCCATTCCGCGCTGCCTCCGTGGCCACACCCGCGCAACCTCAGGCTCAGCACCAGCGCCCTCGGTTGGCTCGCACACAGCAGCCTCCCTCACATGTTCGGCATCATCGCCATCTTCATCGCCCTTGGCCACTCCGTTCTGGCGATGAGCGGCGAGGAATCGCTTGCTCAGGTCTATCGCGAAATCGAAAGCCCCAAGCTTCCCAACCTGAAAAAGGCCGGCGCGGTCATTTTTGTCTACAGTTTGGTCTTTACCTCTTTGGTTTCCTTCTTTGCCGTGATGATCATTCCGGACGACGTCCGCCAGCACTTCCTCGAAAACCTGATCGGCGGGCTGGCGATGAATCTCGAAGGGCCATTGTTCGCCCGTCTGATATTCCACGGCTTTGTTGTCGTGGTGGGCACCTTGATCCTGGCGGGCGCGGTGAACACGGCCATCGTGGGCTCGAACGGCGTGCTCAACCGCGTTTCCGAAGACGGCGTGCTCAGCGCATGGTTCCGGCAGCCGCACCCGCGGTTCGGGACGAGCTATCGCATCATCAATATCGTCGTGGCACTGCAGGTCATTACCATCATCATCAGTCACGGTAACGTCACTTTTCTCGCGAACCTCTACGCTTTCGGCGTGATCTGGAGTTTCGCGATGAACGGCCTCGCGGTTCTTGTTCTCCGCTACACCAGTCCCGGCCAGCGGGAATTTCAGGTTCCGCTGAATTTCACGTTCCGTAGCGTGCAGATTCCCGTGGGGCTCGGGTTGATCACCTTAGTGCTATTTTTGATCGCCGTCGTAAACCTGTTCACCAAGCCCATCGCCACGATGGCTGGCGGAGCCTTTTCCGTGCTGCTCTACATCGTGTTCACGATTTCGGAGCGCCGGGGCAGGCGCGGCGGCGCGGCGCACGTCGAGATGGATCAGTTCAATCTCGAGTTGGAATCGGAATTGACTCCCGAGGCCGTGGGTGCGCGACCCGGCAACATCCTGGTTCCGATCAGCAACCACTACGCGCTCTATCATCTCGGAAACGTGCTGGACCGCATTAAGCCCGGGCGCCGCGATGTTGTCGTGCTCCACGTCCGGCTCTTGCGCCGCTCGGCTTCGGGCGAAAACGAATTCGAGGCCGATCAGCTTTTCGGCAGCATCGAGCAACAACTCTTTTCCCAAGCGCTTTCCATGGCCGAAAAACGGGGCAAGTCGATCCGCCTCGCTGTCGTCGCCGCAAACGATTTGTGGGACGGTATCCTGCGTGCCGCGACTTCACTGCAATCCAGCACGATTGTTGTGGGGCGTTCGACAAAGGAATCGAACGAGGAGCAAGCGCGGCAGATCGGTGAAGCCTGGGAAAAACTTGGCGATCAGAAGCCGCAATTCAATCTGGAAATCCATTTGCCCAACGGGGACAAACTTTACAAAGTCCTTGGGCCCCACGCGCCAAATCTGACTGCCAACGAGGTTAATCTTCTGCACCGGCTTTGGCTGCGTTTCAGCGACGCGGTGGCGCCCCTGGAAATGCACCACCACGACGTCGTGCACTTCGCGCTGGAAGAAGTAAAAAAAGAGATTGAAGAAGGACACGAAGACACTGTGGTCAGCCGCTTGCGCACGCATCTAGAAGCCAACCAGAAGAAGAAAGTTCCGAAGACCTGAAGCAAATCAGTTTTTAGTTCTTAGTTCGTTCTTGATCTCATTCCTACCGGCCATACTTCATGGAAAGAACCAGTCACTAACCAAAAATTACTAACCCGACTTCCGCGGCCGAAGGTCATTTTTTCGCTTTTTAGACAGACAAGTCCTCTCGTTTCAGCCAAACCCTACTGGAAGTCGTACATAGTGACGAATGTAAATTGTATTTCTCTTGACATGATTGTTGTATATGGTATATGTAGTGTCCTGTGTATCTCCGCAAAACCAGCAAGACTCACAAGGGCAAAACCTACACCAACTTCCTCCTCGTCGAGTCTCAACACACCCCCACGGGTCCCCGTCAGCGCATCACCTG
>Ga0193731_1000068_pt1 | contig 33614 bp, 32 predicted proteins | sample U1a2metaG_FD_144920 | JGI IMG/M metagenome (GOLD analysis project Ga0193731, IMG submission 144920) | Soil microbial communities from a riparian zone of the East river system, Colorado, United States - U1a2 | ecosystem: Environmental > Terrestrial > Soil > Riparian zone | place: USA: East River...
TCGAGAAAAAATCCCCATGCCGCTACATCCGCATCGCCGATGACCAGGCCGTTCGCACCATCGGCGCCGTTATCCTTCGCGGCCGTTCTCTCACCCGTGCACACAACGCTTTTCTCGCTCACCTTCACGCGTCTTCTCCGGGCATACCCTCCTAAGGCGCGGCGTTTCTTGCGTTCTTGACCAGAAGTTCAGTGGGAGATGGACGCAGCCATTCCCCTGAGGTAAAATCGCTTAAGTCGTTCACCCCGGTGGGGCCGTGGCGCAGTTGGGAGCGCGCCTCGATGGCATCGAGGAGGTCGTGGGTTCGAATCCCATCGGCTCCACCAATCTTGACTTCTGCACCTATTCTCGCAAAGCGAGCCTTGATCAGTGTCTTGCTAGTTCTGGGACTTCTCTACGCCGGCGACTTTCTCTACTTCCGTGTCCGCATGCTTCACCCAGCTCCTGCCCACCCACTCGAATCCCTGAAAACTCTGCGTGTTCTCGCCATCCCGGAAAAGAACGGCAAGACAGAATATGAAGTGGACGCCCAGAATCCCGAGCAGACCATTACCTGCGTCCACTCGCTCTTCCCGCACAGCGTTTATTCGCCCTGCTGGTACGTCAAGCCGAGGATCAACCAGCCGATCCCTATGTGATCGGCCCAGCGTCAATCATTCCCATTCAGCGAGTGGGAGGTTGAAATATATTCACTTTTTTTCGGGAAACTTTGGAGGGATTTCCGCATACCCCGGCGCAGCCTGCTTCAAATTCACATCCACTTGAGCGCTGGCATCTCCGATACTCCAGCGAATTCCACCGGCGAGTGAATTCAGGAAAAACTCATTCTTCCAATTCTCCGGCCGGTCGCCCATCGCGGTAAAGAACACACGGCCTTTCCCGTGCATCCGCGCCCACATCACCGGATACGGCGCGCGCTGGTAGCACTCTCCCTTCATGCCATGCGTGTCCAACGTGAGGATCACGTGGAGATCGGGCATAAAATCCTTCAACGAGTACCACTCTTCGTTAAAACTCACCGGCGAAGTCACGCCTTCCAGCCCAGGAAATTTCGGATCGTTGACGATCACGTTTCCGTCCTGCAGCCGCGGCTCACGTCCGTGTATGATGAACTCACCGCCGAGCATCTTCAGGTAAGGATCTTGCTGCTCTCCATGCGCGATATATCGATTCGCCAGATCAGGGGTGTCCGGCGGCGTATGAAACGTGTCGCTCGCCGCGTGCACGCCCACGAATCCCATTCCATTCCTTACCGCGTCCAGCAGGGCCTGTTTGCCACCCGGTGACATCGCTGGCTTGCCGTCCGTTCCCAAAGTCGTGAGATCGCCCGTCGTGAAAAACACCATGCCCCCGTAGGAGTGAAACTCTTTCGAATCGAAAATGCGCCCGTCCTTCGTCACGCCGACTTTGAATCCATGCTTGTTCCCCATCTCGGTCACGGCGTCGTCCATGATGCTCGGTTTCCCGTCCACTCTTTTCACCACCGCATGTTCGAATCCTGACGATTTGGTGAACACCAACACCGACTTATTCGACGCCCCCAGCAGCGGGCTCGAAAGCGCCAGTCCCGCGCCCGTCAAGGTTGCCGTGCGAAGGAACTCTCTCCGGCTTGAAAACTCGTTCATGAAATCCTCCTCAAGAATGCCCCTCAGGATGCTCGCAACCGGGAAAACTTGCAAACACCCGGTCCGGCGTCCATCCCAGTTCTCTCATTCCCATTTCCGACGAATAGTATGCTCCGCTGATCCACCCCTTCAAGTTTTCGAAGTCTTTGTGCAAGCCACGATTTTCTCTTCCAGCGCTGTCTGATGAATCTTCTTTCGCCGAATGCGCCGACGCATCTGTCAGAAGCATGTTTTGCTGGCTGGCATCCAGGGAAGGAAATCTTTTTCCGAATCGCTTCTGCGACCCAGCTTCGAACGCCGCGAGGGCTTCCGCAAGTCTCTGCTTATGCTCGGCAGTATCCACGTTCAACAGCAGATCGATAAACCGGTTCACCTGCGCCTTCGTCGAACCCGGCACAATTCTCTCAGCCAGCGCTGACAAAGTTTCATCTTGCTGCGCGTTCAGAATCAGCGGCCTCCAATCCGCAGCCGCCAAGTTCTCCGCTTCGTCGAGAACCGCCGCGTTTCTGAAAAGCTCATGAATCGGATGCGAAGCCGCCACCAGTGGCCATGCCGTTCCAGCGCCCGCTGCCGCGAGCAGCCGCCGCACCATCTCCCGCCGCGTGAGCTGCCCACCGATCCCGGCCGCTTCGTTGATCACCGGTAATATGCTCTTCATTCCCACTGCACTTTCCCCAGCCTTCCGATTTCGCGCCGATGGTATCACCCACCAACAATCGTTCACAAGAACAACACGCATCCTTTTCTCTTCCTCGATTGACCTGCCATCGCGCAGTTGCTAGCATTCGCTCCGGATTTTCATCCAATGCCTCAACAGAAGAACCATTCTTATGATGTCATCGTCGTCGGCTCCGGCGCTTCCGGAGGGTGGGCGTGCAAGCGCCTCGCGGAAGCCGGCCTGAAGGTCGCGCTGCTGGAAGCCGGCCGCCCGCAGTCCGACAGGAATTTCACCGAACACAAGCCCGCGTTCGAACTCAAGTACCGCAACCGCGTGCCTGAAATCGTCCGCAAGACGCGCCCTATCCAAGTCAAATTCGGCGTTTGCAACGAATACACTTACAGCTGGTTCGTCAACGATCTCGAAGAGCCATACACAACGCCTGCCGACAAGCCCTTCAACTGGATGGGCCGCCTGCGCATGACGGGCGGCCGAACCAACGTTTGGGGCCGCGTCAGCCTGCGCTTCAGCGATTGGGATTTCAAGGCCGCCTCCCTCGACGGCTACGGAGAAAACTGGCCGCTCGGCTACAGAGACATCGAGCCATACTACGATCTCGTCGAAAAATACGTCGGCATCACCGGCTCCGCCGAAGGCCTCGAGCATCTCCCCGACGGCCAATTCCAGCCGCCCGTTCCGCTCACTTGTCAGGAAACTCTCTTCCGCAATCGCGTCAAGGAAAAGCTCGGCCGCACCGTCATGCCCGCGCGCTCCGCCAATCTCACCAAGTCCATCAACGGCCGCGGCCCATGCCATTTCTGCGGACCTTGCGAGCGCGGATGCATGACGCACTCCTATTTTAACTCCGCCTTCACCACCGTCGCCGACGCCCTCAACACCGGAAACTGCAGGCTTATTTCGAATGCCATGGTCTACAAAGTTCTCATGGACCCTGACCGCAACCGCGCCCGCGGCATTCTCTACATCGACCGCAACACGCGCCAGGCACGCGAAATCTACGCCCGCATCGTCATTCTCTGCGCGCAAACTCAGGAATCGGTCCGCGTCCTGCTCAATTCCGCCACGCCGCAGCATTCGAATGGCCTCGCCAATTCCAGCGGTGTCCTCGGCCATTACCTCACTGCGCACGTCCGCAGTGGCGGAGGCAGCGGCGAATTTCCAGCATTTGGCGCAAGACCTTCTCTCGGCGGGCCCATTAAGCCGCTCGGCATCTATATCGCGCGTTTCCGCAACTTGCAGAACGCTCCGCCCTACAAGAAATTCCTGCGCGGCTTTGGCTACGAGGGCGAGTCATCGACGGAATTCAACTGGAAGGCGCCCGGCTTCGGCGAAGCCTATAAAAAAGCTCTTCTCGAGCCCCGCACCAGCATCGGCATCACCGGCTTCGGCGAAGTCCTCCCGCGCTGGGACAATTTCGTCGAACTCGACCCCAGCGTCAAAGATATTTACGGCATTCCCGTCCTGAAAATCCACATGTCCGACGGCGAAAACGAACGCGCCATGATCCAGGACATGGGCGACTCCGCCGGAGAAATGCTGGAAGCCGCCGGGGCAAAAAATATTCGCACCTACGCCCATCCTTCCGCTCCACGCTGGGCGCTCCACGAAGCCGGCATCGCCCCCATGGGCGCCGATCCGAATAAATCCGTCCTCAATCAATTCCAGCAGACCCACGACATCAAGAATCTTTTCGTCATGGATGCCTCCGGCTTCACCTCGAATCCCTGCCAGAATCCCACTCTCACCATCATGGCTCTCTGCGTGCGCTCCTGTGATTACCTCATGTCCGAGCTGAAGCGCAACGCCATCTGATTTCCCACGGTACGCGCACTCCTCGGAACCGGACACACTTTCTTCTGCCCGCCCTTGCGGCGGGTAATTTCCTGCAATGACTCCGATTTTCAATTATTGTTTGCCGCGATTCCGGCGCTAGTTCGATTGACCTTCAACCAACACGCGCGGCGCGCCATGCAAAACAGGGTTATCCCGACTGCCTCTGGTGGTCCTTTTCCGCTCCATCCAGCCAGCGCTCCAGCACCGCTTGTGAAGCTGGTTCGACCTGCTGGAACCTCACGCCTGCGCCCATATTCGGCTGCGAGTAAATGATCTCTGACTTGGCTTCGAAGAACGAATCCCCCGCCGCGATTTTCACGAGCACCGACGTTCCCTTGGGGAACGGGTTCATCATGTCCAAATAGCAGCCGTGCAGGCTCAGTTCGCTCACGCGCGATACGATCCGCACATCCGCTCTCACTTCGATCAGCTCCGCGCTCGCAATGAACGAGTATCTAGGCGAACGTCTCTTCTCTAAGTATCCGATATCGGCCTCCGGCGGACTTCCCCGTACCACAATGATACCTCTGATTGACTGAATTTCGTCATCACTGGGTCTTAACCACTTTGGAACGTTCGGCCTTTTGCCTTATCTGGCGCATCGGCACTTGCCAGAATTCCAGTTTCGTCTGTCTTGCGCCTTCCACAAATCGAAGCCCTCCTCGGCGTCCGTCGATGGGGTCTCTCCCAATTCGTTCACGCAACCCCTCGACAGGTCTTCGATTCCGCCACGTCCCCTGGTCACCTCCGCTGCTTGCCGACCCGCCCAGGGCCTTGCCACGGCCGCCTTCCGCAATGGTTTGAAGAAGTGATATCCTTCCGTCACCATTTTTCATCTAGCGGATTTCAGCTTCTCGGGAACCATCTCTTGGCACCATCAGATGCTGCGATCCTCGCCCACAAGTCAATCACGAAGAGGAGGACATGCCCATGTTTCGCAAGCTCATCAACACCACTGACGATCCGGCCCTCACTATCCTTCGCCTGGTCCTTGGCGTGGTGTTCTTCGCGCACGGTGCGCAAAAAGCGCTCGGCTGGTTTGGCGGCTACGGATTCTCCGGCACCATGGCCTTCTTCACCCAACAGGCGCACATCCCCGTCGCGTTCGCATTTCTGGCCATCTGCGCCGAATTCTTCGGCGGCATCGGCCTGATTCTCGGCCTTCTCAGTCGCCTCGCCGCTTTTGGCATTGCTTGCAATATGGTGGTGGCCGTAGCCATGGTCCATTGGCACTTCGGCTTTTTCGCAAACTGGTTCGGCAATCAAAAGGGCGAAGGCATCGAGTACCACCTTCTTGCGCTCGCCATCGCCCTGGCCATCATGATCAAGGGCTCTGGCGCGCTTTCCGTCGATCGCGCGCTCTCAAAATCTTGAGCGCAAGTACCCTCCGTGGCCTTCGCCGCACCTCGGTCAGTGCGCCGCAGTCGCGCCGCTGCCTAGGAACGCCACCACCGCCGCGAGAAACTCTTCCGTCTTTTCAATCGCCGGTAGGTGCCCGCACTTCTCAAAGCTGACCAGCTTCGCGGCGTAGCGTTCTCCGGCTGCGATCGGCAACAATTTATCTTGTTTTCCCCACGCCACCAGCGTCGGCACTTTGATACTCCCCAGCCGGTTGTCCAATCTTTCCGTCCCGAGAGCTGGATTCCCCAGCAAGCTCCGCACCGTGTAGCCGTCGTGCTCCGCTAGCTTGTCCGTGAAAATCTTCCGCAGTGCGTCTTCATTCAACCAGCTCGTATCGTAGAACACCGCCTCCATCAATCCACGCATCGCCGCCAGCGAACTCGGATTCAAATCAGGGATCGGCTTGTCCTGCTTCAGTCCTGCCGCATCTACAAGCACCAGTTTTTCCACCGGTATCAAGCGCGCGCCGTCGCCTAACTCTGCCACGTAGAGCCCGGCGATCCAGCCCCCCAGCGATTCGCCCACCAGGCTCGCCTTTTCCACTTTCAATTGCCGCAGAAACTCATTCAGAAAATCCACATACGTTTGAAGGCTGTAATCCAGCAGCGGCTTGTCCGATCGCCCGAACCCGATCTGGTCGGGAGCCAGCAATCGGTATTTCTGCGCCATCGGCTCCAGCACCGGCAGCCAGTCTTCCTTGCGGCTCCCCAATCCGTGCAGCAGCACCACCACCGGCCCCGAGCCCATGTCAAAATAATGGATCGATTGTCCGAACACCGCGATCGTTTTGTCTGTCGGCTGCCCCTGTCCAAATGCCGGAACCACAACCATCGCTAACAGTAGGATGAGCCCGAATTTCATTTTTCCGCGCATGATCCCTCCCGTCCTTGCCGGCTCTCTTTATCACAGGGCAGCTCCGAATTCCATTCTTGCCCTTCGCTACCGGCTCTGCCCTTTTTACGCGATTTTTACTTGCCCCGGCCGCACCTTCACTTTATAGTCCTCCCACTCGCGGTCGTTTCCTATTCGAGGCGTGGAAGTCTGTCGCAACTGTTCCGATCGTCCCGTCGGACAACACTAACGAATAGCACTGGAGGTTTACATGCGACTTGCGGTTTTGGCTGCACTTCTGTTCAGCGCTGTGCCTGCACCTGTCTATGCCCAAACAATGGAGCCCGATCAGGTCCCGGTCAGCTTTACGCTCACCAAGATTCCTCATACCTACAACGCCAAGACGATTGCTGACGGTGGTGTCATGGGAGGCCGCTCGAACGGCAGTCTTCTTGGCATCGACTCGGTTGTCAACTGGAGCAGTTATTTCTACCTCTTCGGACTCGATTTGAATGGCTTCCCGCAGTTCACCTGGCAATACACCATGGTCGGCCGAGCTCCTTTCGGCATCGGTGAATCCGAAGGGAGTGCGAAAACCACGGAGATCAGAGCTCCCGTTGTCCCCGTCAGTCTTGACCTGCGGAACTTCGACGGCTCACCGCGTTTTGTCGGCGGTAAACGTCTCTTCTCCGACGGCACCCAATACGTCAATCCAGTCCTGAACTCCCCAGTTTTCTCCATCACATCTTACGGTTCCAGCGCGAGTCCCACGCAGTACACTGACGCGGTGCAGCGGGCAGAGTTCTTCAACAAAGCTGCCAGCGAGTGGCACACCTTGCTGCGCCCGCGCGTTGCCACGCCGCGAACTATGGTGCTCATCCGCGGCACGTATCGCTTCGCCCTTAACGCTGACGGCTCGTGCTGTGCCTTTGTCTTGATCGATGCCAACACCTTCGTGAACGCCTTATTCCCTCCGACGTTTTCGGGGACGGACACTACTACGATTGTTGGCGCCGCGGAAACCTCGGGAGAGATTCGCACCCGCGATATTTCCACCTTCCTCTTTCCCAACGCCTATCTCTATGTCGGTAACCCTAACAACTGCTGCATCCTCGGTTTCCACAGCTACGACATCGAGCAAGGCGACCCCACCAACGGTTTCCAGGAGAAGCGTTATGTCTTGAACTATTCCAGCTGGATCTCTCCCGGCATCTTTTCGGATCCGACCGTCGGCGATGTCACCGCGCTCAGCCACGAGTTGTCTGAGACCTTCAACGATCCCTTTGGGAGCAACGCCACTCCCTGGTGGCTCTCTCCCAACGGCAACTGCCAGAACAACCTGGAAGATGGCGACGTGATTGAGGGCCTTCCCAACGGCGTGTTCCCCATCGTGCTGAACGGGTTCACTTATCACCCTCAAAATGAGGCGCTCCTGCAGTGGTTCGCGGGCGTGACGCCCTCTACGGCCATCAGCGGCGCTTACAGCTATCCCGACACAAACGTTCTGACTTCGGCGAACGTTTCGCAAAACTTCGCCTGCACGCCTCCGCTGCCCTAGCTGTCTCCCGGCCCGCTCACGTCGGCGATATTCCGCCGGCAACGCGCGCCGCCTCATTACTGACGCTCGATCATTGTTGCAGGGGTGAGCTTCGGCTCAGCCCTGCGCGCTTTCGCAGGCCTGCGCCGCGGGACTCTTCGAGACTCTTGGCGTACTCTCTGGTTCGGACACGGGCACGACGTCAAACGCGTGCGCATCCCGGCCGAATGCCTAAGGGCGTTCTCTGTGAACTCCGTGTTAAGCATCTTTCAGCCGGGCACGGTGATTAGCAGAACGTACCGTCAAAGCAATTGACAAGCGGGGCGCCGTTTGTTTACATCACTCAAGTCATGGCGCGAATTCTCACGTTGCGAGTCGCACTTTCCTGCACATTGTTCCTCGCCTCTATTTGCGCCCTTGCCGGCCCCAAGGACAAAGAGCCCGCGCCCCGCTTTAACGCCACCACCACCACCGGCGAGAAATTCACCAACGACTCCATCAAAGGCAAGGTCGTACTCCTCGAATTCTGGACCACCTGGTGCGGCTTCTGCGCTGACGAAGCCGCCTTCGTCGACAAGATCGGCCGCGAGCTTGCCGGCAAAGGACTGATCCTTCTCGCCATCGACGTGGGCGAATCCAAGAAAACCGTCAAAAAGTATCTCGAACAGCATCCACGCAGTTGCAAGCTCGTCATGATGGAAGACACCAATCTCGCCGCCATGTACCAGGCCAACGTCTATCCCATCTATGTCTTGATCGATCGCGACGGCAATATCGCCGGAACCCAGCGCGGCGCCGGCGGCGAAGAAGCCCTCCGCAGGCTCATCGCCCGCGCCGGCCTCGAATCCGAATCCGACGCCGATTCCGACGCAAACTGACCCAGGTTTGTTGTAGTGGCGGGTCTTCAGACCGCGTCTTTCCTGCCTTTGCCTGCCGTAGGGGCGGGGCTTGCCCGGCCCGCTCCCGAATTTGGTTTTGCGCGGACCGTGTACGCCAGGTGTTGCTGCCGTTTAGGCGCCTTGGGCGCGCGCCATTTCGCCCGCAGCGTGCTCCTTTTCGCCTAGACGCTCCAAACTGGACCGCCCTATGCCCCCATCAAGAACAGAGTCAGCATCCACCAACACTTGCTCAGCGTGCATTTCACCTCTCCCCAGATCAGTCTTAGCTGCTCCTGACCTCTGGTCACCAAGCGTCTCCCAGGCCGGCGGATTGTGTGCCACCCTGAGGCTGACAATGAGCTTGATGACGAAGACTGCAGCAGCGATGCCTACGACCGACAAAAGCAAATAGAAGGGCAACCACATATTGTCTCCTTCACCCACGACCAGCTCTTTAATGCTCTTTAATAAGAATTATTTAACTTGGAGGCGGTTAGCCACTTGGCTAACTGCCTGGAGCCCGAAGTGGCCCCCGCCTTCAAAGCAAAGCAACTATGCTGCCACGTTAGACCTCTGCCGCTAAGAGCCTGAGCTATTGCAACTTAGCCCGGCCGTTCCAATTTGCCATCCGGTGAACCACCGGTACTAGTTCTTGCAAAGTTTACGTGAAAAGACACTTTTTGTCGCACTTGCGAGTTCGTGTAACGAAGACCGTTCTGCTATTTCCGCCGAAGTCCTGTTCGTCGATCCCACTTTGTTATCACTCCAACCATCGCGCGTGGCACAGGCATTCCTGGCTGTGCGGTCTTGCCTGGATTACTTCCGCCTCTTCACTCTCCGTGTCCTCTGTGCTCTCCACGAACTCTGCATAAGGCATTTTCCGCCAAACCTTGGCGCCGCCATGGGCCAACGTCGGACTACTTTGTATCGATGAAGTCGGGTATTTATCCTATGACGACAAGGCCGCCGACATCCTCTTTGAAGTCATCAACCGCCGTTATGAACGTAAATCTCTGATCGTGACCACCAACCGCGTCTTCAAGGAATGGAACGAAGTCTTTCCCAATGCCACGTGCATCGCCACCATGCTGGATCGTCTGTTGCATCACGCCGATGTCACGGTTATCGAAGGCGACAGCTACCGGGTTCGGGAAAGCGAACAGGAAGCGGCGGCACGCCGGAGGAAAAAATGAAACATATTCTGACCGATTCCCCCACTCCCTACGTCGGCAAAGTCCTCTCCCTGTATCTGGAGCTGCCGGAAACACCGTTGCGAACTAACCTATACGATCAAAAATGCGCCGCCGGGCTCCAACTCCGGAGCGTCCCTCTGGATTTGATTGAAGCGGCTTTCCTGCTGGGTTCTCTGCGGAGGTTGTTGCGGCCGCCCGGGGCGCTACCCTTGTCCCCGATCCGCTCTCTGGCCTACTTCCAACCGGTCATCGACGAGCTACTGGCCTGCCCGCTCTCGGACAACTACGTGGGATATCTGCGAGCAAAGATGAAACCCTTCGCCGGAAAGAAAATTACTGACTCGAGGGAAAAGGCCTCAGCCTGCCGAGTTGAAAAACTGCGAATTTAGATGATCGATAACACGACTGGTTCCGGTGCGAGAATTGTGGAACTCCGCTGCAAGTCCCTCCGCTTTTTGGTCGTGTGCTCTTATGGGCAAGCACCATGTTGCTTGCGGCTGTGATATGGGTCCTTGCCTACATCGGGATGCGCTACCTGGGCATGGTTTTTCCCGGCCTTGAACTGCATATCTCCTTGGCCGTAATGACGGGAATCGTTCTGGGGTCGTATGGTTGGCTTGCTCGTCGACTCTGGAAGACAAAACTTGTGAACCCGCGTCCTTGCGACCCGTGCAATCACGACATGGATTGGGGGAGGCATGACCTCGGGCGAAATCGACACAACTTCTTGGTAGATTCTCCCGGGTGGAGGGTGGAAGCTTGAAGCTATCCCGTATCTTTTAGGGTAAAGGTGATGTGCGGTGAGCCGCCGGATGGCTGAACCGATGCTATGCTCCGTTGTGATCCGGAAACCCAACCACGGAGGTCACACCATGAAACTGCTGGCGGCAATTGGCGTTCTATTATTCGTTTCGTTGCCCGTTCACGCACAAGCGGCAAAGCCTTGTGAAGAGCTGAAGGATGAAATCACGAAGAAACTCGACGCAAAAGGCGTAAAGGGCTACACCCTGGATATCGTCGCGAAGGACAAGGACGCGGAAGGCAAAATCGTGGGGACTTGCGAAGGCGGCACCAAGAAGATCATCTATAACAGAACCCCCGCCCCCGCCGAAACCCCGGCGAAGCCAGCACCCAAGCCCTAATCCTTTGAAATAAACGATAGGCCCTTCGACGTACCTTTGGCGACAAGGCTCAAGGCCAAGTTCGCGGCACTGATAAGAATTTGAGCGAACCTAGCGCATCAGGCTCATTTGCCGGCTCTTGAGCGCGGCCGCAATCTGGAAGGCCAACACAATTCCAAGTGCGATGTAAAGAACCACCTGAAATCTAAGTCCTTTAGATGCAACACTTACAAGAACGGGGGGGGGGCGCCCCTCGACCTTCCGACGTTTGGGCGTTCCGACGCACCAACCCCTTTCCTTTCAAATTTTTACGGACTCGGTTACGGAACGGGAGAAGCGCATCTCCTTTTCTTTCAATCACTTGTGCACTCTTTCCCTCGCGACGGAGGGTATACCCTCCGTCTTCCCAATCTGGAACTCATCCTCCTCCCTATCCCTGCCCCACTATGCCCCTTATTTTCAATCACTTACGAATTGAAAATTTCGCAAGCCCTTTATTTTCAGATTCATCCATGCCGACGTGCCAACGTCAGACACTATCCTCAGTCCTCATACCACTACCTCATTACTTCGTCAGTCTCCCCATCCGTCCCATTGCAGCCAAAGGCCCTTGGTGCCACAATTAACAGAGTCGCGAGAATCCTTCACGATCCGGGGAAACAACTCCGCTCCTCCCGGTGTCTAAGGATAGTGAGCGGACATCGGGGACAGTTCTTTCTTGGTCCCCTTTGCAAGTCGTGCCTACGTCCAGGGTTCTAAATCTGGACCGATCAAGCAGGGTGGCTCGCCCTCCAGCGGCGGGTCGGAAAGGCCGGCAATGTCCGATTGGGCTAGTGCCCTTTCTTGGGGCCGCGATGAAGCCGATCTCGTCCATGAGCTGCAAGCCGGCTCGGAAACGGCCTTCGACTGGCTCGTCACTCACTATCATGCGCCGGTCTATAACCTTATCCTCGGCATGCTCGGCGACACTGCGGACGCCGCCGACGGCGCCCAGGAAGTTTTCTTGAAGGCCTTCCGCGGCATCCGCAATTTCCGCCAGGGCAGCTCTTTGAAAACGTGGCTCTACCGCATCGCCATCCGCGAAGCGCTGAATCACAAGCGCTGGTTCAAGCGCCACGTGCAGAAGAATGTTTCTATCGATGCCGAACCGAAGGAAGGGCAAGCTCGCATCGAGATCGAGGATCTCGGCGCTACGCCCTTCGATCAGCTCGCGTCCCTGGAAATTCGGGTCGTCGTCCAAGCCGCTTTGCAGCAGGTTCCCGATGTCTTTCGCAGCGCGGTGATCTTGCGCGATCTCGAAGGCCTGAGTTACGAGGAAGTCTCGGAAGTTCTGGAATGCAGTGTCGGCACGGTGAAGTCCCGCATCCTTCGCGGGCGCCGCGCGCTGAAAGAAATTCTTGAGCCGCTTTTGGGCGCACACCAGATTCACGGCAGTCACGCGCAAACGTCTTCGCATGGCAATGTTTCCGAGGCTCAGCCTTCGCCATTCGGCGATGCATTTTCCGCCGCAAGGCGAGTCACAGTTTCTTCGCAAGTTACGTCCCCGCGGGCAAGTTCCGCAGGCAAGGGTGTCCAATGAAGTGCAACACGGTACGAACCAAACTGGCGGGTTATCTCGATGATGCCATAACCGGCGGAGCGTGCGTGGAAGAGCGCGTCCAGATTCGGCGGCACCTGGAAGGTTGCTACGTTTGCCGCGAGGAGCTGGAACGCTTCCGCAAGCTGGCCGTCATGCTTTCGCGTGTCCCCAAAAACGTTCCGCCTGCCGATCTCGCCGTGCGCATCAAGGTCGCTGCCGCACAGGCGCAGCATTCGCACAATTGGCCCAGCCGTATGCGCCGCGTCAAGGATCGCGCCGAAATTTTGCTCGACAACGTTTTCCGCCCCCTGACCCTTCCGGCCACCGGCGGATTCTTCTCCGCCATCCTCGTTTTCGTTCTGGTGCTCCAGATGATCGTGCCGGGCACTACCGTGCGCGCCGTCCAGAACGATGTGGCTCTCAATCTGATGCGCCCCGCCGAGCTGGTTTCTCTCTCGGACTATCCCCAGGCCTGGGCGCCGGAGCAGAACGACCTCGAACTTTCTCTGCCTCACGGCCTCCTGCTGGACGTCACTGTCGATGCCCAGGGCCATATGACCGATTATCAAATCATCTCTGGCCCAACCAGCCTGGAGCTCCGGCGCCAGCTTGACCAGATGCTGCTCTTCTCCCGCTTCAGCCCCATGCTGAGCTTCGGCCGTCCCACTCCCGGCGGCCACGTGGTTCTCAGCTTCAGCGCCGTCCGCGTCCGCGGCTGATCTTTATCGGCATGAGAAATTCTAAATTTCTCCTCCCCGCCGCATTTCTTTTCTTCTTTTCTACGCTCGCACACGCGCAGCTGCGGCGGAACGACTCGGAGCGCCAGCTTTTCGAGGCCCTCAATCGAGAACGCACCGCCCAGGGCCTCTCCGCACTCCATTGGGATAACGCCCTCTTCAAAGCCGCCCGCCAGCATGCTCTCCGCATGGCCAATCTGAATCGGCTCGAGCACCAGCTCCCCAGCGAGTCCAACCTGGAAGGCCGCCTCGGCGAAGCCGGCGCGCGGTTCGGTGCCATCGCGGAGAACATCGCCATCGGCCCGAATCCCTCGATCATTCACGCCGGTTGGATGGATTCGTCCGGCCACCGCAAGAACATCCTGGACCCGCAGCTCACCTCCGTTGGAATCGCCGCAGTGCGGGGGCAGGGTGGCCTCTTTGCCGTCCAGGATTTTTCACAGTTTGTCCCGGATTTAAGTGTCGAACGGCAGGAACAGAAGGTGGTTTCTTTGCTCACCGCGCAGGGATTCCGTCCGGCCAACGCGACGGCCGGCGCGCGAAAAACATGCGAGACCGATGCGGGATTCGGGGGCACGTCGGCAAGAGCGATGATCCGATTTGAGGCGACCGACCTCGAGAAATTGCCGGAAGTTCTCGAGCGAAAAATTCGGAGCGAGCCTTACGGCAAAGCGGCTGTGGGAGCGTGCCGCGCGAATGGGACATCGGGATTCGCGCGCTATCGCGTTGCGGTGCTGTTTTTCTGAGGTTCGTATGGAATTTAATGGCGGCCATGTTTTCCGAAAGAATTTGTTGTGTACGGGAAAGAGACGAAATACACTATCCCCATGATTTGCATCGCCCACTCGTATTGGTTTCGATTTAGCGGTCCGCCCAACTAGGTGGCGAGGGGCGTTTCTGTAAGCGGATTCAGCAGAAGAAAAGATCCGACCCACTCGCAGCGAGTGGGTTTTTTATTTTGTGAAAAGTGTTTTCAGGAAATAAATTTTGCAGGAAAGAAAAATGGAAGTTGAGAGGATCGAACCATGATTATTTCCATGAGGCTGCACGCGACACGCGAAGAGATCGATGAAGTGCGCAAACAGGTGGAGCACTTCGGGTACAAGGTGCACTCCATCGAAGGAGAAGAACGCGTGGTGATCGGCGTTGTTGGCGTGGGGGATGTGACGGCGTGTTTCGAATCCGTCGAAGCCATGCCGCAGGTGGAGAAGGTGGTGCGGATTTCGGCCCCGTACAAATTTGTGAGCAAGGAATTCCGCGCGGGAAAAACAAAAATAAAAATAAACGGAACGGAAATCGGCGGCGCCGAATTCGTGGTGATGGCCGGGCCGTGCTCGGTGGAATCGGAAAAGCAGATCATGCAGGCGGCGGAAGGCGTGGCGAAAGCCGGCGCGAAAATGCTGCGCGGCGGCGCGTTCAAGCCGCGGACTTCGCCCTACGATTTTCAGGGGATGGAAGAAGAAGGATTGAAGTTGCTGAAGAAGGCGAAAGAGGCCACTGGACTGGCGATCATTACGGAAGTGATGAGCGATCGTGATGTGGACCTAGTGGCGAAATACGCCGATGTGATGCAGGTGGGGGCGCGGAACATGCAGAACTTCATGCTGCTGAAGGCGCTAGGGAAATGCGGGCGGCCGGTGCTGCTGAAGCGCGGGTTGAGCAGCACGGTGAAAGAATTGCTGATGTCCGCGGAATATATCACGGCACACGGAAATCCCGATGTGATTTTGTGTGAGCGGGGAATTCGCACATTTGAAACGGTGACGCGCAACACTTGCGACATAGCGGCGATCCCGGCGCTGAATGAATTGACGCACCTGCCGGTGATTCTGGATCCGAGCCACGCGACAGGGAAGCGCAGCTTGGTGCCGGCGCTGTCCCGTGCGGGCGTGGCGATCGGCGCCGACGGATTGATCGTGGAAGTGCATCCCGCGCCGGAAAAGGCGATCAGCGACGGCGCGCAATCGCTCGACATCGCGCAATTCCAAAAAATGATGAAGGACCTGGAGCCGTACATTCGGCTTTGGAATCAATCCAGACAGACGGAAATTGCCGCTGCCGCGAGCCACTGAATTGTCTGGCTTAGACGTGTTCTCGGATGGAAATGTGGAGTGATGTTTCCGTGACGCGGCGGGTAGAGGAAGCTCCCGGGAGTCTTCTTACTTTGCCGAAAGTGCGCCCCTGACGCCGTGCCGAATGTGGAGCACGCGCACAACATGATGGCGTTTATCCACGGCGCAATGATTCTGTAGACGTGAGGTTGCTTTCCAAAAAGGATGTGGCGAAGCTTCTTGTTTTCAGGGATGAACGGGCCGCGGCTGGGAAATCGCTCCAAACTATAAATTGCTTGGCGAACGATTGAACCAAGCGAACGCATGCTGGGAAGCATCCGCTTCGACGTAGATGTAGATTGCTTCCATGTCTCGCAAGCGGCCGGTCAGCCTAACGAGGTATTTCATGGATGCGGCGGAACATTTGCAGAGATTCACGCGCCGGACGGATGCGGGCCTTCTTTAGGTCCTCAAGCCCTTGGCGGATTCCCTCAACGGCATCGGCTTGTGCCGCGATGTCCAGGAGGCGCTGATAGGCTTCAGCATCCTGCACGACCGCTTCCGCTTTGCCGTTAACGGTAAGAATCAGCGGCCTCTTGGTTTTCTTGAGACGCTTCATGAATTCTCCCGGATTGCGCCGGAACGTGGTCATCGCTTGAGTGTCTTTCTTAATGTCGAACATAACTCACCTCGTGTGGCGATGATAGCTCCCTTAAAGGTGCTGCGAAAGGGCAGTGCAGAGAGATACCCCCGCGCAATTCCAGAGTATTATGGAGGGTCAGGAACCTTACATGGAATTGTGGCAAGAGGCGAGGAAGCAAGAGACGGCGGCTTCAGCGGTGGCTGGATGAACTCCTCGGCAGGTCAGGCGAGTCCACATATTATTCCGAACATTTCCACGATTCGTGAGGCGCAAAGATTTCTGGCAAAGTATTTTGCGCCGACGCGGCTGATTGCTGCGCCATTCCTCAGTCAAACGACGGGCAGAAGCGTTTATTTGAAATTGGAAACGGAGTTGCCGACGGGATCGTTCAAGGTGCGGGGCGCGTTTTGGGCACTGGCGCAGAGATTGAATGGCGGGCCGATACAGGAAGTTGTGGCTTGCAGCACCGGAAATCACGGAGCGGCGGTGGCCTATGCGGCCAAACAGTTTGGTATCAAGGCTAGGATTTTTTTGCCGGCGAACTGCAATCCGGTGAAGCGTGGGCGCATTTCGGGGCTCGGCGCAGCGATTGTGGAGAGCGGAGGGGGCGATCTGGCGTCGGCGTTCGCGCTTGCGGAGGAGTATGCCAGGGAGCCGGGGGTGCATTTTCTGAACGACGCGACCGACGCGGATTTGCCCGCCGGTCCTGCAACGATTGGCTGTGAAATCCTGGAGCAGCTTCCCGAAACCAGTGCGGTCGTTGTCCCCATGGGGGATACGGCACTGATTCGCGGGATCGCGGCGGCGGCGAAGCAGATCGCGCCGCAAGTGAAGATCATCGGCGTACAGGCGGAGCGAGCTCCGGCGTACTACCTGTCCTGGAGGGAAGGTAAAGTCGTAGGCACCGAGACGTGCGACACGATTGCCGATGGGCTGGCGACGCGAACGCCGGAGACGGCGAACGTCCGCGACGTGAAGAACCTCGTCGACGACGTGGTCCTGGTGAGTGAAGAGCAATTGCTACGCGCGATTGAGACGTTACTCCTGGAAGAACACGTCTTGGCGGAGCCGGCTGGGGCGGCGAGCACGGCGGCGCTAGCCCAATCCAGCGTGCGCTGCGGCGATCACGTGGTGCTAGTGGTAAGCGGAGCCAATATATCGAGAGAAGTGCTCAAGCGGGCCATCGACAGCATCTAGACGCCCGAGACGGCGATCAGCGATGGGGTGTTGCAGGTCGAAGATGCGGCGGCAGGGTACCCTTGCCTCGGAAATCGTACGGACTCTTTACTTCGCGATGTCTAAGAGGCTTGAAATAAGGTATTTACCCGAGGGCACTTTGCTGTATTTCCCCTCTATTTTTCTCTTCCGTTCTCCCCCCATTTAGCTAGGAAAGGCCGGACGACTGGCTAATGGTTGGGCGTGCCTCCCTCAGAGGCAGGGCTGGAGCCGGTCTTTCCGCGAAATGCTGAATTCGCGCGGTTCGGATCTGAGGGACGGGCTTGGGAGTGGGAAGATGTCCAGACGTATGAAGAATTCCCTCCGGGACGCAAAGGGAAAGTTCCCCCTAGGGGCAGATTGCGCGAGGCAAGGCGCGGCGCTGAGGCGCAGGTGCGGATGGGAAAGGAACGCCAAGCCATGAAGCGTAGAATGTGGCTGGCCGCCGCATTGGGGGCTCTCCTGTGGGCCACGCCCGCACGGGCGGATAACCGCATCATCTTGCGCACGAGGCTCAGCCTGCAGGCGCTTCAGACGGCATGCAATCCTCTGTTACTAGCCCCAATCTGCACGGTGGTTGGCGGGTTGGGTGATCCTCTAGGGCAGGTCTTCCTAATCACAAGTCCACTCGACGTAAGCGGATTGTTAGGTCTCCTCGGCAATCCGCTGGGGATTATCAATGCCGAGTTGGATCAGCTCCTTAATTTGGTGGGAGGACTGAACATTCTTCCCACGCCGATTCCAGCCACAGTGATGTCGGACAGAACCTTGGTGCCATACCCTGCAGGTTCCACGACCAATGCATGGGATGGCTACGTCAACCAACCTGCGGCATCGATTGTGGGCGTCCAGGATACGCAAAAGACGTTCAGTGTGTTGGGGACAGGGATTGTCGCGGACATTGACACGGGAGTGGACCCCACCCATCCCGCGCTGCAAGGGGTTCTGCTACAAGGTTACGACTTCACTCGGAACCAGCCAGGCGGTTCCGAGCTGAACGATACTTCGCCGTGTCCATTCATGACGTGTCCGCCTCCCCCTTGCCCGAATTGCTCGCCAGCGAAGGTGAATCAGTCCACGGCGGCAGTGTTGGACCAGTCCACAGCGGCAGTGCTCGATGGAACCCCGTATGCGGCATTTGGACACGGGACGATGGTGATGGGCATCATCCACCTGGTGGCTCCGACCGCGCAACTCTTGCCCTTGAAGGCGTTTCATTCGGATGGGACAGCTTCGCTCTCCGACATTTTGCGCGCGATTTATTACGGCGTGCAGAACGGCGCCAACGTGATCAACATGAGTTTCGACATCACGACACCATCGACGGAACTGCAGAATGCCCTCGACTCCGCGAATCAGAGCGGCGTGATTTGCGCGGCATCGGCGGGAAACGACGGGAAGGCGGAAATTGTATATCCCGCATTTTTGCAAAGCGATGTGATGGGCGTGGCATCAACGACTGATCAGGACGCGCGCTCGTCGTTCTCGAACTTTGGAATCAACATCGTGTGGGTGGCGGCTCCTGGCGAAGCGATTGTGAGTACCTACCCGTACAACACGTATGCAGCGGGATGGGGGACTTCGTTCAGCGCGCCGTTTGTGTCGGGAGGGGCAGCGTTGCTGCACAACGTAAATGCCGCCATTAGCCAGTCAGGGGCTGCCGCGGCAGTGGCGAATGCAGTTCCGCTCGATCCCAACCTGGGGCTGAACCACGGGCGGCTGGATCTTTGTGCGACTCTCGCGTCAGTGACTGCGGCGAGTTGTTCGCCGGATTTCAGCGTTTCTGCGGCACCACCCAGCGCGACAATTACTGCGGGACAGCAGGCAAACTTCACCGTCTCCGCTACACCGCTGCACGGTTCCACTCAGACTGTAACGTGGAGCTGCACGGGTGCACCGGCGGCAGCCACGTGCACGGTTTCGCCGTCGTCTGTGACGCTTAATGGGTCGACCATGGCGACAGCGACGGTGACTTTGACGACGATGGCACGAGTCCTGGCGCCGCCATTGGTCTTGCCGCGATATTCGCCTCCGATGTCCACATGGGTGATGTTGGCTGCATGTTTCGCCGGGCTTGCGGTTTTGCTGTTGTTTTGCACTTTGAGCCGCGCTCTTCCCAAACGGCCTGGTCTCGCTGCGGCAGCCGGACTCCTCGTACTTTCACTTTTCACCTACGCTTGCGGCGGCAGCTACGGCGGCCCACCGGGTTCCCCAACGCTCTCCTCGATAGCGCTGAACCCAACGAGCGTGACTGGCGGGTCTCCATCAACGGGCACGGTGAGTCTCAGCGGGCCAGCTCCCAGCGGCGGTGCCGCCGTCTCTCTATCGAGCGACAACACAACGGCCGCGACGGTCCCGGCCAGTGTGACTGTCACTGCGGGAGCCAGCAGCGCGACATTCACGGTGAGCACCAGCAGCGTGACCACCTCCACATCGGTCAACATCTCCGCGTCTTACGCCGGTGTGACCAAAACGGCCTCACTCACCGTGCTGCCTCAAGCCCCTCCAACTCTCTCTTCGCTGACGCTGAATCCCACGAGTGTGACTGGCGGCGCGCAAACTTCCACTGGCACGGTGACGCTGAGTGGGCCAGCACTCACTGGCGGTGCGGCCGTCTCCCTCTCCAGCAGCAGCACGTCCACGGCAACGGTCCCGGCCAGCGTGACTGTCGCTGCGGGAGCCAGCAGCGCGACATTCACGGTGAGCACTAGCGCTGTTACCGCGTCCACTCCGGTCACCATCTCCGCATCGTATGCTGGCGTGACCAAAACGGCCTCACTCACCGTCGTGTCTCAAGCCCTGCCGACTCTCTCCTCGCTGACGCTGAATCCCACGAGTGTGACTGGCGGGTCTCCCTCAACCGGCACGGTGACGCTGAGCGGGCCAGCACTCACTGGCGGCGCGCAGGTACTGCTTTCCAGCAACAACGGGGCGGCTAGCGTGTCGGCCAGCGTGACTATCGCTGCGGGAGCCAGCAGCGCGACGTTCACGGTGAGCACCAGCGCGGTCACCGCGTCCACTCCGGTCACGATCTCCGCATCGTATGCTGGCGTGACCAAAACGGCCTCACTCACCGTGCTGCCTCAAGCCCTTCCAACTCTCTCTTCGCTAACGCTGAATCCCACGAGTGTGACCGGCGGATCTCCTTCAACCGGCACGGTGACGCTAAGCGGGCCAGCTCCCGCTGGCGGCGCGACAGTCTCCCTCTCCAGCAGCAGCACATCTACGGCAACGGTCCCGGCGAGCGTGACTGTCGCTGCGGGAGCCAGCAGCGCGACATTCACGGTGAGCACCAGCGCCGTCACCACGTCCACTCCAGTCACCATTTCCGCGTCCTACACCGGCACGACCAAAACAGCTTCACTCACCGTAGCGCCTCCAGGCACCCCCGCTGGAACTTACACGCTTACAATCACGGGAACGTCGGGCACCCTCAGCCACTCCACAACGGTCCTAGTTACGGTGAACTAAAAGGAACTTCGAGCACCTAACCCATTTCTGGAATTCAGTCAGAAAAAACCATCTGTCTTCGACTGCTAGCCTCGACTGGCCATAAGGCCAATTACGCTCAGAGCAAGTTCCATTGCCACTCCCCAGTCCTAAATGGATCCTAAGAGAAAGGGAAACTATCCCCGTGCAACTGCCAAGGACGAATGAGCGATGGGCAAGTCGAATACTGAGTTCAACTGGAGAGTGGCGCGCAGTTTTGCGCTCGCGGCATGCCTGGCAGGCGGTTGCATGGCTGCGGGCTCGCAAGCACAGGCACAGGCTGCATCTGCATCACAGGGATCGGGCTCGAATTCCCGATTGTTGAGTGCGAACGAAGGGCGGGCGATCGTGGATGCCGCTCGGGATGAGGACCAGCCGGTGCGCGGCGCTCAAGACTGTTCTCACCTTGTTCATCAAACGTATCTCAATGCGGGTTTTGAGTACCCGTACGCGAGCTCGTTCGAACTTTACGCGGGGAACGAGAATTTTGAGCGGGTGAGAAAGGCGCAGCCGGGGGACTTGATTGTGTGGCCGGGCCATGCCGGTATTGTCGTGGATCCGCTACAGCACAGTTTTTACAGCTTGGTGAGTACAGGCCTAGAGGCGCAGGATTACGAAGGGTCATACTGGAAGTCCCGTGGAAGACCGCGCTTCTATCGGTACAAAGTTGAAAACGCGGAGATGCCGACTGTAGTTAAGGCGCTGGCGTCCGCTCGAGCCTCAAAGTCCAAGAAGCCGCGCGAAACTGCGCCGGCGAGCGAAGAGCGATCCCCTGTCGCGGCTTCCGCTTCCAATAGGCCGCCGAAGGCAGCTTCGGAACGGACAAAGGTCGTGTATGGTCTGCCGGCCCTGCGTGAACCAGCCGTTGCACCCACTACGTTTGAAGTTCCGCAGAGCATAATCATCGCCGGGGGAATCAAGCCGCCAACGAGCAGCCAAGTTGCTGAAGGCATCTCTGAATTGAGCAACGCCTCGGGAAATGTCTTGCGCGCGGATGACCCCACAAAATTGGCGCTGCCGGTGGTCATTTTCGAGCGGCTTCACGTGGAGCGCTTGGAAATCAAACGGGAGCACGGATGGGCGCATCTGCAGATTGATTCTCGAGCGACCATAGCGGGTGGAGAAACGGACTATAAACGGCGACGCGAAAAAGTTCGTTGGGAGCTTCGCCGCACAAAATCGGGCTGGGAGGCGATCACCCCGGAGGATCGAGCGTATGTGCCAAACGATGTGGCCGTGCGCAATCTGGCCGCGCAGCTCGCGCGGCTGACCGAAAGGGACAGCGCTGAGGCAGATCAGGAGACAGTTCGGCGCCAGGAGTCACAGCTCGCCAATCTGCTAAGTGCGCTGCTGAAAAACAAGTAGGCCACTTATCGGGCAGTCAAAGGCTCTGGAAACGCAGACGCGTTGCCAGCGGCGGAGAGGAATCGGAAAAGTCCGCCAAGCGTGGCCGTCCTGAATCTGATTAGTGGAACTAATGCTTCTGCTCTGGGATGGGAGTTGTGTTCGGTGATTCCTGAGGCAGAGCAAAGGCCACGTAGACGCCGCCCGAGTGCGACTTGGGATCTTTGCCGCCGCCTGCGGCGATAACAACGAATTGGCGGCCGTTCACTTCGTAGGTGGCGGGAGTGGCGTTGCCGGAGAAAGGGAGAGTCGCTTCCCAAAGCAGCTCACCTGTGGATTTATCGAAGGCGCGGAACTTCTTGTCGAAGTTGGTTGCCCCGATGAATACCAGCCCGCCTGCGGTAATGATTGGGCCGCCGTAATTTTCCGTGCCCGTGTTTTTTTGTCCCTTCGACGCCAGTTCCGGGTATTCACCCAGCGGAATTTTCCAGACATACTCGCCGGTGTTCAGATTGATAGCGTTCAGAGTGCCCCACGGTGGAGCAACGCCGGGATATCCTTCCGGGTCGAGAAATTTGTGGTAGCCGGTGAAGCGATAAGGCATGGACGCTGGAGGCTGTGCCGAGCTTGCGAGCTCTTTGCTTTCGCCACTCAGCAAAAAGCTGACCAGCGCGGAGATTTGATCCTCGGTCAGATTCGGAAAGCCTGGCATTCGTCCTTTTCCGTTCTTCACGGCCGTGGCAATCTGCACGGGAGTCAGCCGCTCGCCCACTCCGATCAGGGAAGGCATGGCGGGAGGCGAGCCCGTCATGTTTTCACTGTGGCAGATACTGCACTGGCTCATATAGATGGCGCGCGGGCTATTTTCGCCGATGTTCGGGGAGAGAGCGCCGGTCCATGCCATCTCATTCGAATTGATGTAGATGATTCCGGCCTCTGCATCCACCGCGGGGCCGCCCCACTCGCCGCCACCGTCGAAGCCCGGAAAAATCACCGTATCTTTTCCGACGCCGAACGGAATGAACTGCCCTTCACTGCGGAATTGATTGAATTTTTCCAGCGCCCACTGATGGGCTTCCGGCGTGCGCACGGTCAGAAGATCCTCGGTGAGAAGCTGGCGTGCAAAGGGCGCGGGGCGGGCGGGAAGCGGCTGTTCAGAAGCAGCAACTTCGCCGGGCATAGTGCTCGGAGGATACTTTCGGGACTCGATGGAAAAAAGAGGCTTTCCTTTGGCGCGGTCGAAGAGATAGACGAAACCTTGTTTTGTTGTTTGCGCTACCGCATCAATCTGTTTTCCATCGCGCATCACGGTGAGGAGCGCGGGCGGTGAAGGGAAGTCCCGGTCCCAGAGATCGTGGCGAACTCCCTGAAAATGCCAGATTCTCCTGCCCGTCCGTGCATTCAAGGCAATCAGACAATTAGCGAAGAGATCGTCGCCGAGGCGATCGGCGCCGTAGAAATCAAACGCGGCGGAGCCTGTTGGGACATAGACAATGCCGCGCCGGGAATCGAGCGCCATTCCGGCCCAATTGTTCGCGGCCCCGCTGGTCTTCCACGCATTCTTCGGCCAAGTGTCATAGCCAAATTCACCGGGATGCGGGATGGTGTGGAACGACCAGCGCAGCCCACCGGTTCGAGCGTCGTAGGCGCGAATGTCGCCGGGAGGCGCAGGGAGAGTCTCGGGGTTACGGCCGCCGAATATTATGAGGTCCTTGTAAACGATGCCTGGGCTGGTCAGATCAACAGACTGAGAGCTGGCAGGTTCGCGGCCCAGGTTTTCGCGGAGATCGATTCGGCCGCCGTTTCCAAAAGATGGAATCGGTTTGCCCGTGGCGGCATCCAGGGCGTAAACGAAGTTCATCACGCCGACCAGAATGCGCTTGTCTTTGCGATTAGCCCAGTAGGCGAGCCCGCGATCCGGTTGCGTTCCACGAATTCCAGAGTCGAACTTCCACAAGAGCCTGCCTGTCAAGGCATCCAAGGCGAAAACTTTTTGCGTTGGAGTGATTCCGTAGAGCACGCCCTCGACGATGATGGGGCTCGTCTGAAGACCACCTTCCTCCTGCGTATCAAAGCTCCATGCAACGGCGAGGCGCTTGACGTTGCTGCGATTGATTTGCGCTAGCTTGGAATAATGATTGTTCTCCGGCGCGCCGCCGTAGGCCGGCCAGTCTCGATGTTCCTGGCCGGGTTCATTGTTGTGTGTCGGTGTGTTTGCCGCGCGGGCGATCGACCCGGCCGTGGTGACGATCAAAGACGGAACCAGAATTAATGTGCAAATCGCGAGGATTTTCGCAGTGCGTTTCTTTTTCATGGCAGCACGAGGAAAGAGGATAGCACTCCTGCAAAGCAAGGCGAGACGCAGATAAAGAGAGGGGTCGTTGCATTTACTCTTCTATTTCCAAATGCAGCGCGCAGCGAAGAAGGCATTACCGTGTTACGTGGCGCAGCTCGGGCTATCCTTCTCTCCCTTCGTTTCATTGAGAGTAATTCTATGCAACCCCGCAGAAACCGCAGGGGTCACCGTGGTCTTGCGGACGCGGGGAGTTGGCGCAGCCCCATCACGCGCATGAGGGTTTCCTGGACGTGGACCAGTTCGCGCTGACGTTCGTGTTCTTCCATGGTGCGGTCGGTGAGAGCTTCTTTCAACAGAATCAAGTTGCGACGGAATTCGAGCTGAGCGAGAACCAGGCGGCTTAACGCTTTCAGGGCCTCCCTTTGCTCGGGCGCCAATTCGCGCGGCGACTGGTCGACGACGCAGAGTGTGCCCAGGGCATAACCGTCTTCGTTGATAAGAGGAGCGCCGGCGTAGAAACGGATGTGTGGGTCGGAAACGACAAGGGGATTGTCGCGAAAGCGCTCATCCAGGAGCGCATCGGGGACGACGAAGACATCGGATTGCAAAATCGCGGTGGAACAAAAGGCGATGTCGCGTGACGTCTCTGAAGCATCCATGCCCACGCGTGACTTGAACCATTGGCGGTCTTCGTCGATAAGAGAAATCAGGGCGGTGGGCGTTTTGCAAACAAACGAGGCCAGCAGGGTGAGGTCGTCGAAAGACTGTTCCGGGTCGGTATCGAGGATGGCGTACTTCTCCAAGGCGGCAATTCTGCCCTCTTCGTTGACGGGCTTGGCGATGACCATGAGCCACCTCCTGCACGATCCCTTGGCCTGGGTTGGATCCTGGCCGGGGAGGGATCATACTCCAAAACGGAGAATATGGCGCGCCAAGCGAGTCCATGCCCGAGTGACCGGTGCAAAGGCCGCTGGTTGCGGCAACTCTCTGGAGGTGAGCTGCTCGAATGGCGGCAATCTCGATTGCAATATTGCTCGACTTCCTGCACGTATTCGCTAGAATCCACCCGTTTGATCCGGGGCGAGTTATGGTTTTCCAATGGAGATGGACATGAGGATTGCTGCGCGTGCGCGATCTATCGGAATTGCAACTGCTCTATTCGCAAGTGCAATTGCGGCGGGACCAAGAGCAACCGCGCAAGAGAAATACACGCCCACGCCGGCGAACCTGGAGGCACGCATCTGGTTCCAGGATGCCAAGTTTGGAATGTTCATTCACTGGGGTGTGTACAGCGTGCTGGGCGATGGGGAATGGATCATGGAGACGCGGCCGATCAATAGAACGGATTACGCGAAGGTGCCGGCGTTTTTCAATCCGATAAAGTTTGATCCCGCGGCGTGGGTGGCGCTGGCGAAGGCCGCTGGCATGAAATACATCACCGTCACTTCGAAGCATCATGACGGATTTGCGATGTTCGATTCGCGCCTGACGGATTGGAATGTCGTGGCGCGGACGCCGTACGGCAAAGACGTGATCGGGATGCTCGCCGCGGAATGTCACAAGCAGGGCATCAAGCTCTTCTTGTACCACTCACAACTGGATTGGCATTCACCGGATTATTTTCCGCGCGGGCGCACGGGACATCACGCGGACCGTCCGGATTCCGGGAATTGGGATGCCTACCTGAATTTCATGGACGGACAGTTGCGGGAATTGTTGACGAACTACGGAGAGATCGGGGGCATCTGGTTCGACGGAATGTGGGACAAGCCCGACGCGGATTGGCATCTTGCCCGCACGTACGCGCTGATTCATCAACTGCAGCCGCAGGCCATGGTCGGCAGCAATCATCATAAGAATCCTTTTCCCGGAGAGGACTTCCAGATGTTTGAGAAGGATTTGCCGGGCCAGCACACGACAGGTTTCAACCCCGAACAATCGGTCAGTGCGCTGCCACTCGAAACCGCGGAAACCATGAATAACTCCTGGGGATTCAATCTGACGGATGAACATTACAAAAGCCCCGCTGAATTGATTCGATACCTTGTGCGTGCGGCGGGATCGAACGCGAATTTTCTTTTGAATGTGGGGCCGATGCCGAGCGGCGAGATCCAGCCCGAATTCGTACAGCGCTTGAGGGAAGTGGGACGATGGATGAAGCAGTATGGAGATTCGGTTTACGGAACGCGAGGAGGGCCAGTGACGGGGGGGCCGTGGGGCGTGACGACGCAACGGGGCTCGACGGTTTACGTTCACGTCCTGGATTGGAATGGTCCGGTGCTGGCGCTGCCGGCGATGCCGCGGCCGGTTCGTACGGCGAGGCTGCTGCGCGATGGGAGCAGTGTCGAATTCAGCGCCGTCAATGGAGGACTGGTGCTGAAACTGCAGGAGCCGAAACCGGAAGAAGTGGATCGCGTGATTGTTCTTGAACTGGAAGCTGCGAAGTAAAAAGCCGTATGCCTAGCGCTATTTTGTGCTTCTTGCGGTTGTGCTAGTCATCGAGGAAGAATTCGTTTTCAGCTCCACGGATTGAAGAGAAAAATATCGGAGGCCGAGAAATCGGAGACGTTTCTCGTAACCAGAGTCAGGGCATGGACTTGAGCAGTCGCCGCGAAGAAGGCATCCATCACACCGATGGGCCTGCCGACGGCGGAACATCGGCTCATGACGCTTCCCCAAGCGTCGGCGATCATGGCTTCAATGATGAGGAGGCGGCCCTCGAAGCGCAGAGGTAGTTCTTCGCGGAGCCATGTTTCGAGCCGTGATCTGCGGGCGCCCGCGGGCAGCCGCTCGGTGCCATACCGCAGTTCCGCCAGGGTCATTGCCGAGAGATAGACACGATCTTCGTCCACTTCAGCCAACCAACGAATGACGCTTGGGTCCGGCAGAGGCTTCATCCATTCCGAGACAACGGTTGTGTCCAGCAAAAAACTCACAGGTCCAGCTCGCGGGGAGAGTCTTGGACTCGCTCAAGTTGCAAATTGGAATCGCGCAGAGGCGAGGCGGCAAAAAATTCCGCAAGGTTTCCAACGCGGCGGGTCTTGCGCTCCCATTCTTCAGCCGAGACGATAACGGCGGTGAGTTGGCCGTTACGGGTAATGGTTTGCGGGCCGCGGGATCGGGCACGGTCGAGGACTTCGCTGAATTTAGCTTTGGCTTCGGCTACAGTCCATTGGCTCTTGGGCATAGGGAAACCTCACGCTGCAAATAGTCATCATAGACATTATAGTCATTTTCGGAGCTGAGGCAAGAGGAGATAAAGGAATCCCCCGACTAGCGGGAAGAACAGCAGTTGAGCCTCCGAATGACTTGGCGGATCGCGGCTCAATTCAGGGATTAGGGAAGGATTCGTCGAGCTTGAGGATGGGGACCTGACCGTTCGAGTGGAAGGTCCCGCCAGTGGCCGTCTTGGCTTCTTTCATGGGATTGTCGGGAAGGAAGTGATAGATCTCGGTGACGAGGCCCGTGGAGGCGAGAGTTTTTTCGACGTAGTCGCGCTCGAGATCGATATCGGGATCGATCTTGTGGGTAATGCCGTTGTTGCGCTCGTCGCGTTCGAATCCGATGTCGTGGGTGGCGGCGCCGACCCACAGGGTTTCGCCGTTGACCTGGAACGGCGCTTTCCAGATGCGCAGGTGATTGCGCGATCGGACGACGCTGATGGGCTCAGCGTGCGCCCAGCCGTAATCTTGCGGGCGGCCAAAGAGGTAGAGCTGGCTCATAGGCATGGTCAAGTAGGATTCTTTCGAAAGACTACCAATGATGCCGTGGAGAACGGTGTCCCTGACGTCAGCATCGACCTTCACCCAGCCAGCGGAGGTGAAGAGACGCTGCATAGCGGCTTCGGAGCCGAGAACGAGAAAGTTGACCATGTCGCCGGCATTACCCTCTTTGTCGCTGACGCGCCGCGGGATTTTCGAGAACAGATTATTATCGATGCCGGGAAGTGAGCTGACTTGCCTGGCAACCACGCGCGCGGTGCCGGCTTCGGGCGAGTAAACTTCAATGCGCACGGCATAGTTGCCGTCGCCAGTGTCGTCCGCGGTCTGATTGATGCCGACGGATAGGCGGCCCGAGACAGGGGCAATAGCATCGCGGCGTGCGCCGATGACAAACGGCTGAGCGGTCTCTTTATCGCCGATGCGGCCGATGAGCGCGCCGCGCCCCGCCTCATTAAGCGGCAGAGCGCGGAGAAGGTCTTTGAAGCCGCGCGGAAGGCCGTCTGGGCCGTTGTCTTCCTTCGCGTCGGCGTAACGGAGCGTGCCGGTGGCGGTGATGAGCAGTCGCTCGCCAGCTTGAATGTCGATGGTGGTATCGATCCAGGATTCTTCACCGGTCAATTGGACTTCCTGGGAGAGGCGCTTTTTCCCCGGGGGCGTTTGCGCGGAAGAGGAATTCTGCGGGTCCAGCTTGGGCAAGACTTTCTGCTGTGGCGGCGCCGTTTTCTCGCGGACGAGTTGTGCGCCAAGAGCGTGTGGGCAAACGGCGGCGACGAGGGACAGTCCGAGAATCAATTGCGTTTTTGCCATGAGAGGTCGAATCATGGGAGCGGGCCATCCCGCGCAGATCCAGGGAGCATCTCTACTATTATAGATGCTCGGGGCAGGCGCAAGCGTTGTCCCGATCGAGCAATCGACTCGCATGGCGAAGAACAGAGGATAACGCGGAGACGCAGAGGCCGCGGAGGGTTCGCAGAGAAGAAGCGGGATTCCTTGACGGAGTGCGTTGGGGGCTTGTAGATTGGCAAGATGCCGTAGCAAGAGGACATAGACCGCGTCCAGATATGCCCTTCCGTGCAGAGAACCGCGACAGGCGGAGATAGAAACGTCGACTGGCCCCGAATGAGGACTGCGGCAAAAGGCATGAAAAAACTTCAACGACAGATGCTGTTGATTGGACTGTGCGCGGTGATGGCGCTACCGGCGGCTGGGCAGGCTCAGGCGCCCGCGCCAGTACCAGCGCAGGTGCAAACACAAACGTGGCCCGCGGTGCAGACGCCTGGGCCACGACCGCGCACGAGGAGTGCTCCGCAGGGCACAGTAAGTGTGGACGGCAGCGAGGCGATGTTTACAACGATTTGCGCGCTGCTGACAGCGGGTTTCGAATCGAACGTCAGCTCCGATAATTGGACGGCGTTCCGGGCGCAGATGCGGGAGCGCTTGCGGCAGCAACAAGGTCCCGCGGTGGAAGCGGTGCGGGAGTTTTACCGGCAGCATGAGCTGCGGGATCCCGGGGCCACGCTTTCAAGGTATTTGTGGTTTGGCTTGGTGTCTGGGCCCGCGCCCGCGTTTCAGCCGGTTTTGAGGCGCGATGAGCTGCCGCCGGAAATCATTGCGCTCGAGGGTTTCAGCGAGATCCTTTCGAACTATTATCGAGAACAGAAAATCGGGCAACTGTGGCGGCAAGTGCAGCCGATTTATAACCGCGAAGTCGAGCGGCTGCACGATCCGGTGTCGCAAATTGTGTTCGTCGCGTCGGGATATCTGCGTGAAATCCTCGAGCCGTCCGGGCCGCGGACATTTGCAGTCGTCGTCGAGCCGCTGGTGGGGCGCATCACCAACGTAAGAAATTTTGGGGATCGCTATGCGCTAGTGCTGAGCGGCGGAGAAGAGATTCCGGCGGACGTCGTCCGTCACGCGTTTCTGCACTTCCTCCTGGACCCGCTGCCGATGATGTATCCCCACGTGACGGCAGTAAAGCGTCCGTTATTCGAGAAGGCCGCTGCCGCGCCGCGTCTGGCGCCGGAGTTAAAGGACGACTATGCGTCGTACTTTGCGGAATGCATGGTGCGCGCCGTGGAACTGAAACTGAAGCGCATGTCCCCCGGCGAACGGGAGGCGGCGATGAGCCGGGACGATGAAGACGGGTACGTTCTGGTGAAACCGCTCTTCGTGGCGCTGCCCAAATTCGAAGACTCCGAACCGTCGATGAAGCTCTTTTTCCCGGATTTGGTGAGGGCCATTGATGTAGGAGGTGAAACGAAGCGGCTGGCGGCGGTGAAATTTGCGCCGTCCGAGACGACCAAGCTGTTGGACAAAACAGCGGGTGAAGAGGTGGCGCGCCGGAGAAGCGCGGCGCCGACGACGGTGCCGAATGATGCAGAGGTCATTACGGCGCTGACGGAGGGGGAGCGGCGCATCGCGGAAAAAAATCCGCGCGCGGCGGAGACATCGTTTCAAAAAGTTCTGACGAAATATCCGGATCAAGCGCGGGCGTGGTACGGAATTGGATTGGTGGCGCTCCTGGATCACGATGCGGCAAGAGCCAAGCAGGTATTCGGGCGCCTGACCGCCGGTGAACATGCGGCGACTCAAGATCCCATGGTGCTGGCGTGGTCCCACGTCTACCTGGCCCGGATTTACGATGATGAAGGGAATCCGGAAGTAGCGAAGATGGAGTATCAGTCTGTGCTGAGCGTGGAAGGCGGACCGGAGCAGGCCAAGCAAGCGGCGCAAAAGGGGCTCGCGGTGTTTGCCGGAGATAAGCCCATAGCGCGACCGTGAACAAAGGTCGATTCTTGCCCGGCGGAGTTGGCTGATGAGCCGAGGTGGCTCCCTTTAACAAGATCCAGTGAAGGAAGAAGGAACGAGGAGAAGAAGGATGAGAAAGACGTGGAATATCTGGTTGGGAGTGGCAACCGTCGCGGGATTGCTGGTATGCGCGAGTGGAGTTGCAGCGGGGCAGGGAAGCCAGAGCCAGCCTCCGGCCCAGCAGAGCGACAAACCGAAGACCCCGGAGGTTACACCTCTGACGCTGGATGCGCCGGCGCCGGTGAATGCGGAAGAAGATGCCGCATACAAGGCTTTTCAAGCCGTGAATCCGAATGATGCTGCGAAGAAGATTGAGACCGGTGAAGCATTTCTCCTGAAATATCCCGAGAGCCGTTACAAATCTCCCATCTACGGGGCGCTGACTTACGCGTACTTGCAGGCGGGGAATACGCAAAAGATGCAGGAATACGGAGAAAAGGAAATCGCGTTGGCGCCCAACGACGTCTCTACGCTCGCGCTACTGGGGCAGACACTGCCTCGGGGCTTGCATGGGAGCGCATCCGATCCCGCTGCCGTGCAGGTGCTGGCCAAAGCGGAACAATATTCCAAGCAAGCCATCGAGATTACACCAACGCTCCCCAAGCCCGAGAATATGACCGATGAAGCCTTTGCGTCCGCGAAGAATCAGACGCTGGCGATGGCCCATAGCGGTTTGGGATTGGTGTACGTGCGGCGAGGGAAGCATGCAGAAGCGATTCCCGAGCTCGAGCAAGCCGTGAAGATCGATCCGAATCCGGACCCCGTGAATTACTATTTGTTAGGTATGGCGAACAAGATCACTTCGCACTTCGATGATGCGGTGGCGGCCTTTAACAAATGCGCAGCCATGACGGGGCCCATGCAGGGGACATGCAAGACTCAGGCCGAAGATGCGAAAAAGCTTGGCGCGACGCAATTGAGCGCGCCGAAGTGAGCCAGACCGCCGGCAAGGCGGAATTTATGCAAGAAGATATCCGGATCGCAGACGGAGCGTTTGAGGAGAGTTTGGGATACAAGTTTTCAACAAGAGAACTCCTCGAGAGGGCGCTGACCCACAGTTCAGCAGTCCCCGAATTGCGCTCAGCAGGCGCCGAAGAGCCTGTCTCTGCCTTGCTTCCCCGGGACAATGAGAGGCTGGAGTTCCTCGGAGATGCCGTCCTCGAGCTGCTTGCGAGCGAATATCTCCTGGTGACTTTTCCGGAGTGGAGCGAAGGGCAGCTTTCCAAAAGCCGCGCGCGAATCGTAAATGCAGGCTCCCTGGAGGGCGCTGCGCGCCGGCTCCGCCTTGGGGAGCACTTGCGGGTAGGGCGCGGGGAGGAGAAAACCGGCGGGCGGGACAAGCAGACGCTGCTGGCTGATGCCTTCGAAGCAGTGGTGGCTGCTGTTTACCTCGATGGCGGACTGGGTGCCGTGCGCGAGGTGTTGCGAAAGGTGCTGTTCGAGCAGGCGCTCGAGGAGCGCGGTGAGCGCATCTCGGAGTCCGATCGCAAATCCGCCTTGCAGGAACTCTTGCAGGGTCGGGGGCAAGCAACGGCGGAATATCGCGTGGCCGGAGAAAGCGGTCCCGACCACCAAAAGGTTTTCCAAGTCGAAGTTTGGATTGAGGGGGAGTGCATGGCAACAGGCGAAGGCAGCACGAAAAAAGAGGCGGAGCAACGTGCGGCCCGGAGCGCTTTGGAACAACTCGAGCGTCCGGAAGCGAAAGGCTGAGGCGGAATGCCGGAACAGACAGTGACAGAAATCGAAGAACAGGCGCCGGAAAAAAAACAGGAGCACCGCGCGGAGCAGACCACGATTTCCGAATATCTGGAGTCACTGCTGGTGACGGTGATTCTGGCGCTCTTCGGCACAAGTTTCATCGTACAGGCCTTCAAGATTCCGTCGGCATCGATGGAGGGCACGCTGCTGATCGGCGACCACTTGCTGGTGAATAAGTTTATTTTCGGCGGCACCGGCGCCTGGTACGAAAAACTGCTCCCGTACCGGCAACTGGAACGCGGCGACATTATCGTTTTCAAGTACCCCTACGCGGATCACCAGCATTTCGTGAAGCGCGTCATCGGCTTGCCTGGAGATCGCTTGAAACTGGTCGACGGGGATGTGTACATTAACGGGAAGCGCTTGTATGAACCGTATGCGGTTCATGATTCGTCGGCATCGTACGATCCGTTCAACTATTCCTTCCCTTCCATTAGAGGCCAGATGATTTCGCTCAATGCCATTCCTGAATGGCGCCCTGAGATCCGCAAGTATGTTCAGGGTGACGAGATTGTCGTTCCTCCGGGGAGGTATTTCGCCATGGGTGACAACCGCGATCACAGTCAGGACAGCCGCTACTGGGGATTTGTTGATCGTGATGCCATCATGGGGCGGCCCTTCTTGATTTACTGGTCGGTGGAAGCGAAAAGCAGCGACTATAGCGGTGATACCACGTTTTGGTCACGATTGACCGGCATTCTTCAAACGCTGGTTCATCTGCCGTCTCGAACGCGATGGGGCCGGATGCTCCATACGGTGCATTAGGATTTCATTCCTAGCCCGAGTTTACCGCGCTCGCCTGATTTGATGTAATTCCCGCAACAGGGCTAAGTGCTTCCGCGCCCCATTTGGAGCGGTTCGCAGGCCAACTCGC
>Ga0193731_1000069_pt1 | contig 33549 bp, 40 predicted proteins | sample U1a2metaG_FD_144920 | JGI IMG/M metagenome (GOLD analysis project Ga0193731, IMG submission 144920) | Soil microbial communities from a riparian zone of the East river system, Colorado, United States - U1a2 | ecosystem: Environmental > Terrestrial > Soil > Riparian zone | place: USA: East River...
AATAAAAACTCCTTCACACCGGAGACAAGGACCCTTTTGTATGGCTCGCAAAACCTACACAAAAGCTTCCACATTTGTTAAGTATGTGATCAAATTTGCGAGCACCGCAAATCCTATCAAAAACTTTGAATTGGCGCAAGAATATGTAAAGAACAATAAACGAATCAAAAAATTTAAGTTTTTTTTCGGAGCATATCGGATCCCACATTTAGAATTTGTGAGCCATGCAGCATTTGAGTATGATAAGCTCGCAAAACCTTTCAAATATTTATAATATTTGGAACAATATGCGAGCACAGCATATCTTACCACATATTTAGATTTTTTGGTGGTCACACAGTCAACCGTGGGTCAGTGAGTCGACCAGTGAGTCGGTCATTGAGTCGGTCAGTGATTCAGTGGGGCATAAAAATAAGACAATATGAGAAAGCTGCCCGTCACTCGCAATTTGACTGTATTGAAATTGATGTAGATTCCACAAGCAGCGTCTTGCCATAGTACATAAATTATCAACTTTAACCGTGCCCAATCTTTCAGGCTCTCTTGGGCCAGGAACAAAGGTGGCGGTTTTGGCTGACATGAAGCTTGCTGACAAGTGCTTTTCTCCTGCAATAACGAGTCTAACCAGTTCAATGTGTTGAAGGAGCGAAATACTTACAGGGGCCAGCCCAAGCAATTCGTACACGAGGTAAGTGGATGAACGAAAAGACGTCTCAAAACGGAGTTGGCCATTGTTTTGTCAAACAGAACCTCCGGGTCGCCTTTCCTACTCCTAGAGGCGAAAGGTGACCCGGAGGTTCTGTTGGCACAAAGAACGCCAAGTTCCGTTTTGGGACGTCTTTTCGTTCATCCTCCTCCATCAAGTTCCTGTCGTTGTCGTGACAGCTCAGCGCTCACCCCGTAAGTCTTTTTCAATCTGATGTAGGTTGAGGTGCTGAAGGTAGTATCCACATTATTTCTCAGAACCCCAACTAACTAGGTGGCTCTTTAGGCTCGACGCAGTTACCTACGGACTCTGGTTCACCAACAAAGTACGGGCTCGTCACTTCGTCGTCGCCACCTTCTCGTCGCCGGCATCGAGCACCCCAGTTCCCGTTGTCATGTAACTCAATAGCCTCTCCTCTAATTCCTCTCAACTGGGCGAAACATCTCAACCCGCCATGTCTTATATTTTCTCTCGCATCCGTTCGCAACTCCACACCTCTTAAAATCCAAACCTCGAAAGGCAACTATCCCAACTCGCTAGGCATCTACACCGAACAAGTTGACTTTCAAGATGAAGCTTCCTGGGAACGAACTCATCCTACGTGCTGCGATCCGGCAAGACCAGCATTGGTTGGACCGGTCTGCCAAGTTGAAGGATGATGGGATTATTAGGCATACGGCTGGGGCCATAGGTCGTGCTGTTGAGTCTTGATCGGAATCTGCGGCTGAAGGCACGGTCGAGAAAGCTTCCTGCCGCCAGCGAGAAGGATCTAGCGCTTATCCTTGCTGCAGGAACTTGAATGTCGGTTGCGTTTACTGGGGATATAGGCTGGCACCTGCCCCGAAGTGAGACCTTTGTGCCCAATGCGAACTAAGGTGCGCCACGGTTTGCTACGCATCCGTCTTCGCTCGCGGGTCACTTACAGTTAATCCTAACAGGAATGGCTTGTCACCGTGTCAAGATAATAGGCCTGTCGTACTCCCCCGACTGATGAAATTTTCTGCATTTACCCACTTTGATCCATCATCTTCGTATATCTGCCTGCGCTTAGGAATGGGCGTCTGCGAGTCAATGCTTTCGTTAATATTCATATACATTTCTCATCGAGCTACCTCCATAAAACAGCTCATCTGCAACGCAACATCCGAGCCAAATTCTCATTAGTGCCAGGCTGGTGTTAGATACCCTCCATTCGCACGGAGAGCTGTGCGGATCTTAGTAGTCATCAATGTAGAATACAATCATCAGCATGCGAATATAATTTTCATGCAAGAATATGAGAAGGCCTACGTTATTCGAAGGTAGTAGGGAAGCATAAGCGCCCGATTTCAAGTTGGACTCATTCCCGCGAGCGCTGCCACATATAATCATTTCATCCTCCTTTCATCTATTTTCTACAACATCAGCTATCTCCTGCAACTGAATCCCATCAATGCCTAAGGTAAGTATAATACAGTTGCTGATCTATTCTTACGCTCAAGTCTAAGCGCACGCCCAAGGTATCTCGTGTTAAAAAGTCCGCAAAGGAAATTCGCGCAGAGGCAAATGCCAGAAAAATGGATGAACTATCAGTCTTTACAGTGAGCGTTGTTTTTACTCTTCGTTCGTCGTACGCCCGAACGTTCGTCGTTAGCCCGATCAGGTCGTCCGCGTCAAGTATAAGGGCCATGGGTATATAGGAAAGTTCAAATGGGTTGCATTTAACTCCTCAAGTGGCGTTAAGGTCAGTACTCTATTTATTTCGAGTTGCGACGTATTGACGACTCGCGTAGTACCCCGCTGGGTACGGCGTTGAGATTCCCACTGGCTCTGGGGGAAAAATGGAACCTGCAGTCGTCGGTTTTGAGGACGTCTCCGGATTTGATTAACCCAGAGGAGCCAGAGGAAGGAGAGGAGGAGGGAGAGGATGGAGAAGAGTTTTGTACCTGTTCATTAACTCCAATTATGGCAATGCAGTTCCCATTTTTAGCTTGATCTCTTGAATTCCCTTTCACGATTATTGATTTGAGTCCCTATCAAGGAATCGGCGCGGCTCTTGCCCGTATTGGGTAACATCAATTCGTTCCCATACCCAGCTTTGCAGAAATTAATCATCTGGTTTTGCCTTATCCTGAACATTTGCCTGTCCTAAAACAGACAGAACCTCCAGGTCGCCTTTCGCCTCTAGGAAAGGCGACCCGGAGGTTCTGTGAACGCCAAGTTCCGTTTTCGGACGTCTTTTCCTCCTCCAAGTCACACATGCCAAAAATCCAACACGGTGCCGTTGTGGTGGTCTTGATGGAGAGGGGCTTTACGGAAACATCACCTTGGCAGTTTTTAGAGAGTACAACTAAAGTAGGAAGTATCAGATTTCGCCACGGAGAAGCATCGAATTTCCCATGCAACTACGTTACATACATGAGATTACGCCGAATTGATGCACACCAGCTAAAAGCATGGACACAGAAAGGGGCAACATGGAATTTCAACTAAGTAGCAAGTGCTTTACAACCATGGGTATAAAAACTATAATGAGCGGAGAACATAGGTTATACATTTTCTTTGTAAAGTCCACAAGCGCAGGCATCCACGGAATCAAAGACTGGGATCTTCGAAGCAATGCCAGACGACGCCCTACATGAAAATATTGCAAATCGAAAAAGGTACGAATGCACCTGCGAAATTGCAACAAGACGATGCTCTACTTTATTGACCATGGTTTCCCTGGAGACTGGCGACGAACGCGTCAAATAGCTGTGAGTGAGAATGAAGAAATCAGATCAGGTTGCGACATACACAGTAAGGTCTGGGAGTGCGACCTCTTCCTCTGCCATCAAATGGTGCTGATTGACCGAGATCAGCGATGTCCACCACAAGGAATTGTAATAATTCCTTGGCAAGCCATGAATTGCTTTAGAATCACTGCTATTCTTTGGCGCAAAGATGCGTCCGAAAGCCTTGTTCCCTTGCTTCGGTCCCTCCCGATCATGGTGGTAGTTTTCAATTTGGTCCCACATGGAAGAAATGGCTTCGGAGAGCCAGACTCTAGCAATGCGTCTGACCACCTTTGTGCCGTCGGGCCCGCACTCAGCATCAGTCTCATCGGAGCTCATGCCATCGGCTCCAAGCTGCTCATATACTTTCTGGACCTCACCCCAAAATGCTGGGTTGTCGTCAAAATATTTGTCAATGATGCGACCACGACGATAATAGGTCTACGGCACATGTTCATCAGTAACCGGCGGAATATCCACAAATGCAAACATACTCCATGGAGGCGACCTCTCTTTCTATTCTTCTTGGCTGTCTGCGCTCGAAGCCTATCAAATTGTTGTGTTTGCATTGTCTGTGTTAGAAGCCATTCTTGACGGGTGCGCTGGAGTTTGCGGACAATGAGGTCCTGGAGGTCATCCTTCGTAATAGTGCAAGATGTATGCTCTGCCAAGAAGTCAGAGGCAAGCACAAAGACAGCTTGCCGGTTCCAATCCGATGAAAAGCCAGACTTCCAGTGCATCTTTATCGGTAGCCCTGCGACAGGACCCCCCGCATGGGTATTATCAAACGCCGCCACATCTTCATCGGTGGCTGATATAGGTATGTTATCCTTCGTACGGAGAACACCGCGATCCGCAAGCCACTTCCTGATATATTCCTTTCGAAAAAGATGAGTTATGGGAACAAAATAGTCATATGATGAAAGCATACGTGTTGTTTATTTATATTTGTGGGTTTTGGTCCATTGGACTTCCTTGGGGTGATTTCGATGTCAGCATCATACTCATCAAGAGCAACTGACCGCTTGTTGGATCTTCGAGGATTAAGGACTCTCTTTTGTGATGCGACTTCAACTCTGTCGGCAGCTGCTTCCATCGTGGAGACAGCCGTTCCGAGAATTGATTCGACTCTCTTATCTACTGCTGTGACTAGTGCCGGAATAGCTGTACTAACAGCATAATTGATGATTTGTTGCATATTGGTTTCTGTCGGGACCTGTATGTTGTCTAGCATGTCGCTGTCCATTTGCACCTGTATTCAGCATTAGAAGGGAATAGTGGTGATAAATCTGAAAAGAGCGTACCTCATTGGGTGTAGACTGCGCAACCGGAGACTGATTGGCATCATTGCTTCAGAATCAGAAGGAAATGGTGTTAGCGTATCTGAATAGCGCGTACCTCGCGGGGTGGGGATTGCGCAGGTGGAGGTGGTGTTGTATTGATTTGCCTGTCACTGTTCATTTGCACCTGTATTCGGCATTAGAAGGGAATAGTGGTGACAAATCTGAAAAGAGCGTACCTCATTGGGTGTAGACTGCGCAACCGGAGACTGATTGGCATCATTGTTTCACGATCAGAAGGAAATGGTGTTAGCGTATCTGAATAGCGCGTACCTCGCGGGGTGGGGATTGCGCAGGTGGAGGTGGTGTTGTATTGATTTGCCTGTCACTGTCCATTTGCACCTGTAAATGGCAGGTTCAGAAGGAAATGGTGTTGGTAAACCCGAAATGCGTGTACCTCGCGGAGTGCGGACTGCGCAGCCGGAGACTGAGTGTCATTGCTTAGCATCAGAAGGAAACTGTGATAGCAAATCTGGATAGCGCGTACCTCGCTGGGTGGGGATTGCACAGGTGGAGAGGGTGTTGTATTGATTTGCCTGTCATTGTCCATTTGCACCTGTGAATGGCAGGTTCAGCATCAGAAGGAAATGGTGTTGGTAAATCAGAAATGCGTATACCTCGCGGAGTGCGGACTGCGCAGCCGGAGACTGAGTAGCGTCATTGCTTCAGCATCAGAAGGAAACGGTGGTAGTAAATCTGGATAGCACGTACCTCGCTGGGTGGGGATTGCACAGGTGGAGAGGGTGTTGTATTGATTTGCCTGTCATTGTCCATTTGCACCTGTGAATGGCAGGTTTAGCATCAGAAGGAAATGGTGTTGACAAATCCAAAAAGCGCGTACCTCACGGAGTGCAGATGGAGACTGAGTGGTACAAGTGTTTCAGGATCAGGAGGGAATGGTAATGATAAATCTTCAAAGCGCGTACCTCGTGGGGTACGAATTGCGCAAGTGGAGACGGCGCCGCATTGTTTTGCCCGTCGTCCATTTGCACCTGCGCACGGCGGGTTCAAGGAAATGGCGATGATAAATCTGAACAGAACCTACCTCGCGGGCTGCGGATTGCGCAGGTGAAGATGATGTTGCATCATTACATTGTATGTCGCTGCCCATTTGCACCTATGAATGGCAGGCTCAGCATGACAAGGAGATGGTGATGACAAATCTGAAAAGTGCGTACCTCGCGAGGTGCGGACTGCGCAGGTGGATGTTGGATTGCGTTTGCGGCCTGAATCCTAGTATAAACAGCATCTACGAGGTGAGGAAGTATGGTGTTGAGATAACTCTGCACAAGGGATGCCCATTCGGGGATTTCGATCTGTGCGTAAGATTGTTAATGCTGGAATGTAGACCAAGCATAGAGCCTACAGGCTGTTCTGGTTCTGGATTAAATAGCGAATCTTCTGAATTCTGCAAACAAGACAGTGGACGAGGGTGAGAGAATACTAACCAATTCACAAATTACTTACTCGCATGTCCTCATCAGTATTCGGAGACATGGACTTTGAGGAATAAGGGTTAAGGGTTAAGCTATGGAGAACCAGACGAGTTATGGGAAGTGTTAGTGACTGACGACGGTTATGCATAAGATAAAAACCCTTCCAAAGCCCCAACTATGCGAACTCCGGATCCATTGCGCGACCATGTTTCCCCTGTTCTTTTGTCTCCTATCCGTCTACTCGATTTGCTGACATTTTTATTGTCTTATTTATTATTTTAAGGTGACAATACTACACTAATTCTGTTCATTGGGACAGCACTGTGCGACAGCATAACAACGACGATGTGGATGAACAAGAAGACGTCCGAAAACGGAACTCGCCATTGTTTTGTATGACCAGAACCTCCGGGTCAGCTTTTAAGCTGTGCAAAGCTGACCCGGAGGTTCTGGCGCAACAAAAGCCCAGTTTGGGGCGCACTTATCTACAGCTATCACCTATCATAGCGCCACTTCGGCTCGGTTTCTAAGCTTTGGAAAGGAGAGGCCTGAAGGGATTGAGGACAGTCCCAAAACTTTTGTTTGCCCTCCAGCGCTAAGTGTCCTCTTCAGACATTTGGAATAGGTTTCAAAGGGCACATTCTAAATATTGATTATAGTTGAATAGGGCACAGCCTAAGATTAGTCGCGTTCACAGACGTCCTTTTCCAACCCAGGTGCGCTCCCCATTCCCTGTTGTGCATTCGACACCTTCCTTAATAAATTTAGTAGATCGGATGGGCCGGACCGCAAGAGTTTCTTCTGCAGCGATCTATTGACTGCCTGACGAAACGAGTGCTCAACAGGGCTATGCAGCATACATCAGTATGACCAGCTTGTAAAATTGATATCATACATACATATGCTGTAAAATTTCCAATGAACAGGAACCGTTGAAAGGACACCAAGGACACGTGAAAGTGTCATTGGACTTGGCCGAATTTTTAGATAATTTCCTCAGTTTGGCCCGCTGCTTGCTTTTTTTGTTCAATCTGGTTCGAGAAGTGCCTACAATGGCCTATCAACGAATATAATTAAGTTACCATAGCGGGAACAGCTGTACGTGCTGACGTACTATACCATCTGTGCCGACACCGGAGTTGGTGCCCATTATCTCAGTGTTCAGGATTCCGTCGGACGTGATAGAATCAATACTTAAGCTGGAGACGACCTGATGAAACAACGATATGAGACCTATGCAATATGGTGTGACAAACCTTACATTGTCCGAATACGAGTATATGTCAACTTCCATGGCATCTTCATCCGTCTCTGCATCGTCCTCTTCGACCATCGTATTTGAGCATTTACTGTGGATCTTCATAAACGCGAGGAAAAGTGTGAACTTAGGTTGGGCCACATCTACCATCCACGGTGCATCTGGGTCGACAAGATTCTCGTTACGAAATCGAGTAGCAATCTTATCGCATTCGGGCCAACTATTGATATGCACAAAATCGGCAGCGATTTTAATACAATCAGCTTGATTGCTGACCTAGGATGAAGTAAATATATCGGAAGTTATCCTGGATTAGTGTAATGAGGCTTACTTGATGGGGACAGCCTGCAGGGATGAAAACCATGTCACCGGCTCGTTGGTAAATGACGTATGGTCGTATCCTGTACGTGTGCCATAATTCGGCCAAGTCGTCATCTGATAAGTATATCATCTGCTGGAGGATCAGATTTCCGTTGCGTTTGAATCGTTCCCCCATGAACTGGGCTAGAAGCTCAGCGTCCTGCCGTCGAAAAATGTGCCAAATGGCAAATCCGTTGTTGCTGGCGAAAACCATAAGATTTAGCGCGTCTGCCACGTCCATATGGATACGCGTAGAGCCATAACGACCCTTGTCCTTGTACGCCATGTACATTTTAGGCCCTGGGTGAGAGTTAGGAGCTACAACTGGCCGCAAGAAACTACATACCCAGGTCTGGCTTGGCCTCAGTTTCGTAAAAATAAGCCGCAAGGTTGCAACATCCGTTAAGGGTCGCAAAGTCAGGTACGCAAATTACGTTTTGGAAATCGGGATAGAGATAAGAGAATGGTATAGTAGTCTTGAAGTCAGAAGTGGGTGGCCAGTCCTGAAACACAAACATCCTTTGAGTTCGGGGTTGATCAATAGACGATAGTCGATATAACCTTCAACCGGAGTACTTCCCTCTCCTCGGATTCATCACCGCACCTACCGAAAAATTCTCCCACTGTGCTGTCGAATATTTCCCCCGTCCGGCAGTTTTGGACTTTGCACGGTTTCGAACCCATTAAATGGATAAAGGTAGCGGGTGTCCACTCGAGCTGCATTTGATGCCCTCTAACGAGAAGAGGGTGTGGATTGGCAGTGGACCAGAGATAGCTGAAGAGTTCATGCGTCACATGCTTCCGATGGATCGTGACAACTTGGCGGTCTGCGTCCGCTAACTTAACGCAATCTGCAATATATTTGCTTACAAGGAAGGTCCGGGATGGCGGTATGGGAGGAATAGTCTCGATAGTGTGGATTAACTGCACCACTTCGCCTGGGGAAAATCGGGATATTGGAGTGAATTCTTCAGGTTTCAGGCTGCATGTGTGCTGGATATTAGGACAGTGAGTAAATGCACACGCTGAGGGTGGGGACGCGTACAAGTTTGAACGTGCTTTCAAGGCTGTGGCAATCATTGCAATGCTCCGTGGCGCAGTAGCGGCACATCCAGCTCGCTGAGAATAACGAGGTCAAGCAGGTGTCTGTGAGCGAAAAATTCAGCTATATGTGTAAATGCAATGGGACTAGCTCACCACAGGTGTCCCGAGCATCAGCTTGCCGGCCACGCCTGACTAGATCGATCCGGGCTTCATGGGGAGCGTCTGCCCTTAATATCGGGAGTAAGAGCTTCCCAATTTGTGCCTGTGGTAGTGAGCATGTGTGGTTTGTTTATATTCCGTGATCGTAACGACGAACCCTAAGCAACCACAAAGTGGGAAAGTCACATACTCTATTCCAAATCTGCAACACCGAGTTTATGCTGGGGCTGTCATCTGGGCTGGTGACAGCAGGCAATGAATCGGTTATGATGCCTCCCTGAACCGAAAATTTACGGAAACCTGCACAGAGATGAGCCCGGCTTTGCTGAAATAATAAACCGATCTTTCATTACCTTTGAAACGGCACACCTCTTCCTTTTTCCCTGTGGGGCGACATCGAACACAGAAGGTCATGGGGGGAATTACGGCCGCAGGAAATTTCTGTCGTAAATGCTTCATGACACCCGTGCAGACAGTGCTCTGCTGCACACTAATGTCGGATGGCTGGTTGTGGTCCATAACGGCGTTGAGATGAATGGCTGGTCAGGTGTGCGATATATACCTTCGCGACTGGTCCTGGAAGTGAAAGGAAAATAGTTAGCGTTGACTCAAGCTGAACGCGACGTAGACCATGCCGTAGCTGCGCCATGCATCCAAGTTGACAATCATGTCAATCTGGATGCAGTACGCAGGCACACGACGGATAGGCCTTTCAGCTGCCATTCTTTGAATTTTTAAAACCTTCTCTTGATCTCCATTGGTGGCATCCATTCAACTACATCATAACCTACATCAAATTGAAAAAGACTTACGGGGTGAGCTGTCACGACAACGACAGGAACTTGATGGAGGAGGATGAACGAAAAGACGTCCCAAAACGGAACTTGGCGTTCTTTTGTGCCAACAGAACCTCCGGGTCGACTTTCGCCTCTAGGAAAGGCGACCCGGAGGTTCTGTTTGTACAAAACAATGGCGAATTCCGTTTTGGGACGTCCTTTCGTTCATCCACTTACCTCGTTGTTCTCAAGAAGGGTCTTAGGACTCAGATATATACGAGGCCCTGGAGTGGTACTCGCGTATGTGAGGCCCTCCAGCGGCATTCATCGCTGACAACGTCATGGTCTGCGCAGAGGCGGGTGAGGCGGGGCGGGAGATGGAATAAGGGGTCCTTCCCAGGATATATACGAGGCCCTGGAGCGGCACTCGCGTATGTGAGGCCCTCCGGCGGCATTCGTCGCTGACGACGTCGTGGTCTTCACAGAATGGGAGGCGGGAGATGAAATAAGTGGCGGTTATACTGGTACGTCGCCGTCCTGTGCGCATTCAATGCAGCCTCAGGATTGTCTCATTCATTGTCCAATTTTATCAGTGCTTCACTACAAACATCGCCTACTACGGTTTATATACCTTCACTCCCGCCTAGTCGCGTATAGTTCTCCCTTATGGCTCCGCGTCGCACGTATTAAAAGTCCTGTTAACCGGCCCAGCATTTCGTCTGAGGTCAGCTGCCCGCCTGGTTGTAGTTAGTCCCTTACGGCCCCTCGTTGCACACAACTTGCAAACAGCCATCTTCTGTAAGATCGACGACGTCCTCGCTATCCACGATGTTCCCATTGTATAAGTGGAATGGCCATTTGTTCTGTGGGTCAATCAGCTGAATGAAAAGTGAGTTTACTGATTCTGTGCAAGATGGTGACTCGACTTACGCGGCACCTCCCTTGGACCCCCAGCTGCTCCCTTACTTGCTCAAGATCGAGTCCCCCATTGTTATCGCAGGTTACTCGAGCTTCGCGAATATAATCCCAGTCGAGACGGTTCTTGTAAAGATGCACAACTACCACTTTGGTATAGTCACTGACTGGTTCCGTCTTCTTCTGGCGCTTCGGAGGTGGTGCATCATTACTGTCCCCCAAGCGCTTCCGTGGCGCAGCCATCATTGGCTCAGTTGGAGCGTCTCTGCGCAGCATCTCTGCTGACCGCTTCCGCGCTGCAGTAATTGTTGCATTTGTTTCATCAATTATGCGCACAAAGCTGCAAGTAACGTTACAATCGTTGGCAGCAAGAGCGGATGGAGTGCTTACGAGGGGACGGCGTCTTTCTCAGGCTCTATAGGTTCTTGAGCCAAATGGCTGGTCTTCTGGCGCTTAGAGAAGGGTCTATCGAGATCCTCTCCTGAACGGATGAGTGATGTAGTCGTCGGCACGTTCGATTGATTAGTACCCATGCCTGACGATCCTTTATTCTACGAAGACCCTTGTCAGTAATCTTCTCTTACCGCTCGATATTTTCACTCACATGAAACCAAACAGTTGCTACATAATCCTTTTTGATGGCTCCTGTTTTTCCGGTCGGGGACACCGTCAAATCATGGTCTTTGCAAAATGCTTTGAGATGTGCAATCGGGATACGCGTCAGGGCTGATTTTGATTTGGCCATCAGCAGGTCCGCGCCATCGTCGTCGTCGGGCTTCGGGTTCATGACTAGCGAAGGTCTTCCAAATCCCACCAGCTTGAGATATCATAATACCCCGACTTAAATAAGTTCCCAACTTACTTGTTGAGGCCTTAATTTCCAAATCGGGAATAAAGAGAAAGACAAGGTCGGTAAGGGGTCGGGAGGAAACACAAGGTTGAGGTCGGCATGGAAAACCTTTGTACTTCCTTTTCTATTTCTCAGTGGCCTCCTTTAAAAGATCTGGTTTACATCAGAATAAACAGTTGCGATGTCGCGCTATTCCAAGCTACACTATCCCCCGCTTCCCAAACTCAACTCAAGCGAATTCGAATGGGACACTGATCCAGTTGGTCCTCCGCCGACGCAAATTGCAGATACCTCTGTGGCTGCGGAGAACGTTCCTGGCTCGAAACAGAGGTCGCTCGAAGTTCACCCCAGACAGAAGCTGACCTATGACCACATTATGAGACGGAAGGCACCGTAATCCTTTAACTTTTTTGCTGGTCAGGCCAGCGCTTGAACAATACATGCACAGACCCCTCAATGTGTTTTGTCTCCCTTTTACATCCAAGGCTATGGCTTACTTCCTTGGCATATGCCTGCATTTGATGCATCTTTGCCTTCGTATGAATCGAATGCAGCCTACTGCGCAATGTAATTGCAGTTGGGAAGACTTCAGTGTAGATGCTGACGGGGCATGGATTGAGTGGGTAAGCCGTCCATTTCTTTACTATATATGGTGGTTTCGTTTAATTTGGTTGCAGACGGATTTTGCATGCATAATCCTAATAGTCGGCGCCGTCCTCCACGGTGTAGTCATTCTGACTCGTTTTGAGATATATCGTCCTGTCGGCCGCAAGGTTACGCTAACGGTCTGGTCTCCTAACGAGTTCGAGTTGCATCTACTCTGTGTTTACTCACCCGTACATGCCCTCATGTGGATGGTCATGTCATCCGCAAATTGGATCTTTATGGTCACAATCATGGCTTTGCTTTCGAAGCAGGTGAGTTTTGTGAGCTGGCTCAAATCTATTAGCTCACACGATGCTCTTAGTTATGTGTATTAGGTCAGGCATATTACACAGTTGTTAGTAACAAGCAAATCATGACCACGGTGGAGTAAGTGCTTAATTTAATTCATTTCAATGTTCTGACACATTGCAGTTGATCACGAATTGTTACGCATTCGACTCCTAATATTTATGCTTTCTTTTCAAACTTGATAGTTACGACAAAGATACGATATTTAGGAGAATAGTGATATGGTGTATATATAATCAGTAAATTGTATTAGAAGAAAACATATAAAGAGTCATGATGAGGCTTAATGCACTGCAATTAGTGCCTAACGAGATCCAACCCCTGGCGCATATATCGTCGTGCGCCAGACAAGCTTACATAGATTATTCTTCTTCGTGCACTTTCCCCACACTAGACCCCCAGCCCCACGATGTAGCTCCGCCTTCGCCAATTTTATGTGGTGCAAAGACAACAGAGTCATCACGGTCTCACAATAAGCCTGATAAGTAGTCAGCATATTTACAACTTTGGTTACAGGAAAGTCACTTACCAGGACGAATTCGTCGCATACATCCTCAAATTCGATGTAGAGTGAGCGAACAGTACAAGGTAAAGTGAGAGCTTCGGCAGTGAGTGCGCATACATTGGCACGTGTCATCTCGGTCATGCTCGCTTCTTTCGTTAGAAGTCTAATTTCCAAGGCAAGCGACCCTTTGCTCATCGTTAAACAACGCGTAACTTCGTCCAATAAGCTGTGATGTGATGAGGTAGGTGAATCGGACTGGATGACCAGTTCGTCCAAAGAGGGCATCGAGGGGAGGGACTGCAGCACGTGCAAAATCTGTGACGATGATCCATCCAAGCTCCTCAGTAATGGTAATTTCAATCGACCTAAAGATGACGGAACATCGTTTGCGGTGCACTGCAAGCGAAGGACACGGATATTAGGGTGCTGAGAGAGGAAGCGGTAGACTGCCACCATTGACGTCTCGCCAGCGATTGTCAACTGGTGTAAGGATGGGATGTGAAGTTTCGACAAAAAATTCATCCACTGCGAAGGGGATAGTGGGCAGTATTCGAAAGTGAGTTCCTGGAGACCCCCCAAAAGAATCCCATTGTCTGCCTCCTTCATCCCTACTGTGCCAGCATCCTCAAAACCGAGCCCTGTCATGGTAATAGCGTGACAACCTGTTTCATGGACAGTTTGCAGGAGTTCCAGGCTATCCTGAAGTTTCGCAGTCTGAAAATTATTGAGAAGGATGTGATCGAAGATCGGCCGGGACCCTGACGAGAACAACTTGACAGACGTCCGCAGCTCTTGCATCTGTAACACCACCCGACTGACATCTGCAAGATCGAACTCACAGAAAAGCAACGGCAATGGAGTGAAATCTGGAGAACGATGCCAGATAGGGAGGACCTTGAAACCCTCGTTACACACCGTGAGGGAAAATCGGCTAGGGGATAAGGTAATCCCTTTGCTGCGTAAATATTTAGGACACCCGATAGCAGCCATGTAGCGGGACACGCGAGTGAGATTGTAGAGGTCTCCATCGCAAAGAGACTCGGCAATCATAGTGATTAGCTCCGTTGGGAGACTTGATAGCTAACCTTCAGTATCAGCAAATATGGCTAAGAGTAGATGAAATGTGCGTTCACCGAAAAGCGCCGGTTAGAACAGCTGGCTTCAGACTGCGGTTCAGACACTTCTGCCCCCTAAGTTGACATGGCATGAAATAAACAAATGTTGTTAATAGCTTCCAACTCACCACCAAATGACGAAAACACACGCGTTGTTTATTTATTTTTGTGGATTTCGGTCCATTAGACTTCGTCGGCGCTGCGGTATCACCATTGTCCTGATCAAGAGGGGACGACTGCTTGTTGGTGAATCTTCGAGGATTATGTACTCTCTTTTGTGTCGCAACTTTAACTCTGTTGGTAGTTACTTTCATTGTGGAGACAGACTTTCCGAGAATTGACCCGACTCTCTCGTCCACTGCCATAATTAGTGCTGGAATAGCTTTGCTAACAGCATAATTGATGACTTCCCGCATGTCGGTTTCTGTCGGGACCCGTATGTTATCTGGTATCTTGTCGTCTAATTGCACCTGTGAATGGCAAGTTCAGCATGTGAAGGAAACGGCGAAGACAAATCTGAAGTGTACCTCGCGACGTGCGGACTGTGTAGGTGGAGACTGAATTTGATTCGCGGCTTGAACCCGATGATAAACGGTATCCACGAGATGAGGAAGTATGGTGTTGAGATGACTCTGCACATAGGATATCAATTTGGGGATTTCGATCTGTGCACGTAAGATTGGTTAATGCTGGAATGTGGACCAAGTATAGAGCCTACAGCATGTTCTGGTTGGGTATGACGTAGATTGGCGGCCGGGGTTGGTGTATTTTCGGCCCTTGAATTATGATCTGTGTCGTGTTGATTAAATAGCAAATATCCTAAATTCTGCAGACAAGTCAGCATGGAAGGGTGAAAGAATAAAATTTTATGAATTACTTACCTGCGTGTCCTCATCAATATTGCCTGGAGACATGAACTTTGAGGAATAATGGTTAAGTGTTATGCTGCGAAGAGTTAGAAGGAGTTATGAGAAAGTGTGCGGCCGAGGACTGTAATGTATGTGACAAAAACCCTTCCAAAGCCCCGATTTCTAAACAATTAGATCAAGTTTTATTCTTTATTCAGCGGGAATGGAGCCGCTTTGCGCTTATGAACCCCATTGCCCCATTGCGCGCCCATGTCTACCCCGTTCTTTTGTCTACCACCTGTCCGCTTGATTTTGGCATTTTCGTTGCCTCGTCTATTCTCTCAAGTAGCACTGCTATACTACTTCTGTACATTGGGATGGCACTGTGCGACAGCATAACGACGAGGTTGGCGAACAAGAAGACATCCAAAGATGGTATCGGCCATTGTTTTATGGGGCCGAAACCTCCGGGTCGGCTTGAGCTTGCACAAAAGCCGACCCGTAAGTTCTAGTCGCACAAAAAGAAGCCAAGTTCCGTTTCGGATGTCTTTTCGCCCACCTACACAATTGAGAAGAAAATATGAATCAGCAACTTCTGTAACGGCGGCGAAGACAAAAGAAATTTGACATCGGTAAGAGATAATTGGTACATTCCGAATGCCTTGCTTTCGGCAGGGAATTGGTGAGGTATAAGTTATTTTGCGTGTGGACAAGATTTGTACCACCATCCTCCATTTCGTACAGCAGGCCGTATCTATGGAAGTGTCGCCCTCAGTAAGTACTAACAGTTAGGATGCATCGTTCTTATCGCTGATCAGATCCATTAGTTTACCTTACTCTCAACCCTCCACCGCCATACGTCAAGTATAACAATTCTTCGCATTAACCCTGATGGCAGTACACTTATAAGCTGCGGTAAGCAGTTTCATTCCCTGTGACTCAGAAAATGACCGCTTAAATTGGACCCCAGGCGACGATGCATTGGTCGTCCTCTGGGATTTGGATACTGGGGCCCAGCTCCAAGACATACCTTGCCCCTTCAACGGACCAATAACCGCGGTCGTCTGGCTCTCTACTGTACAGGGAAGCGCTACAGCATTCGCATTCGGATGTTCAGACGGCTCCATTCACGTATACGTGCAGCACCCTCACCAAGTCAGTCCATTTGCAGTGTTGGTCACGACTAACTTTTCATATTATCAGGAAAACTACACATTTGCTTCTTTTACCAGCGCCCATGGAGGACCCGTTGAAGATCTCGCTTTTGAGCTCACTCACCGCAGACTTGCTAGTGTGGGTCATGGTTCTCTGCAAGTTTGGGAGTTAAAGTCCGATTGTAAGCAATTCACCATGCGTAGCGCCTATGCGATGACAGAATCCTCTCAGATACGCTCAGGCCACTTCATCCATTGACTGAGAGAATACCAGTCATATCCAGGAGTGTGCAATTCGCCGATCGTGGTGAATCTGTGTTGGTATTCTACTTGGAAAGTCACGAGGTGTAAGTCTACACTATACTTGCGATATGTGCTCTCATACGAAGGCTGTATTAGAGTTGCTTATGATGTCACCCCTTTCAAGAAGAAATGGTCCACACAGATTCCCACCAGGATGTGAGTTGTCAGGACCATTAACAACCTAGATCATATGTTGACATCACCGCAGTGGGCACGCGACCTTTTCGACGGATCAACGATCTATTTTGATTTCTAACCTTGTTAATGGCATTGATCGCTACGACATATCTGCAGCATCTGCCTCCTTGCACCAGCAGCAATCCTTCAAGCACTCCATCCGCTCAAATGTGCCCATTCACGTGACATCTGCTTTGCAAGGAAGGTGGATCATCTGTGGAAGCGACGACGGGTCTGTTCGTGTTTTTGATCAACGCACGGAAGCCATCATTAAATGTTTGCGCCATGGTGATAGTAAGCATTCATATTTCTTAGTCTTTCGCATCACCAAAACGCATATTTCTTTGTGCAGTTGAAACCCTAGTTCAGGTGGTGGCGGTTCGTCCATATTATTCTTGTAGTATTGTTCCTAGGCTTACCACTGCTCTCCAGTGCCATACTGATGGAAATAATTGCCTTATTGTCAGCGGCACAAGCAGCCCTGGGCCGTCCTGTATCAAGGTTTGGGAATATACTCAGCCTTCGGTAGGTCGGTCTGCTTGTCTCGGCCACAACTTTGATTTCTTACCTCCATCACAGGCACAAGCGGCGGAGCCTCATCAAGACATAACGGCCGCCTCAAATTATAAAGTCTGGCAGATATGCCTCATCGTTGCGATCATCTCCTTTGGGGTGAATCAGGCAGTCTTGTATATGCAGCAAATGCTGCAAGTCTTGCTCGTTCGGATTCTTGTGGCCTGGGATGGTGCTGCCCGTGGCATCCCGTTCGTCGGTGCCCGCACGAATGCCACAAAATTCGCGTAGCCATTGAACTGAGCTTGTAGGAAATGTCCATGTGTATTACTATTGACTATATGAAATCACTTATTACTTCTTCTATCATTTTGCGTATTCTCTCCCCCAAGACCTTGTGTGAAGATATTGTTCACTGATTCAACGACTGAATCACCAACTGGCCCAATGACCGACTGGTTGACTCACTGCACCCGCATAAAATGCTTCAGAGATGAAAGGCGACCCGGAGATTCTGTACAGAAAAGCTACTACAGAAATATTGAAGGGGAAATAAAAAAAAGAAAATGGGTACTTACGGTGGCGGTCTAGATATAGTATGAGGCATGGCGCTCTCGAAAATGACGTTACACTTGACGTTGGCGATGTGGGAGACGTTCGCTAGTCAAAATATACGCAGGATATCAAATTGTAAGTGTTGTAAATATTAATAATATCATATAGACTTCGTATTCCACACCAGTTCGTACATCGCATCCTCAGTGCAGTAAACCTGCCCCCACAACATATGGCCCTTTTCCGTCTTCCCTACACTAACATGTTGGAGGTTGGGAAGCAGCGTCATCCAGGCCTCACAATAGGCCTAATAAATAATAAGCATTTGTGTAGATTTAGATGTGGAAGATAACATACTCGAAGCACCTCATCGCGTACATCATCTTCAAAGCCAATGCTAAGCTCACTAATGCAAGACAGGGTGGCGGTGCGAAGTCTTCGGGCAGCTGATGTGTGAGCCGCAAGAACAGTGAGCCCGGCTATATCATCTTCCTTGGAATGCCGGATCTCCAGCACATGAAGTCCGTTACACTTTTCCAGGCAATCCATAACATCGTCAACAAACATGTCATGTCGCACATTCGCAGCTTGATCATGCTCGATGACGAGTATCTGCAAGGGTGGCGGGGAGAGAAGGGTGCGCAGGAGGTGCAGAGTCTGAGATAATGTTCCTTGTAAGCTCCGAAGTTTTGGCAATGTTAGCGGACAGGGGAATGTTGGCATATTGTTTGAGGTGCACTTCTCAAAATGAAGGCTATGGATATCACAATGGCGCGCGAGGAAATCGTACACTGCCGCTATGCACATCTCGCCCGTAAATTCTAAGACTTGTAGGGATGGGGTGACAAATCCTTCGAGGAAGTTGATCCACTGCGACGGCGATAGTTGGCAATGGATAAAGTTCAACTCCTGAAGCCCCCTCAGAATAATTGCCCCCTCCACCGTCTTCTTCTTCCATCCTATGCGGCCATCCTCAAAAGCCAAGGCTGTCATAGTGACACCTTGGCAACGGGTCATAGAGACTGTGTCTCGTAGGAGATCCAGGGAATTCTGGAGCTTTGGAGTCTCCAGGTAGTTGAGATAGACATGATGGGAAAATGGAGTCCGCTGTAATGGGAGCGGAGCAAAGAATTCTTGAGAGTGATGGATATCTAAGGTTACCTGCCTGCTGAAGCCGAAACTGAATGAACAGTGCAATCTTAGGACTGGAGAAATGCAGAGGGATCGCCGCCACATGCCGAGGGCCTTGAGATTCTCGCTACGTGTGCTGAGGGAATGCCCTCGAGGCGACATTACAAGCCCATGTCTGCGGAAGTATATCGGAGATATCACAACCGCCATGTAACGGGACACACGAGTGAGACGGCATAAATCTGCATCACAAAGAAACATGGCCACCATGCCAATTAGTTCTGTTGGAAGAGCGAGGATGGCGGCAGCAGATTGGTCTGACGCCTAAGTCGATCATGATCGTAAGACTAGATGTATTACATATGTGACTCGCAAATTACCAAGTAAAGTTGTTTCAGTGGGAAAGCACCGTTTGTGCAAGAGAAACTTTTTCTGAATAACTGGAGGTCGCATTCAGTGAGGTATCAAACGGCGAAACTAAGTAAATACTTACAGGTACCAGCCCTTCTTCATCTGAGCAAATATTCGGTATTGCGAGGAACCTCGTTATACAGTCCGATAAAAGCATAAGTCACGTAAGGGATTGGGCGACAGAGAGAGTTATGAAGTTAGTAGATGCACATCTATTTAAACAAAAACCGAACGACAACAAAACAAAAGTTCTTTGTTCTTTTGTCTTCCAGGCGCCCATTCTTTGATTTTCTTAAACTTTCTCTTCTTGATCCCCATTGGTGCCATCCATTCAACTACATCATAACCTCTATCATACGGAGTGAGCTGTCGCGACAACTACAGACTTGATGGAGGAGGAGGATGAACGAAAAAGTCCCAAAACGGAACTTGGCGTTCTTTGTGCCAACAGAACCTCCGGGTCGCCTTTCGCCTCTAGGAAAGGCGACCCGGAGGTTCTGTTCTTATAAAACAATGGCCAATCCCGTTTTGGGACATCTTTTTGTATCCACTGCCTCGTCGTTCTCAAGGAGGGGAGGTCCTCAGGACTCAGGCCTGATATTATTGCTTTCCAGCAATATGTAGCACTTATCTCAGAGCCTTTGCGAATACAATATGTACAAGAAGTTGGAAAATCAGTGAACCAAAATTCCAGAGCAAAAAAGGGGACCTTCCAGCGATATATACGAGGCCCTGAAGTGGCACTCGCTGATGTGAGGCCCTCCGGCGGCACTCGTCGTTGACGATGTCGTGGTCTGCGAAGAGGGGGCGAGGCAGGGAGATGAAACATATACATAGGGTGGTACGTCTCTCAATCCCCTCTTCCATCGTCACGCTGAGCTCATTTGCCGTTTCATTTAGTCTTGCCGTACAGTAAACGAGTTCCTTGAGTGGCGCTTGTGTATGTGGGGCCCTCCAGCGGCATTCGTTGCTGACGTCATCATTGTAGGAGGCGGGTGAGGTGGGAGCGCCTGGGTGTGTCTCAATGGCGTACTCAGTCTCACTTATACTTAACACCATTACACAGAAACCATGTTTACTTGTCTCTTTTGTCACCACGACAAGTATATCTTCGTTAAGGTCGACAGATAAGAGGGCCTTGCTCAGTTGGCCTGTAGAGTATGTGGTCAGCGATACAGGGCAAAGTAAGCCGTGTGTTCACTTTTTGGTTTTCAATAGTCCTTGTTCTGATGATCCTGTAGGCCTCACTGAACCCATCGATGTTTATTCCGAGTGGATAGACGCTGCAGACGCTCTCTGAGCTTATATGCCGTTTCATTCGGTCTTGCCATATCCCAATATACGGGGTCCTTGAGTAGCATCTGTGTATTGAGACGGTATCGTGAAATAGGCTGATTTTGATTTGGCCACCAGTAGGTCCGCGCCGTCGTCGTCGTGGCTACTAGGTCTTCCAAACCTCACCATAAAGCGTCGCTTTTGGTATGAGCTTCCAACCTAACTTCGAGGCCTAATTTCCAAATCGGGAATAAAGAAAATGACAAGGGTCGGGAAGGTAAGATAAAGGTGAGGTTGGCATGGAAAGCCTTTGTCCTTTTTAAAAAATTCCATGCCCACCTCCTGTAAAAGGTTTACTTTGCACCAGAACCAATGGCTGTATGGAGAAGGGAGAAAGAATGGTTAGATTGGCTAAACAACGGACACAAGGGTGACCTTCTATGGCGACATTTAATTGGTAGAACATTCAAACGAATCTTCCACCCAAACCCAATGTCCGACCCCTCTTCCCTTACACTCCATACTGTATTTCCCCCAGAAGTCGACATATCCTCTCTTCGGCTAACATGCAGGACAGTTTGGCCAGCCGAAGTATCTCCCATTGTTACCAGCTCTTCACACGTGATGGATAGGCATGAGACACTGCCTATTCCAAAACCGAAAGGCGTAGTTGGGAGAATCAAAGAAGGTGGTTATTCGCTAATCAAAGTCCTGGGGTGGGAGCGAGAACAGTATAACGAAATACAGGTCAGGTGGATAACAAGTCTGCCGCACAAATTCTGACTAAACTACTAGGCATATGTCCGTACGCAAGCGGCCATGCACTGCGACACTAGGCTGAATTACCAGTCCCAGAGTGAAGATGCTATATCACGAGTATGCCGGGGTGTACGTGTATAACATTTGCCTAAGTGACAAGCCTCTGATATCACATACAGGTTCGACAAAAGTACAACTGCATGGATCGCTTTGAAGGACATTGGGTGACTAAAGATTTTTTGATGGTTTACCTCAGTAATTCCAGAAACTACGACCGCAAAACTCGTGGGTTGAAAGATAAGGAAAGAACTAACATGTGGGTGGGGGGGTTATGATTGGCAATTAGCTGTGATTAAAGAAATTCGATGAGGAGAAGATTGTCCTATAGTATTTGGAACAGAGGATGACATGATGAAGTCACGAGCGACCCAATGAAAATACCGTGCAGGTATTGCGGGTGATTGCTGAATGCGGAAATCCTGAAATCATCAATTAGAAATAATTTGGATCAACACATCAACAAGGTATACGTATCTGTGCGTAATTACAGGAAATGGAAACTGAGACCTTTACGTTCGCAGAATGCACGAATTACGGACCTTTATCGTTGAAGAGTTGCCTCCGAAGCCGTCAGCGACGTATGCCACTCGGAGTCCTCACATATCCAAGTGTTACTCGAGAGTTTCGCATACTTAATACTTATAGGTTCTTTTTTTGATCATTATGTCATAACATCACAAACAGTGTCATAAATTCTGCGCATATACATATGAACCATAAGAAATAGGTAGGCTAATCTACTTGGACATCCTCTAACTGCGTCGTCGTTCTCCCTTTCGTTTCGGCTGCCTTCTTCCCAGTTGCCTTCTTTCCTGCTGCCTTCTTTCCTGCCGCCTTCTTTCCCGCTGATGTAGCCTGCCAATGCTTCAAGCGCAATGCGATCAAATCTTTGATCACCCAATTGTCATATGGTTGTCCAATATCATTCAAATAGGGGAAGCGAAGCGTTGCCTGTACATAGCAGTAAGCAAACTGAATGGCAATGCCTCTGTGGTTAGCACATACCTTGTCATACACGATATGTATTTTCTCTGATTGCTGGTGTGTTGGCATTTTTGAGTGATCGAGGGAATCATCAATTAGGCCGAATACGAATTGCTTTGGAGGAAGTCATAAGCACTGAAGCCCACACAGAGGCAATTTTTCCCAATTACCTCTACTTCCTCAAATCGATCATTCCCCCAATGCAGAACCGTTGAGCACGCTTGTTTCAATTTATTGCGAGGGGAATGACGGGTGGCAGCATCATTGGGTTCTGGAATTGCTATGCCACGGCCCGTGAGAGAAACCAAAGGACCTTCAGGCAGGAAGGTCATCTTCATGGCGAAGGGAGGTGGAGGAAGAATGCGTTCAGGACTAAAATGACATCGCGTTGTACTGGGGGGGAAATGGCGTTTGACGAGAGATGGCATTGCGGCAAGAAATGAAACGCAGGTAAATCTATTTTATAGCGATGACACATCTTACAAGATATATCTTGCTATCATTGTACTTCCTAGCCTTGTCTTTCCCTTCCGACCTTGTCTTTCCCTTCCGACCTTGTCTTTCCCTTCCGACCTTGTTTTTCCATGCCGACCTTGTCTTTTGGCCACGGCCAGTCTTGTTTTCCTCCTTATCCCCTATTTAGAAAATAAAGTCTGTGATCTTTATAAGCAAAAGCAACGAAAACGAAAAGGCCATCAGCAAGGGATACGCACAACGAATAACTTACAATCACACACAACTAGAATGACCAGATCTAACACTGCATTCGTCGCCTGCCCATGCAATATATGCAAAGGTGAAAGTGTCAAACAATCTGTAGCTATCAAACATAAAAGAGATGCTGATCAAGCGGAACGAAGAGCCGCTCGTAGACTTGGTTCACCTATTGCTACCCTGCCGGCGGAGTCAAAAAGCGATGGCGCTATTGATGGCCTTGTTGACGATGTTTTCCGGTGGACACTTGGAGGTCGGACTTCCAATGCTCAATGGAAGCAGGGGGACGCGATCTGGGAACGAGACGGCGAAGAAGACCTGTTCGAACCGTCCTCTCCCCCTGTAGCCCACGCATATTCTGCACCGACGCCACCACCTGCATCATCGGCACCCAGGAACAAGGGCACACCTGGAACACCACTGACATGTGGGGAGCGTAAAAAAACCCTGTATGACGAATTAGCGTTGCTGGATAACAAGCTGGAATCACGAATCGATAACATTGCGTATATCCTAGGAGCGGAGCCGCCTATGCCATCCACCGATCCGTTGAAGGATCACGAGGTGTGGCTCCGGAGTACTCTACAAACTCTTCGAGCAACAAAATCAGGAGAAGACCTCGCAACAAAGACACTCCTAGCCGCCATGCTAGCACGCGTGGAAGATCATATCTTGAAGATTGAAGCACACACCAGAATAGCAGTAGGCGAGGGCATAGGCAGAGAGGCAGAGGAATTTGATACAGGTGCACGCTGATACCAAATTTTGTCCCAAATCATCTGACAACGATTACAGCCAGGTTCTTTCGGCCCATCTCTACTAACCCCCTTGTCGGAATTGCGATGTTCCTCGTCGTTGTTCTGAACTTGTTTGGACACCTTGCTCGACCCGGGTGCAACTTTGCACTAAGCGTCCTGAAGGTCCTAGTACGTTGTGCTCTGGAGGACGATGGCAACCTCAACCCTCGACACAAATCAGTTATGGATAACTTTCCAACCGATATCCGCACAGTTCGCAAAGCTTTTGACCTTGACCCAAAACTCATTATATACGCCACATGTCCTCGATGTTGTTACACCCACCCACCAACCCTCACGAACAACTCCAAAGTCGCTCATTATCCATCGCGATGCGAATACATCCGATATAAAGGCGGTAAGCCTTGCGGTGCGAAGTTGACCAAGCACAAAGTCCAGGATAAGGAGAGTGTGAGGGTTCCCACACGTCCCTTCGCCTACCAGAGCTTTCCGGCATTTGTTGCTGGCCTTTTGGCTCGCCCTGGAGTTGAAGATATGATTGATCGGGCGTGGGAACGGAAGGACGCACAGTGGGACGGCACAAAGGATATGTGGGATATATGGGATGGTCAGGCTATCCATGACTTAGAAGGTGCTGACAACAAACCATTCTCCGATGGGCCGAAAGGCGAAGCTCGGCTGGTATGGAATCTCTCCGTTGACTGGTTCAATCCCTTTATGAACAAACAATCCGGTAAAACGGCATCTACCGGATCTATGGCAATGGCATGTCTAAATTTGCCTCCAAGTATGCGTCACAAACCAGAAAATCTCTGGTTGTCAATTATTCCTGGCCCGCGGGAACCAGAAACCGATCAAACTAACCACTTCCTCCGTCCACTTGTCGAAGACCTCCTGAAGTCATGGAAAGACGGCACTTGGTATACAAAGACCTATCGGCATTCGGAAGGGCGACTGGTCCGTTCCATATTGTGCAACCTGGTCACCGATTTGCCAGGAGGAAAAAAGGCTGCAGGTGGTAGCGCAGGATTCCTGTCACCCTTTTACTCCACTCAGCGCCTCAAAGACGTGAATAACATCCTTGACCATGTAAGTGACTACACCGAAAGTAAACAGATAGAAACTCACCTCCCGTTTCCAAGACGTGGACTCGTCGGAACAAGAAACAATGGATGGAAGATGCGGAGGCATTCAGAGATGCTCCATCTAGGGCCGAACGAGCACGTATTTTCAAGAGTACTGGTGTACGATGGTCCGTGCTGTTGGATCTTCCATACTGGGATCCCACAAAGCACGTCGTCGTTGATGCCATGCACAATCTGTTCCTCAATTTGGTCAAACACCACTGCCGTGAAATCCTCCAGATAGACCTAGTGGGCGATGTGAAAGACGAGGAATCGGTTCCTGTGGCCACTCCGGAGGAGATGATGGCAGCAAGGAAAATGTGGGCGAAGTGTACAAAGTCGAAGAATCAACTTCGTAAAATTAAAGTGCCCGCCCTGCTTGCCCTCTGCATCGAAAATAACGTCATATTGCCAAGGCCCAATCACGGACAACGACTGCTTAGATCACAGATCATTGATGCTTTATTAAGTGTGAGCCTCACATCATTTATCACATACTTGTGTTAATCAATCCGACCTAGGCCGTGCGTCCGCCGCCCAATGGTGTAGACCCGACAGGTGTGGCCGTAAGCAACAAGCCTGCAGAAGAGGATGATGGGGATGATGAGGGAGACACTGACGATAATATTGGAATCGATGCTCACGAAGAGCCTCTCGAAAGTCAAGTTGACGGTGACCTGTACCGCGATGGTGCCATTGGACGAAAAGAACTTCGTCAAATTCGGAAAGACATTGCTGCAACTATTCGTCCCGGATGGCAAACAGCTCCTCCTGTCAACTTTGGATCTCCCGCTCATGGCAAGTTGAAGGCTGACCAATGGAGGTCCTGTATGGAGTTCGACATTCCTGTCTCCCTCATTCAGCTGTGGGCGGCACACGCTGACCGGCGGCAGAAATTGGCGGAAAGCACGATGCTCCTAGCAACAGCATTGCGCTGGGCGGCTTCATACCGAACGTCAGAGAAGCGCGCTGGTGAGTATATGCGAAACGTGCGAGCATACCTAAAGTCCCTCCGTGATCTCTTCCCAGAAACAAAACTACGCCCGAACCACCATAATGCTTTGTATTTAGGTGAATTGCTGCTCCGATTTGGCCCTGTCCATGGTTGGTGGATGTTTCCTTTCGAGAGGCTGATTGGACTACTCCAAAAAATCAATACAAATAAGAAGATGGGTGCGTCTGTCAAATTGCTCACCACTTGGCTTAGCACTTAACACGCTATTATCAACAGGCCAGCTTGAAGTGACGATGACACAGTCTTTTTGCGCTGCCTCCAATCTGCGGACATTTGTGCAGAGTACTCGATGCCCGAACATGGTTGCGAAATGTGAACCGATCCTCAACAGCATTTACGGGCAGGATACTCGTGGTACCCTGATGAACGACATCCGTACGCTGGACAGTTATATGAACGACAGCCCTGAGGAAGACGATGTCAGTAAATGGGATTGTGATGACGCGAAATTGAAACCTCTCGACGAGGAGACATACAAAGCACTGGTGACTTTCACAACCAACAACAATGTTGATGGACGGGCACCTCGCAAAGAGGCGCTCCTGCACGCACAATGCAGGATTCGGGGCCTCCAGTATAAGTGTTCTACCGCAGGGAAAAAGGATAGTGTTATTTTCTTCCAGCCAAGAGCTGGGGAACCTTTGGTCCCTGGCGTTATCCGGCAGATATTCTCCCAACCTCGATTAAACCCCGATGGCATTGAAATAAAAAGAGTCTTTCTTGCGGTACAACGATACAAGCCAATAGTGGACGCCGATCACATTCACGATCCCTTCAAAAATTTTGCGGATTTCGGCGCGGGTTTGTGGCATGGCGCCACAGCCAAGGTCGAAATCATATCCCCATCGCAGAAGATATGCCATGCCATTCACCGAAGATGGAATGACAACATTCTGGTGATGCGGCCATTAAACCGAGTAAGCAATTCTAGCAAGTCAACTGACCTTAGACGAAATGCTGAGCCGATTAACAGGACTTTTAATACGTGCGATGCGGGCGATAAGAAGCGACTAGGCGACGACGAAGGTATATAAACCGTAGTAGGCCATGTTTGTAGTAAAGCACTGATAAAACTGGTGAATGAGACAATCCTTTGAATGCGCGCAGGACGGCGACGTACCAGTATGAATAATCGCCACTTGTTTCATCTCCCTCCCCGGTTCACCCGCCTCCCATTCTGTGCGAACCACGATGTCGTCAGCGACGAGTGCCGCCGGAGGGCCTCACATACGCGAGTGCCGCTCCAGGGCCTCGTATATATCCTGGGAAGGACCCCTTATTCCATCTCCCGCCCCCCCTCACCCGCCTCTGCGCAGACCATGACGTTGTCAGCGACGAATGCCGCCGGAGGGCCTCACATACGCGAGTACCACTCCAGGGCCTCGTATATATCGCTGGAAGGTCCCTTTTTGCTGGAATTTTGGTTCACGTATTTTCCAACTACCCATACATATTGTATTCGCAAAGGTTCTCAGTGAGGTAAATGCTACAAGCAATAATATCAGGCCTGAGTCCTAAGACCCTTCTTGAGAACAACGAGGTAAGTGGATGAACGAAAGGACGTCCCAAAACGGAATTCGCCATTGTTTTGTACAAACAGAACCTCCGGGTCGCCTTTCCTAGAGACGAAAGGTGACCCGGAGGTTCTGTTGGCACAAAGAACGCCAAGTTCCGTTTTGGGACGTCTTTTCGTTCATCCTCCTCCATCAAGTTCCTGTCGTTGCCGCGACAGCTCACCCCCGTAAGTCTTTTCAATTTGATGTAGGTTATGATGTAGTTGAATGGATGCCACCAATGGAGATCGAGAGGAAGTTTAAAGGGCTCAGAGAATGGGCGGCTGGAAGGGCCTATACGTCGTGTGCCTGCGTAGTGCATTCAGATTGACATGATCGTCAACTTGGACGCATGGTGCAGCTACGGCATAGTTCATGTCGCGTCCGGTTTGAGCCAATACGTACTGACTATGTCCCCTTCCAGACCAGTAGCAGTCGCGAACGCGGATTGTTGTTCCATTTACAATGCCCAGTAGCCATAAGCGGGCACTGGATTCCATGCAACAGGTGGGAGAGTTGGGCACTGGCGCCAACATCAGTGAAGGACACTGTCGCGAGAATAAAAGATCGAGAATGCAGTGCGATGCTGCTGTCCAACCCTCACCCGCCCAATTTCTCCCAACCTATGACAACCAGGGGCATCCGCCACCTGACTCCTCGCCAGACACTCCACAGTTGTCCACATCGACCGAACGGCCATCTGATACAATCGACGAAAACAATATTTCCCTGCATGACATTATCACCACCCTGGAGATTCTTTCGCGCAGCGCAACCACCAATAGCAGCCCTAAATCGCCCTTTTCAGAGCCACTCCCTCCCACTCATATGGATCCACCAGTTGCAACAGCAACTGGAGAGATTTTGACATCTGGGGCCTCTACAAGTAACGAGTACCTTGGACCGTTGAACATGGATCAAACGCCAGATACGGGCATATCTACGGCGAACAGCGCGAACCCTGAGCTCCAGCGCCAACTTGTTCAAACGTGGGATGTCAAGCGCGTGCGTGAGTTGGAACAACAAGGCGAGTGATTGCAATACAATATATACACATGCTTACAAAATTGATGGGTAGGCCTCGTGCTTAAGCAAGGGGTGTTTGTCGCATCAGAAAAGCAGAACATTTGCGAGGCGATCGAAGCCTACCGCGTCGTGAGCGCTGCCGTCACTGCCATTTCCTTATACTAGATTGTCTGACGAGCTCATAGAAGGAGGGGCTTAGCTCAGATGCCTTAACGCAGCTGATTTTCAAGGGTAAAAAAGGTAAAGGTGGTTCCTTCTGGCCCGAAATCGGTATGACATTCTTTGGGTACGCATTTGGCCTGCTGATAGTGTCTGTTTAGCTTCTGTTGTGCCTGGGAGAACTTTGCAGTCCGTGTACCGGCATGTGAAGCGGGTTCATGATCCCCAAGCACATCAGGGCGAATGGATGAATGCTGAGGATACCTTGCTTCGGAAGTAAGTTCATATTTATCGTGTTCTCAGACGGTGTGTTTAGAAATTGCCAGTGCCGTAGAGGAATTTGGCCAGTCCTGGGCGAAAGTCTCTGGGGCCGTCGGTCGGTCTGAACAGGACTGCCGAGATCGATATCTTAACCATATTTCAAGCTCTCACGTCCGCGGTAAGCATTTGATTACAACTGCCGAAATAGATCCTGGCACAACCTTTCAGTTGATGCAGGTAAATGGACTGAAGAAGAGCGAGACCAATTGAAGCAAGCTGTACATGAACTCTCTGTGCAACAAGGAAAGTCTCTTGGTATTGGCGGGTTTTGGTTAGAAGTAAGTGAAGCGATGGGGGGGAAGCGCAGCAGGGAGCAGTGCCGTCAGAAGTGGTTTGTGACATAAAGTGCATTCTCGAAATTACACATTCATTTTATGCGATAGGGAGGATTCATTGTGCAAAACCATCAACAATGATGGTCAAGTACAGCGCTGGAATGAACTAGACATTTATATCCTTATCAATAAGTAAATCCCTTCTTTACAGGAATGAAGTACATTATTAACCTATGCATTGTAATCTACAGGGTGGCCTCACTAGACGCATCTGACGAGTCCGAGATTCGTTGGAACAATCTCAAAGATACGACCTGGAAGATGTGGAGCGGTAATAACTTGCGCAAGCGTTGGGCTCACTTAAGGGAAACAGTCGAGGACTTCGATAACAAAACTCACAAGGGTTCGTGATTTTGCTTTGCTCTCTTTGAATCTGTGACTGAAAATCTTGCTAGAAATTGTCAATTTTTTAGCAGCCAAACACAAAAATCGTCCTGTGATGAACAAATCCGCATCACGTGGTACCCGCCATGCGCACTCGCCCGATCAATCGTCCGAAGCAGGGCCAAGCAATGGACCTGGAACTCTTGCGTAAGAAGATGCTGGTGGATCATAGGACTATCATACATACTTGCATATTGTACTACATACCTATCCAACAAAAAGTCATGATTTATTATTCGAAATAGGAAAGTACAGTATTTCATTGGCTCCAGACAGGAGGATACAACACGCTTGATGTGCTTTAATATGCCCGTGTTTCCTGTATTTACACTCCTACTAATGGATGATTGTAAATGATGTCCATCAAGACCCCTTACGTTTGGCTTTATCTTTCCCTTTCCCTTTCACCTTTGTCCCTTTCACCTTTGATTTTACTTCACGACTCAGTACTAAATCGTACCTCGAATGTTCGCTGACTTCTCCGCCATCGGGATTTTTGACCCGAACTTGATCCCCTTCAACCTTGTCCAGAAGCCGGAACTCCCCTTTCAAGGATCCTCGAATGAAGACAACATACTGCTTTGCGGTTGAAGTAATAGGAACTTCTTCCGCTGCCGGATGAACCGGCAGTAGATGGCGGATATGCACGTTGCTAAGCTCACGGGGACTATCGGCTCGCAGGAGGCGCAGATCAACAACGTTCCCCGGAGATGACGATTTGAGCGTCGCCTGGACATTCGCGGTGTTGCGATTGAAAGCACGGCTGCCACTCGCTAGGACCAGGAAAAGAGGCAATTTCCGTAGCTCATCATCCAGCCAAGTCTCTTCGACACCTATCAAACCATAGTGGAAATCGACTCATCGACAAAAGAATATACGCACTGAAGGTTTCGTTTTGAGTCTTACGGCCAATTGTCCAGCCGGCCGCGTCAACTTCCCCATCGTTATGGTCATCTATTATAACCGGGGCCTTGGGGTTCCAAGCACCTTCAACGGTAACAGCCTCGTCGGGAAGAGGAGTACCATCCCTTTCATCCGGAGGGTAACCGTATTCAACCGGAATGGCAGGTCTCCAAAATGGTTGAAGATCCAGCCTATTCCTCTTGTCTATAAGAACATCACGGTCAGGCGCGTCTTTTATCTTTTCGCAACGTGCTTTGAATAATGATCTCTCTCGCCACTGCTGGCATTGAAGCAGCTCAATCACACCCGATTGCCAGCGCCTGTGATGAATGTCAGATGCAATGGTGAATAGAGCTTCTGTATTACACACATCCGAACAGCCTGGCTGGGCCACTTGACGTTATCGCTGCAGCACATAAGCATGCATGAGCGATGAACAATACTAACGGCACACAACTAACTCACAAATCCTCTGGCCGAAGAAAAGGGAAGCCATCCTCCCAGTGATGCAACTTAAGAGCCCATTTCCAAGTAGCGGGCGACATGATATCACTGAGACGAGATACATCAGCAACTGTACAAAACCAGGCAGGATCTGACCCACTCACTCTGCGGGCTGAATGTAGGAAATATCCACATTCCGATGCAACCGCCCTCCTTGGGCTGACAGCTCAACATCTGCTGACAGCGACGAAGGCAGACAGGCGGGGCAACCAGATGTGCAGATATGACCTTGCCGGTGGGGTAAAGAGGCTTCTTGGGGCCTTGGCAAGTTGCGACGGTACTCCTCCCAGTCTTTTGGGTCCTTCGGCTCGTTCGGGTCCTCCGGCCAATATTCACCGACATCTTTTATGTAGCCTTCATACCCCTTCAAAGGCACTGGCCACGGGATACCCTCTTCATCCATTTTTCCCATGGTGCCTGTGATGCGGATATGCATACCCTTCCACAAATTCAGCCGAATAGGCAGACGTGGAGCACTAAACTCGACGGGGTGGAATCCGCGTAAGTCAAGGGGTGGTGACTTCCAAAGCGACAGTTCAGGCTGGTGCAACTGCAGTTGTTCTGGTGCTGCCCAGAGCTGAGAAAGTTGGTACCTTAGGCATGGACTGATTCATGAATCATTGACTACTCACTTCCCTGTGGGTGCCGTGCTCTGACAGCCGCACGGCTCCGTCTTCCACCTTGATGCACCATCCATTCAACCCAACCTCAGGCCCGGACATTACCCGCACGTTGTCACCGATGACAAAGTATTTTTGCGTGTCTATTATCCTTATGGTCACAGATGGTGACGATGGTGACATTATATCGTTCACCAGGACCTCGTCCCCGTCAATGTTTTGCACTGTTCCTTTCCTTCCCTGAGCCCAGCCTTGCGTTACTTCCACCCGATCACCGAACCAGAGTCCTTGAGCACTTTTATCAGAGCGCGATGCTGCATTCTTTGCTGCCAATGCTACGTCCTTGTCCCGACTTTCCATCCATTTTTCCAATTCCTCTGGCGTGGGATTGACTTTTTTGAAGTTAAGCGTGGACATGACCACCTTCATTTCGAGAAGGCCATTGCGGAAAATAAAACGTCGAAATTTCCACATGTCCTCCTGTGGCTTCCTATCTTCATCTAGTTCAATACGTTTGCATTTAGGTTCATAGTGTCGACTGTCGAAAAAGGTCTTTCTGTTAAAGACGATTTGGTTTTCACGCTTTCGTTTGTGTGTGATTTTTTCCAGGGGGCTGTAGGGGATGAGATTGATTGTAACGATGGTGGAAGGAAAGACGTCCTGATCATCCTTTCCATCAGGCACACGCTCAGTGATGCTACGGACGAATGCCAGATCGCCAGCATACAGACCCCGTCGAATTCGAACCCAAGAATGCGCATCTAATAATCGAGGGCCTGAACCGCAAGTCACAACGGCTACCGCGTCCTCCAGTGAGACATGTTCAATGGGTTCTTTTGTGCCATGAAATGAGCCACACGCGAGTCTCACATGTCTGGCAGATGGTGCTTCGACATATATCGACCCTGGTATAGAGGGTTGAAAGATTGCTGAGGTTACCTGGAGGGTCTCATCGTTGATACCGGCCTTCTCCTTGTCGATGTGCTGTTGCATTAATTTAAACAAGACCTCAGTTTCTTGTCCGGGCTGAGGCATTAATACATTAGTGACAAATACTATAAAATTTATGGTCACTCACTCGCACTCGCACTCGCCACATAGGATCATCATGGACTGTCGGCGCTAGCGCCATTTGGTTTAAAATATCTTCGCCATCGTGAATCTCGTACGTGAATTTGGCATTTTGCCTCGCTCTCTCGTCCCAACGTGCGGCAATTTGTTGAGCCTCCTTAGCTTCCGCCTCCGCATTCAAAAGGTAACCTGCCGGACCCGCGGCTGGGGGAGGAGCGTCCATCAAAGATAAAAGACCCACGGAAGCAGCCTCTCGTCGTTCTGCATCATCCTGAAAGTCCATAGCGTATCGGGGTATGACTGAACAAAAGAATGACACAAAGGCTAAACAATTGTAATTATTCAACCTACTCAGTTCGTCAGCATCATGCTCCTGTTCGTCTGCCTCATATCCATCAGACCCCATTGATTCATCTTCATCTTCACAGCTGTCGTCGCCCCCCACACCAGCAATTTCATCTATAAAGGGATTTGTCTTGCAATTGCTTCAGCAATACGGTCGGCAATAATGATAAAATTGCATGCGTGCCTTTCTCTTTTTATGGCTGCTGGGCATTGTATATTGACGCGCTATGATAGAACAACAATCCGCCTGTACGACCGCGGAAGCGACATAGTCAGTACGTGTTGGCTCAAACCGGACGCGACATGAACTATGCCGTAGCTGCACCATGCGTCCAAGTTGACGATCATGTCAATCTGAATGCACTACGCAGGCACA
>Ga0193731_1000070_pt1 | contig 33543 bp, 30 predicted proteins | sample U1a2metaG_FD_144920 | JGI IMG/M metagenome (GOLD analysis project Ga0193731, IMG submission 144920) | Soil microbial communities from a riparian zone of the East river system, Colorado, United States - U1a2 | ecosystem: Environmental > Terrestrial > Soil > Riparian zone | place: USA: East River...
GGTGCCGCCGTTCGTATCGTTTATGCCACGGATGGTGACGATAATCCGTGGCCGCAGCGCGTGTTGGAGCGGAAATGGCAGTTGGGCGCAACTGATCGAAAACGCTGGGGAAAATTGCGGCGTGCGGAAGCGCTGGCTGCTCTACAGATTTTGGGCGTCTCCCCGGCAGACGTCCGTTTTTTTGCTTTGCCTGATCAACGGCTCACACATTTACTGATAACCAATTGCCTGTCCTCGTTTGAAAAGTTCGCGACATCTATAAATGATTGGGCTCCGACGCACCTTCTCGTTCCTTCAATCCATGACACTCATCCTGATCACAGTGCTCTGGCGGTGACGTTGCGGCTTGCGCTCAGCAAATTGTATCCGGATGGGCCACCAATGTCGGCGTGGGCTTATACCATTCATGGCAAGAGCCGGGCGTTTTTCGATCGTGCGCAGAAACTTCAGCAATTAAAAACAGAGACCAAGGTCAAGGAACAAGCGATTCGTTGCCACAAAACACAACTGAAGCTTTCAAGACGGCGATTTCTGGCGTACGCCGCGCGCCCGGAAACCTTTCTCAAAATTGAATCGTCCGAATCGACACTTGGCGATGGATCAATTCGGTGGATTTCGCGAGAATCGCATACGCTTCGTTTGAAGTTACTGCTTTCCGCAAAACCGCTGCGGCTGACAACCGCAACGCTTTTTGTTTTGGGTCACGATCTGACGGGAATGATCCGTTGCGTGCGTACGCTTGTTCCACTTCATCCTTCGGCAGTGGAATTGGTTGACTGCAGCACCTGTGAGCCCATTCGTGTCGCCCAATATGATGGCGACGCTTTCGCAGGCGAATTCGCAATTCCTCTTGACGTTTTTTCCCCTGCCCCCGCAATCTTCGTCAAATTGGAGCGTCGCTTGTGGTTTTTCGATGAAGCGGGCTGGTTGGAAACCCGGCCAGTCACGGCCGACAGCACGGTTACCAGAATCCGCGGCACGAGATGCGTCAGGGCGGAAGTGCTCTCTTAAACAAAAGCAATGGTGTAATGCACTGGAATTTGCGGTGTTTTACAATGTGTCATCGTCGACTCTGCCGCCACGGTGTTTGAAAAGATCGAGGCGGTCTATACACACGAGCGCTGGCTTGCGCGTGGTGCCGATTCGCAACCTCCCTGACACGGGAATTTTCGCGCTTTATTGTGATTTATGGAAGCACCACGATGTCTCGCACTTTCGAAGTGAAAGGATGACTGCGCCTTGAAAAAGATTCTTGTCACTGGCGCGAGCTCTGGGATTGGGCTCGCGATCGTCAAATTATTGGTGGCACAGGGTCATGAGGTTCGGGTACATCGCGCGCAAGGAGCATGACTCGGTGCAGTTCGCGACCGCATCCCCGGATTTCAACATGTGGCAAGAATCAACCGTATGCCGTGGCAAAGAACGGTAATGTTCTCGCGCAGATTCCGCCCGGACGAATTCATCTATCTTTCTCCAGCGTTGACAGTTTACGCACTACCCAGGTCCTCAGCCGCCCTTGACTCCTCGACGCGGGCGACAGCATTGTCCAAGCCATGACGATGGCGAGGAAGCGCATTCTTCTTATCGGCCTTGGACGATGGGGCGTGAATCACTTGCGCATATTAAAATCCATGCCGGTTGAGCTTTTTGTGGGTGACCTCGACGAACGGCGAATCAATTCAGTGGGACTTTCGGACGACCACCGGAGTACGGATCCACGCACTCTCTTTTCTCAGATCGATGCCGCCGTGATCGTAACACCCGCCTCCGCCCATTTCGAAACTTGCCGTGAGTTACTGGAAATGCGGAAAGACGTCTTTGTTGAAAAACCGATCAGTCTCGTCTCCGCCGAGGCGAAAGAATTAACGAAGTTAGCGGAGCGGGCTGGGTTAATCCTGCAAGTTGGACACATTTTTCGATTTGATCCGGCATCGCTTTGGCTGCGTGACGCGATCGCGCAGGGCCGATTTGGCCGAATCAAAATACTGCGCGCCAGGTTCACCGGACTTAAACGCCCTCGTTCGGATACGGGCGTTACCTTTGCCGACAGCATACACTTCATCGACCTGTTCAATTTCTTTCTCGGCAACACGCCGCGTCGAATCCATGCGGTAATGGATGACTTTCTGGGACGCGGGATGGATGACGAATCTCTCGTTGTCCTGGAATATGACCGGGGTGACGGCTCGGCGATACGTGCGACGGTAGAAGCAGGCTACCATGCACCGGGTAAGGTCCGTGAGGTGATGATTATGGGCGACGAATCCTCTGCCGTGTGTGACTACAACGTCGCGCAGTACAAGATCAAAATTTTCGAAAATCGGCATATCGCGGACGGCTCTTCCATTGAGGCGTCGGAGGGCGCGGTGAATCAGCTTGAGTTTCCGCCCGAGGAACCACTTCGAGCCGAGCTCGCCGCCTTCATCGACTCCATCGAGAGGCGCAGCCCTCCATTGGTTGATGGATGGGCAGGATTTGAAGCTATTCGGGTAGTGGAGGCCGCGCTCGAGTCGGCCAGAACCGGCGCATGGATCGAAATCGCCGAAGCGGACCGATGAAAAAAATTCCGCTTTCGCGCGTTTTTCTGAACGAAGAGGTCCGAGAAGCTGCGATGCGCGCGCTTGAATCGGGGTCGTACATTTTGACGAAAGAGTGCGAAGCCTTCGAAGCCGAACTGGCAGATCACACAGGCACCCAACAAGCGGTGCTCTGTTCGTCGTGGACGGCGGCTGTTTTCCTACTCCATCGCGCCATGGGGGTTCAGCCTGGCGATGAGGTGCTCGTGCCATCGCATACCGCATTCCCATCGATCGAACCGATGATGCATTGGGGCGCGAAGCCCCTCTTCATCGACATCGACGAAACTTACTGCCTCGATGTCGATCTAATCGAGGCGGCGATCACTCCGCGAACCGTTGGAATTCTTCCAGTTCATCTTTACGGTCATCCCGCAAACTTGGATCGCGTTTTGAAAATCGCGCACAAACATCATCTCTGGGTAATCGAAGATTGCGCGCAGGCGCAGGGCGCGCGATTTGACGGGAAACGCGTGGGCTCAATGGGCGTCGGCGGAGCATTTTCATTCTTTCCTTCAAAGAACCTCACTGTCATGGGCGATGGCGGCTGCATTACAACGAACGATGCCGCGCTCGCGGACAAACTTCGAATGCTGCGAAACCATGGTCGCAAAACCAAGTACGTCCACGAACTGGTCGGTTACAATCTTCGCTTCAACGAAATTCAGGCAGCGATCGGCCGCATCGGACTCCGAAAACTGTCGGACCTGAACGAACATCGGCGGCGAGTCGCTGCTCGCTACACCGAGCGTCTGACCGGAGCCGTCCGGACGCCTCCCGAAAAAACATGGGCACGTGCCGTTTACCACATGTATGTAATCCGGACGGAACGGCGCGACGCGTTAGCGGACTATTTGCAGAGCAAGGGAATCAGCACAGGCGTTCATTATCCGGTGCCGAATCACCAGCAGCCGGCTGTTACTAAAATATATTCCGATTTGCCGACGCTGCCGCAGACCGAAGCCGCAGTGAAGGAAATTCTCTCGCTACCGATCTACGGAGAACTGGCGCTGGAGGATGTCGATTATGTTTGCGATTCAATCCTGCAATTTCTCGGCCAGCAATGAAGGTACCGGAGATAAGCCTGGTTATCCCCTGCCATAACGAACAGGAGAACTTGCAGCCGCTGCTTTCAGCGATTCACGCGACGATGGACCCGCTTGGTTTGGATTTTGAAGTCGTCATTACCGACGATTGCAGCACCGATAATTCATGGAGTGTTTTAAAGCAGCTTTCTGCACACGATCGGCGATTGCGCGTTCAGCGTTTCAAATTGAATTGTGGAGAGTCGGCCGCGAGTTGGGCCGGGATGCAAGTAGCCCGCGGCCGATATATCGCCACCTTGGATGCCGATTTGCAAAATGACCCGAAGGACCTCCCGGCAATGATCGAGGCCCTCAGCCGTGCTGATTGCGTCTGCGGCACGCGAATCACGACGCGGAGAAGTGGAGACAACTGGGTTCGAATCGTTTCTTCACGAATTGCTAACTGGGTCCGCAACAAACTCTCCGGCGAAACGATTAGCGATGCCGGTTGTACGTATCGTGTATTTAAGCGCGAATGCATCGCCAACGTGAAGTTCTTTAATGGCGCGCACCGGTTTCTTCCCACCTTGATTAAACTGGAAGGGTTCCGCGTGATCGAGATTTCCGTCTCGACGAACACACGGCTTTCGGGAACCAGTCATTATGGTGTTTGGGATCGTTTGTTCAAATCGTTCCGCGACTTGCTGGCGATTCGCTGGATGAAATCGCGTGCACTCCGATACGAAATCGCTGAATCGCTGCCTTTGGTCGATCGCGGAAACCGTTTATGAAAAGGGTTTTTCTCACCGGTGCGAGCTCCGGCATCGGTCTCGCGATTGCAAAATCGTTGGTCGGCCAGGGGCATGAGGTCTGGGGCACATCGCGCAATTTGGAGCGCATTCCAAAAGTGCCCGGATTGCATCCGGTGCGTCTCGACCTGGCTGATCGGCTCTCCGTCGAGGAAGCATTCAAATCCGCGTTAGCCGAAGCTGGTTACTTCGACGTTTTGATTAACAACGCCGGGGCAGGTCACTTCGGGCCCGCTGAGCTTCTTCCCATGGAAACCGTTGCGAGCCAGTTTCAAATTCTCGTGTTCGGCCAAATCCAACTGATGCAACTCGCGCTTCGCCACATGCAAGCGCGCGGGGAAGGATTGATCATCAACGTCACCTCGCTAGCTTCCCGGCTTCCAGTGCCGTTCATGGCGGCTTACAACTCCGCCAAAGCAGCGCTGGCCTCCTTTACCATGTCAATCCAGCTCGAGTTGCCCGATTCGGGCGTGCGCATTGTCGATCTTCAACCAGCAGACATTTCCACGGAATTCAACAAGAGTGTCATCAATCCCAGCAACACTGATCAGCGGTACGAACAAAAGATCGCCAAAACCTGGGAAATAGTTGAGTGCAATATGAAGAAGGCGCCAGGTCCGGAGCTCGTCGCGCGGCATGTTCTTAGACTGATTGACTCCGCGCAGACGCCGCCACGAATAACAGTTGGCGACGCGTTTCAATCAAAAATTGCACCGCTGATTTTCCGGTTCCTTCCCCAGCGCGTTCGCCTTTGGGGACTGAGAAGATATTACAAATTATGACGGCGATCTCTGAGGCTGTGATTTTGATGGCCGGCGAGGGGTCGCGCCTCCGCGGTTCGGATAAGACTTTCCTGAAGCCCTTCGTCCCCGTGCTTGGCCGTCCCTTGATTTCGTACACACTAGATGCCTTGGTCCGCGCAGGGACCAAGACTGTCCATTTCGTGATAGGCTATGAAAGCGAGCGCGTGAACGCGCAGGTCAAGCAGTTGATTCCCTCCGGCCTCAGCGCGTCCTTTATCGAAAACCGCGATTGGCAAAAACAGAATGGTATCTCGCTTCTTGTTGCCGCCGGGGACGTCGGCGCACGCTTTCTTCTCACCATGAGCGATCATCTTTTCGACAACACGATTGTCGATCGTCTAATCGAGTCAGCGGATCCCGATTCCCTCAACGTCGCGGTGGATCGAAAACTCCATTCCATTTTCGATTTGGAAGATGCGATGAAAATCCAAACGCGCGGAGCCAGGGTCATCGGCATCGGGAAAGACCTGGCGGATTACGATGCCATTGATATCGGCCTGTTTATGTGCCCGGTGGAAATCTTCGGCTATCTCGAGCGAGCAAAATCCGAGAGCTGCCGGAACGATTGCAGCCTTGCTGATGGCATTCGCTTGATGGCCGGCGATGACAAGGTCCGCGCCATCGACATCGGCACTGCCTGGTGGCAGGACGTCGATACTCCGCAAATGTTGCGGCACGCAGAAAAGGAGATGGCCAAACGCACGGAGCACGCATTGACCTGATCTGGACCAGGGACGGTATTTCCTGGGCCGGCAGCCCGCAAATTCACATCATGGCTCGTCGCGCAGGACTTCGCCCTGGCCATTAGCAGCCCTGATCGCCGCGAACACGCTGAGAACCAGGCTCGCGCCGGCAACAATGATCCAAAGAAGAAGGATCCAGTTAGCCAAGCCGACTAACGCAAGCATAAGAAAAATGACGACAGCCATGTCGCGTTTGGTTAGCTGAAAGAGCCACCAAACAAATCGTTCGCCGAGATTGAGCAACCCCGAGTGCCCAATCATCACGTGGTGCCTCGCATAAAACGACTCATGCAAGTCGGAGGAAGCAATCGAGCTTTGGCTCCTGCCGGCTCTTAGGAAACATTCGTTGGCCGTAATCAGGACGGCACACACAATCCCTTCAGTCGAACGATGAAGCCCCAACCCGAGAGCGAGAACGTACAGAAGGCTTGCGATGAAATCGCAGAAATAATCCAGCCGTTCCCCGAACTTTGATTCCAAGTTTTTGGCGCGCGCAATTTCGCCGTCGCAACCGTCAAGGATACTAAACACCTGAAAAATAGCCGCGCCGATGACGACGCTGAGGTAGTTGCCGCGTATGAAAAATATGCAGGCGATTAACGGCAAAGCGAAGATCGCTATCGTCCACGTGTTGGGATGAATCGGAAATTTAAGCAACAAACGCGTTATGCGGCGCGAAATCGGCCGATTCAAAACCCGCGAAACGAAACCATCTTGGGGTTTGCTCATTAGCTCAGTATCCGTTTGAAAATTCGATACCTCTTGTAGCCTCGAATCCCGATGGCTTCAACAGACTGATTGAATAATGTTTACGTCAGGAAACTGATAATCTACCGAGTGCAATTGGAAATTTCATCTGCGACCGGCACCTGTTCAGCATTCGCCTACGCGCCTAGTTTGTAGCTGCGAGATTTCTGTGGGGACAGCCGTGTCGACTGCGCGGGCAATCCGCAAAATTCCAAAAAAATTGGCTTGACGTGGATGCACCGGGAAGCCCAGCATCGGGCTCCGCGTTGTGACCCCTGCTGAACCTCCTCGCTACGCTGACGCCCGCAGTCCCGCGGCCGCGGGAAGAAGAGGGCTAATACTGCTCACGTTTCGCTGCGGATTTCTGCTTGCGTTCGCAGCTCCGCGAGTGTGTGCCCAGTATGTTGACGATCACAATCCGGTAGGGGTGGCCGGGACTTTTGAAGGCGTCGTGACTACCGGCTGTGGTTATAATGTCCTGAATCACAGCACCAGCCGAGCGATCGACGATATTGTGGTACCAGGATCGATTGGGAAATATCCGCTCAAGATGACACGCTACCACGCGAGCGCCGGGATCCCCGACAGCGCACTAGGACCCGGGTGGCGGCATGAATATGCGTGGTTCGCTGGTCAGGGCAAGGTCGAATATCCAAACGGGAACATCTGGGATAACTATTGTGAAAACCCTGTCGGTGTCTCGGATTGGCCGGTGCCACCCGGCCAATACACCAACGGCGCGTTTCGTCTGGCCGACGGCGGCACGATCGTTTGGGCTCCTTTTGGGACGGGCCAGAGGGTAAGCCGGATCATTGATCCTTATGGCCAGCAGACAACCATCACTTACGCATCTAACGGTACTTGGATGACGGTAACCGAGCCTGGCCGCAGGTACTTGTACTTTATTTTTACTGCTCTATCGCAAAATAGCGGTCTGTTTTTGACGAGAGTGGAAGCGCATGGACTAGGAAATGGTACAGTTACTGACTGGGTCAATTACCACTACGACCAGAAGTTGCCGGGAGGCAGTGGTACACTAAAGTGGTGCCTTACCCGCGTCGATTACGCAGATAGTAACCCGAATAATCTGAACGATGACACGCACGCACATTACACCTACGAGCAGGACAACGTCCCAGATCAACCGACGCGCGGTTCTTCCAAGTTCTGGCCGCTAGTGTCCACGTGCCACGACCCTCGTTATAAGGGGCCGATGCGCCGAATCGCCTACGACTACCAAGGTAACGGACCGCACGGCGCAATCACCGCCGAGAGATACAGTGCCAGTGACGGTAACAAAGGACTCACTGTTTCTTCAATCCCCGGGAATTTGCCGTCACCATTGTCTGGCGGGCCGGTCTTCCAGATGCCAACTAATTTCACCGAGACGCGAGGGGATGGCCCTACTCGCACGTTCAATTACACTTGGCTACATGTTCATCGCGATCCCGAGAATGGTGCCTGCCCAACACTGGCCGGTCCTGCTCCCTCGCAATTCCTGCTCAATTACACCGATTTTCGAGGGCACACCACGCAGGTGGGTTACGACAGTAATTGGTACGTTAATTCCGTCACAGACGCCAATAATCATACTACTCGCTACACTCGCGGTCCAAACATTGGGGAAATCACGCAGATCATGCATCCCGATAGTACTCACATCGATTACGTTTACGAGAATGAGAGCCCGAACATATCAGGGCACTATGTGCACAGCGTTAGCGACGAGCGTCAGAACGTAATCACCTACACGCGCGATCCGACTACGCACCTTGTTACCCGCATCGACTATCCGCAGGATGCAAATACCCCAGCATCATCCGAAGGGTTTACCTATAATGGCTTCGGTCAGGTGCTGATGCATCAGCTTAAGAATGGCGCGTGGGAGAGCTTCGTTTACAATAATCGCGGCCTGCTGACCGACAAGTACAATCCCAAGGCGACCCAGCCCTCGGGCGGCGATCCTCACACGCATTACACCTACTACACTTCTGGTCCGTGGACAGATCGGGTGATGACCATGACGGTCCCGGGAAATTATCCCAACAATCTCCAAGCCTCCGAGACCTATGAGTACGATCGCGCGCTCGGCGCCGATGGCACCACGGACCCGACTGGCACACCAGTGGCTGGACGGGGCTTGGTCACCAAGATTACGCATGGTGACAACACGTATCAGAGCTTCGGATATGATGGTTACGGCAACAAGCGCTGGGAAGAGAATGAACTGCGCCAGCGAACCAGTTACACTTACGACGAATATAATCGCCTGCTGAGCGCCACAAATCCACTCTACAAGACTACAACCTACGACTATTCGCCCACCGAGGGGGATACCACTCGATGCCGCCAGCATACAAGCAATTCGCCCTATTGGGTCACTACGCCTGCGAGGATTAAAACCCGTAACTTGTACGACGGGAACTTCCGCAAAACATATGTCACCGCCGCGTATGGCACACTCAACCTGACCACTGCATTTGCCTACGACAATGTCGGCAATCTAACCGATGTGACCGACCCACTTACGCACGTAACCCACGACACCTACGATTCGCGGAACCGCAAAACATCTAGCACTGAAGCCTACGGGACTACCCTGGCCCGCACGACCGGTTGGCATTACGACCCAGCCAGTAACATTTACCAGATCGATCGGCCCGATACCACCAGCGAGACCAAAGTGTATGACGCGCTGAACCGTATGACATGGGACATTGTACCAAAAACGAACTCCCTTAACTTGGTAACGTACTTCAATTACAATCCTTCTGGCACGCTTGCCTGGATGAGCGATCCCAATGGACATTATACCTCGTTTTACTATGACGCCTCGGATCAAAGGATCGAAATGATCTACCATGACGGCTCGATCCAGTGGTGGGGCTATGACGATGCCCATAACCTGGAATATCGCATCACGGTCAATGGCGAGTGGCAATTATTTTCTTACGACATCCGGAACCACAAATACGCAAACTGGTGGAGCAATTGGAATGATAGTGTTCGCAATCCTGACTGGTGCTATTTCGCTTATGACCCGGCTGGCCGGCTTACCGAAGCTCTAAATGGGACAAACGGGTGGGGCGCGAACATCATTTCCGACGTCCATCGCTCCTACGACGCGGCCGGGCATCTCACCCTCGACCAGCAAATTGTGACCGACCTGGGCACCTTGAACGTCAATTATCCCACTTACGATGACGACGGCAGGTTAACGCGCCTGTATGTAAGCGGCGTTTCGGGCTACGATTTTACTTATTCCTATGACGCTATGGGGCGGTTTGAGAAAATCTTCATCACCAACTCCAGCCAACTCTTCCAGTATCATTACGATGCGGCCTCCAACGAGACCGAGCGCGATAATGTGTACAACGGAGTGAACCAGTTTTATCCTCCGGACGCGCTCAACCGCATGCAGTATATGGATGTGAAAAAGGGCGCCACCACACTGGCTCACGAAGGCTACACTTACGATACGATGAATCGGATTACTGCAGTGAGCTATCAGACTGGCCCCGCGGATTCGTTTAGCTACTATCTGGACGGCGAACTGAAACAGGCCACACTGGGTAACCTGGAGCACATCCTTACTTACAACCTCGACCAAATGGGTAATCGCACCAGCGTGGTGGACAACAATGTTACGAGCACCTACTCGCCCAACCCGATTAACCAATACACTTCGGTAACTGGAAGTAGCATCAGTAACGGATCGGAGCACGAGATCAGTGCCTTCAATGGCGTTACGTACGGTTACATTAATGATGAACGTTTAAGGTCCGCCGCGAGTGGGAGTATAACTTATTCCATGGCTTATGACGCGCTTGGGCGTTGCGTGAAACGTTCGCTATCCAACGGCCCGACCACCTACTACATTTATGATGGGGAGAAACCGATTCTGGAATATGGCACCGGTGCGGTTTCGGTTGGGACTAACGTGTATGGGAAAGGGATCGACGAGATCCTGGAGCGGGTCGCCGTCGGTTCGGACGGTCAATGGCATACGTATTTCCCGCAACAGAACCATGAAGGCAGTGTGACTCTCCTGACTGATCCCTCTGGCGTCGTCCTCGAGAGATACCGCTACGACGCCTTCGGCGCGCCGAGCATCTACACGCCCACTTGGACCACGCGCTCAGCCACCATTTACGATAATCGTTTCCTGTTCACGGGTAGAGAGTACGCGGCTACCTACCGTTCCACCTACACCAATTCAGCCTTTAATTTCTACGAGTACCGCGCACGTGCGTATAACCCGAAACTGGGCCGGTTCATGAGCGAAGACCCGAAGCTGTTCGACGCCGGCGATTACAACCTCTTCCGCTACTGCCACAATGATCCCATCGACTTCACCGATCCAATGGGATTGGATACCATGGCAAATGCTATGGCAGTAGCAGAAGCAGTTGTTCCTGGGCAATACGAATACAATCAGATGGTTGCCAATTTCCATGCCGGAAATTATGGCACAGCAGCCGGTTGGGCTGGGACCATGCTTGTTTCACAGTATGCAGGTATAGTAAGCGGGACCAGTAGTACCCGAGCCCAAGCCAGTTTTCGGGCGGCTCGTATTGCGATGGCTGAGCGACAGGCAGCAATGAGTGCCACCGCACGGACGTTCAGTTCTTCAAGTGCCGCAAAGAGTGGACTGGCAACCAGAGCTCACGAAGCCGTTTTCTGGTCGGGAATCGGAAAGGGGGGGCCAGAGAGAGCTGCGACCTGGGCGGCGCAGAATGGCGGAGCAACTCTCGAATCGACTTTGGCCTCTCGGGGTATAACGCTTCCCGCTTGGAACGCGAGCAATCCCACAACTGTTGCTGCTTGGCGGCAAGCCGGAATCGAGTTTGCTGCGGGTGCAAGAGGTAACGTCCGCGTTCTACAAACTGATGCTCTGCGTGTTGACGCGATCTGGCGCGCGGAGTTCCGGGCACTCCAGGCAAATCCCAATGTCAATTCAATACGAGCGATAAATCCGAATACAGGAAGGGATGTGTTGTTATGGTCGCGATGAACAACCTTAACTCCTCTCAACTGATTGAGGCGGTTCGCGTTTGGACGGGATGGGGGCGAAGCATAGCGCCAAGCCGAGATGACGCGCGATTGGTGAATCACTTCGGTGATCAGGTTGCTGCCAGGATGCTTCCGCTCATCAAGTCTTTGGAGAAAGACTTTTATTCCTCGGATGCACGGCTCGTTGCCGTAAACCTCCAGGAGATGGAGAAACTGGCATCCGAAGAGTTCAAACGAAAGCATCCGGCAGTGGCCGATGAAATCGTGAAAGCCTTCGCATGGTGCTACACCTTCGATTTCAAGTAACCCGCACAACAGTCCGAAAAGAACAAAAGGGTCAGAGCTGAGTATTGATATACATTCGGGATCGACTTTATGATACGCGTTGATGGCCAGGCCGTTACGCATCGAGTACTCGAGCGCAATCTATCATGTGCTTAGCCGAGGGGACCGGCGGGAAGCAATCTTCCGAACTGAGACTGATCGAAAACTATTTCTCGATCTGTTGGGCCAGACCTGCCGGCGCACCGGGTGGCAGATTCACGCCTATTGTCTGATAGATAATCATTTTCATTTGCTCGTGGAGACGCCGCGCAGCAACCTGAGCGCAGGTTGGACCAAGGCGGAGCTGAAGCGGCGGCGCAAGGGCGATGAGACCAAGATAGCGCTTGCGCGACGACTGCGTGAGGAGACGGCGGTCAGTCTAAGATGGATCGCAGAGAACCTCTACATGGGAACCTGGACGCATGTATCAAATCGGCTTTACCACTGCCACTAATTAAGGAGTGTCAATACTTGGCTTTGACCCCAATTGGTCCTTTAATTAAAACCGGCAACAGCAATGTGGCTAGTTCTTGGATTATTATCGAGCTGTCGCCAGCCGGGGCAGCTATTGCCCGAGCACGGCGGGCCGGTGAAGCGCCAGATCGCGCCGTTATCATGACGCTGGTAAATGTGCGTGCCAGTGACGGCGATCTCCTGCGTCCGCGGGTTATTATCGAGTTCCTGCCAGCTGGGACAACTGTTGCCGCTACAAGGCGTGCCAGTATAACGCCAGATCAAACCGTTGCGATGTAATTGCACGAGTTGATTGCCTCCCGCGGCGATTGCGATGGTGTTCGGATTGTTATCCAACATTTGCCAGCTAGGGCAGCTGTTACCGCTGCAAGGCGTCCCCGTGTAGCGCCAGATGCGGCCGTCCTCGTGCATCTGGAAAAGCTGATTGCGCGCTGCGACGATCTTGCGGGTGTTTGGGTTGTTATCCAGCATCTGCCACCCAGGACACGAGTCCCCGCTGCACGGCGTGCCTGTGTAACGCCAGATCCGACCATCTCTGTGTAACTGAAAGAGCTGGTTCTCGCCCGCGGCAATAGCTACCGTAGCAGGGTTGTTATCGAGTCGTTGCCAGCTCGGGCAGCTCGCACCGCTGCAGGGCGTGCCAGTGTAGCGCCAGATCATGCCATCGTTATGTAATTGGAAGAGTTGCGCGCCGGCAGCTGTGATCGCGATGGTTTTCGGATTGTTGTCGATCATTTGCCAACTCGGGCACGAATCGCCACTGCATGGTGTACCGGTGTAGCGCCATATTTTGCCGTCTTGATGGCGCTGAAAAACCTGAGCGCCAGCACCGATGATGTCACGTGTATTCGGATTATTATCAAGGCGCTCCCAACCGGGGCAAAAGTCGCCGTGGCATTCTTCGCCCGTGTAACGCCAAATCCAGCCGGTGTTGTGTAGTTGGTAAACCGGATCGGTGTGCAACTGGTAGAGATCATCACCGGCCGCGACCATTCCGGTGCGTGAATTGTTATCCAGCCGCTGCCAGCCGGGGCAGCTGTTGCCGCTGCAAGGCGTGCCCGTGTAGCGCCAGATCATGCCATCGTCATGCAGTTGATAAAGGCGATCTCCCGCTGCAATGAGCGCGACAGTTTTGGGGTTGTTATCCAAGCGTTGCCAGCCTGGACAACTGTCTCCCGTGCAAGGCGTCCCGGTGTAGCGCCAGATCATCCCGTCGTTATGCAATTGATAAAGCGCGCTGCCAGCCCCGACGATCTCAGTGGTTTTCGGATTGTTGTCGAGACGTTGCCAGCCAGGGCAACTATCCCCGGTGCAAGGCGTCCCGGTATAGTGCCAGATCCAGCCGTCGTTGTGCAATTGATAGAGTTCATTGCCTGCAGCGGCGATCGCGGTCGTTTTCTGATTTCTATCGAGTCGCTGCCAGCCGGGACAACTGTCTCCGGTGCATGGTGTGCCAGTGTAGCGCCAAATCATGCCATCGTTGTGGAGCTGAAAGAGATTGTTGCCGCCTGCGGCTATCGCTATGGTTTTTGTGTTGTTGTCCAGTCGTTGCCAGCTCGGGCAACTATTGCCGCTGCAGGGCACACCCATGTAGACCCAGATCATTCCATCATTGTGCAACTGATAGAGTCGCCCCCCGGCTGCAGCGATCGCAACGGTTTTGGTGTTGTTATCGAGCATACGCCAGCCGGGACATGAGTCCCACGTGCAGGGCGTGTGGGTGGATTGCCAGATCTTCCCATTGTTATGAAGTTGGTATAGCTCCTGGCCATCGCTCACGATTGCGACGCTGCTGGAGTTATTGTCCCAACGCTGCCAGCCCGGACAACTGTCGCCTGTGCAAGGCGTACCCGTGTATTGCCAGATCGCGGCACCGTCCGGTCCGACGTATTGCACGGACGAGTAAACAGCAAGGCCTGGCGCGGGTGTGACGCCTGCCGGTGCTGTCGCTGATGCCCAAGCAGTCAGAATGAAATTGCCTGCGCAGGCGATCCCGTTGTAGTCGCCGTACTTCGGGCATCCGCCGCCGCCTTGGCAAGTTTCCCCCGGCGGACATCCGCCCGAGCTGAAATCGCATCGATTCCCGCTCCCACCGCCGGAAGCGTTCAGGCAAACACCCGCCAGTTCCGGTTGCACACTACACGACTCGGAGTCGTTTGTGCTGCGTGGTGCACAGGGCCAGCCCGAGGCGCATTGCGGGTCCGAGCGGCCGGAGACATTCCAGCGCACACCCCAGCTAGAGCCTAGAAAGTAATCGGTCAAATCGTTGCTCGTGTTCGTCGCGGCGCCGCGGTCGTACCACCCAACCCATGCTGCGCCGCGCGTCGTGCAAGACCACGGCATAAACCTCCGCACGCCGGTGCTGTTGCTGATGTTCCTTCGCGTCGGGAAAGATGCGCCGCGATTACTCGATTCCATCGCGACGATGCGCTCAGCATTCGTGCCGTTGTTCTCGGCAAACGTGACGAAGAGATGATTCGTGTCCCCGGGATCCGGCGCAACCATCGGGCTACTTAAGGTGTTGCCGTCATTGCACCGATCAAGTCCTGGTACCGGGCAGGTTACCGCGCCGCTGAGAGTAGCTACAGTCACGGGAAAGCCAGCGGCTGTCGTCAATCCGGTCGCGCAGGAAGAAAAACGATTTAGCAACACGGAATTCCCGCTCAGGGAGACCACATACACCGACCCGTCGCGGCCTACGGCGACACGCGGGAGATCCCCCGCCCCGGGAATCGCCGCACGAGCCGTCCAAGTCGTGCCGTTGTTTTGCGAGCAGGTAATCGAGGCGGTTACAAAGCCGCTGCCAATACTACCGCAACTCGTTGCAGCTCCGCTTGGTGTGAAGTTACGCCATACCGCGTAGAGTTGATCGCCACCGACGGCAGCATTCACCGCGTCGGCCGCAAGATGTTCCTGATCGGGAAAGCAGATACCCGTGCCGCTCGTAGGGCAACGTGCGCTGTACCCCTGTAACGCGAAGCTCGAACCACTGTTCGTGGACCGGCTGACCGCGTTCGTACAACCGCTCACGTTGAGCTGTGCCGCTGTGCCGCTCGGAAACGCAATCACATCCAGATAGAAATTACCGCTCGCGCCGCGTCCCAACGACGGATCGTTCAGGCCGAAAACTCCCGTCGTACCGGCCGCAAAGCTTCCGCCTCGGTTCGTCGAGAACGAAAGACCACCGTTGCTTGCGATGATGATTGTGTTCGCGTTAGCGTTGGAACTAACCTCCAATTCACCAACTCCCCCCTGCACACGAACTGCTGCACCTGCATTTGCCGCTGCTCCCATCTGCTCTGCGGCAAGCGCCTTAGGAGATTCTCTCGAAGCGGCTTCCGGTGGCGGAGAAGAGAATTGCGGAGAACCTGAGGGCCCGCTTGACGACGGAGATGCCTCTATCAGCGATCGCGCCCCACCTGGGGAGGTTGCGGCGGGAGATCCAGTTGGCGTACCAGCGTTCGGCTCAGGGCTCTGCCCCGGTATGGCGCGCTGCCGCAGTTGGTTCTGACGCAGCGAATCGAGAGTTTTTCTAAGCGTATTTGGATCTGCGCGCTGCGGGAAACGCACACTCCGAGTGATCTCCCTCGCACTGTTCATCACAGCGGGTGGCGCCGTCGATAAGATCGACGTGTCCATCACCACTACCTTGTCACCTTGTGCAATGGCCGTAATCTTGCGTTGCACTGTCTCCTGCGGTATCGGCCCCTGACCTTCCTCCCCTTTCGAACCGACCCGCGGCAGGGTCTGAGTCAACGTGATCTCCACGGCCGGCCATCCACCAACATCAACAAATTCAGTCGGCGCGTTGTACGAAGTGGCGATTTCTTGCAGCCGCCGGACGGCATCATTCTGATCAGTGCGAGGTTCGGTCGTGATTAGCATCCGACCGATAGGTACTTCGACCGACATAGCTGCTGCTGGGCTGGGGGTGCCAGCTTGCGTGCTACGTACGATTAGCTCCTGTGCGTTGCTGTATTGCACGCCAGAAGGCTGCCACTGTACCGGAACGCGAATTTCAGTCTGCGGACCGATGCTCAATGTTCTAAGATTCTGATTCAGTTGTGCGAAACTGAGCGCGGCACAAAGAATCCCAACAAAGATCAGCGCTACACTGATCACAGGTTTGACAAATTTCATGTGGACCTCCTCTGGTTATGAATTGGACGAACCACACAATAGAAGATCTATGCTATCGGCTGCCCGTAATGTTTTCTTTGCCTAAACCTTGTGGGGTTCATCGCGTTCTTACTTTCTGTCCCCCGCCTTGTTGATTCTAATCGCGGGTCCGGAAGGGGCGAAGAACTCAGCGGGGAAAAGTCCTCCGCCTGATTCAAGATCCGTCTAGCGACGGCCAGTTTGGAAGAAATCGCGCCAGCCTGTCAATACAATTTGTCAGAGTCAAAGTGGGGGTCAGAGCTTACTATCGACACTGCGGCAGCCTTGGGGTGATGAATGCGGTCACGCCGAGGCCCCTGCGCATTCAATACGCTGGAGCGCGTTATCATGTGATGAGCCGCGGCAACCGGCGCGAAGCGATTTTCTACGACGATGCAGATCGGGTAGAGTTTCTAAGCACCCTAGGAAAGCTTGTCTCAAGAGCGATCGGCTAAGAATTGGGAGTGCCAGTTATGTTTCAAATTTACTCTCCAGTGTCGAATAGCGGTGTAGGGCAATATCCTACATGAGAATTAGGTTATGTCCTACACGTAAATAACTGGACATCCCCTACAAAGCATTTAAAAACCAGCGCCATGCTTGGTGAGCCCGAAAACCAACTCTCCTTCACCCGCGCAGCGTCCAGTACCTGCCCGCGCAAAAAACCAATTCCTTTTCAATGAGCCTCAACCTGTTCTACAAGCACCCGAGCAACACCGACCTCTACTGGATCCGCACCGACGGCAATCAGTGGGCCGGCAACGGTAAGATCCTGATCGAGCTCCCCACCCACCCGCCCGTGCACACGCCGCAATCGAGCGGCACGCCAGCGACTGCCCTGTCGCCCGCCGCCAGCCCCGAGGGGCTCCTCATGTTCTACAAGGCGGGCAATTCGAACGACCTGATGTGGTCGTGGCTCGGGGTCGGCGAACTCTGGTCCGGTGACGAGACCGTCCACGATCCGAAAGGGCGGATCCGCCCTCCCAAGTCCGACCACAGTCCCGCCGCCGCCGTCTACCGCAACCACCTGTTCCTCATTTACAAGGACGAGAATTCCAATGACATTTGTGCCGCGAACATGGACTTCAACGGCGTCTGGAGCTGGGGCATTCCGATCGCCGACATCGACAAGAGCTCTGTCTCCCCGAAGACGAACATCTCGCCCAGTGTGGCCGTATACCAAGACAAGCTCTACATCGTCTACAAGGGCCAGAGCTCCACTGACATCTACTTCACCATCTGCGACGCCACGTACTGGTACGGCGACAACAAGATTGCGAGCCAGCCCGGCGCGATCAAGCCGAAGTCCAGCTCCAACCCCAGCCTCGTCGTGTTCAACGACCTCCTCTACATGATCTACAAGGGGCCGAACAACAACGACCTAAACTATGCCTACTTCGACGGGTACGTGTGGCACGGCAACTCCGAGATCTACAAGCAGCCGGGCGGGATCCGGCCGCAGTCGGACTCCAACCCGGGCCTCGCGGTGTTCCAGGGTCGCCTACACATGGTCTACAAGAGCCCCCACAACAATGACCTGAACATCGCCTACTTCGACGGGACCACGTGGTCCGGTAACACTGAGATCTGGAAAGAACCCCCCGGCCTCAAACCCTTATCCGACCACAGCCCGAACGCCGTTGTTTATTTAAACTAGACGACGCCTTTCGTCTGCGAACTCCACAAGAATTGGCCGACCGGGGAACCCGCTGGGCGACTTTGGGCTCACGTCGAAGGTAGAGAGATGGGGTCAAATCTAAAGGGCGTGTTGCCCAAACGCTGACATTCGTTGGTTGGAATCGCGGAATTCCTAAAGAAGTGACTCGATAATCGCCTATGCCACGCAGATTTCCAGAACTTCCAGATTGGTCGTTCGACGCCGATGAGGCCTCTGTAGGTGTTTACCGAGCGTTCGGACGTGACCGCGCCGGTCGAAACGTCGAAGCATCCGGTGTTGATCCGGAGGCGCTTATTGAGACGTGCCGACAGGCAGCGCTTCAAATGATGGCGGACATCCAAACGTCCATTGATTCTCCGGGGAGGTAGCCGCTTAGCTACTCCTGGTAATTCGAAAAGGTAACGTAATTTGAAATTAGGCAGATTGGACTTAGCCGATAAAGAGAAAGTCCTGGGTTGCTGTATTTCCTCCTCCCCCTCTTCCCCCGCCACTTATCACCGCCTGCTTTGTCTGGGGGTCGGGGATGGGGAGATTGGGTTGCCGGGAGAGGTTATCGGGTTGCCGGGAGGGGGAATCGGGTTGCCAGGAGAGGGTATCGGGTTGCCAGGAGAGGGTATCGGGTTGCCAGGAGAGGTTATCGGATTGCCAGGAGAGGTTATCGGGTTACCAGGAGGTGGTATCGGGTTGCCGGGAGGTGGGATCGGATTGCTGGGAGGGGGAATTGGCTTGATCGGAGCCTGGATTGGCCTAATCGGGCCAGGGGCGGGGTCGAAACGTTGAGAATACCCGGGAGAAAAGACTAACAGAATGGAACCGACAAACAACACCGACAGAAAAGGTTTCATCAGCACAAGATTTGCTATTGAACGCTGATGTTAAAACGAAACTTCCTTAAAAGTCAACGCTTCAATTTTGGTGGGAAGCAAATTTCGATTAAAGCCGGACAAGAGAAATCCCGCCCAGCCCCCGCCGACACATTCTTAGCTTCTGACCCCAGAAATAAAGCACAAGAAGCGGGGTCAAAGCTTACTATTAACAAGGATTGCCCAGCAATTGCGCCGGCAAACGCCGATGAGCGTCAATGGATTGCCGATCGGCTAAGAATTGGGAGTGCCAGCTATGTCTCAAATTTACTCTCCAGTGTCGATAGTAAGCTCTGAATCCCGACCCCCAAGTTTATGGCGCCATTGGTAGAGCAAGGGGGCACAAAGGGGTTACAACAAGGGGGAGTCAGGAGAAGAGTGAGCAGGAAGCGATCACCCGCTTTAGAAAATGGAAAAGGCGTTGGCAAGCGGAGCGCTCCTCGTGCTGTGCACTGCTTGGAAGCCGACCTGGAAGAACTCTTCTCTATCTTCCGGCTTCCACCCGCGCAGCGCCGGCGCTTGCGCACCACCAACGTGATTGAACGACTCTTTGTGGAAGTGCGCCGACGCGTCCGCACCATGGGCGCTTTCACCACTCGCGACAGCTGCGAACGGATCCTTTACAGTGTCTTTTATCGAATGAACCAATACTGGGCCAAACACCCTCTGAAGCCTTTTACACAAAATTCGTGACGCTACCCGGTTAAAATAGAAGCAAAAATAAGATTGACAAACTTTCGCGGATTCGGGTAAAAACGATGCTGCACTGTTGAACCGCCGGCGGAAATTAAAGGACGGGGAAAGAAAACCGTGTTGAACCGCCTTGGGCGCTTCAACGAAAAGCACCACTCAGCCCAAACTCCATCCCATGAAAAAGAAATCCGCTTCAAAATCTGCCTTCTTTAATCTGCGCGTTCTAATCGGCCTGTGCATAGCGCTGGCCGGGATCTCCCTGGCGCTGGTGGGCCTTGACGCATTCGCTGCGAACAGCCTGCCAGTAAAGATAAGGAATCATATTATTACCGCATCCAACGATCCTCTGGTGCCAGTCGGGTTTGACTGTTCCAAAATTGAGGAGCTGGGCATCCACAAGCAAGAGAACTTCCGGGCCGGAGCGATCATGATGGCCTGCGCAGCAGACGGGGCTTCGGGTTTTTCTTCTGTGAGCGGATTCTTTCAACGTGTCAGCCAAGGCGTCAAAAGAATACTCCTGCCGCTGTATGGCGCGGGGGACGTCAACCTGATCAACCATCCGGAGACCTCTCCCAATATCACGCAGTCAGAGACATTCAGTACGGTTAACCCGGATAATCCCCAACAGATTGTTGTGGCCTACAACGACTCACGGGGCCGCAACGCCAGCCCGATCAATATCTCGGGTGCATCGGTTTCCACCGACGGTGGCGCCACTTTTGACCGCCTCACGCTGGCGAGTGGTCAAAGCCCCTTTGCTGGTACGGAGGGCGATCCTGTTATTCTGTACAACAAGCCAAGCCAGACCTGGTTTACGGTGTGGCTGGACACAGCCTGCGGCGGTCAGGGCCTCGGTGGATACAAATCCACCACTCCCTGGGATCCGACTAGCTGGACCCACTTCTGTGTTTTCAACGAGGCCTCTGCCGACCGAGAGTCTGGCTTTGCGGACAACAACCCATCCTCTCCCTTCTTCGGGCGAATGTATATTTCATGGAACGACTTCAATGTTGGTGGGGGCGCACTTTTCGTCCGCTACTCCACTGACAACGGTCTGACCTGGACCAACTCGCGACAGGTCACCACTAGCTTCATCCGCGACGTCCAGATCACCGGCGACAAGGTGACGGGCGACGTCTACATCGCAGGCATGGACGAAAACGGCGGCAACGGCTGCACTAGCGGCTGCGGCACCACCCGAAACAACAAGATTTACCGCTCCACCGACGGCGGCAATACCTGGGCCAACACCTACACCGGGCCATCCTTTGTTGGTCCTTGCCGCAGCAACTCGGGCTTCTTCTGCACGATGTACAGCAGCCCCGCTTACTGGCGGCACATGGGCTGGGGTGAGCCTGCCGCCTTCAACCACGTAGTTAGCTTAGTCTATTCGGCTAAAAACGGGAGCGATCCCGGTGACGTTTTTTACATCCGTTCCACCGACAGCGGCGTGACCTTCGGTGCGCCAGTCCAGTTGAACAGCAACACTGATCCCACCAAGGCGCAGTGGATGCCCAACCTCTCGGTCAGCGAAGCTGGCACCCTCTTCGCCACGTGGTATGACGAGACCCCGAGGACATCTGCCAGCTGTCAGCCCTCCAGTCCCACCAATCTTTGCTATCAGATGCATTCGAACAAGTCGCCCGATAACGGCGTGACGTGGTTGGGTGACCAAACCACCTCGGACGTAGCCAGTCCGCTGCCGTTGCAACCCGACCCTGGGATTCAACCGACCTATGTGGGCGACTACGATTACGGCTCGGCGGTGCTCACCAAACACTGGACTTCATGGACGGATGGGCGCAACGCGATTAACGGCGCATCGCAGCAGGATGCCTACACCGATAAGGAACTGGTGGGTTTTGCCGTGACCACCACTACTCCGGCCTGCAACAGCGTTGTTACGGGCACTGCGCCGGTTGACTTCGTAATCAACTTGAGCGATGCGGTCGATACAAGCACTGTTCAGGCGAGCGATTTCACTGTTAACGGAACTCCGTCGAACCTGCCGCCTACCTTCAGCAATGGCAATACGACGATAACCTTCCACTACACTACCACGCCGGTCGTAACAGGCCTTAACACGATGCATATTCCCGCTGGCGCATTTCTGCGCGCTTCGGACAACGCGCCGAACTTCGAGTTCAACTGCACGTTCTGTTACGCCATAACGCCGCTACAGGTGGCTTCGACTAACCCGCCTGTCGGCGGCACGTTCTCCCCGCCAGCGCCTAACGACTACCAATATGACGTGAACTTCAACCAGGCTGTTGATCCGACCTCAGTCACCACAAGCGATCTGATGATAACAGGGAATGTTGGCGGCAGCGTCACCAATGTACAGGTGGTCAACAACAACATGACTGCCCGGTTCACGCTACATTTCAGTTTTGGAGGTAGCGTGACGTTGAGCATTACCGCCGGGGCGATCGCTGCTCAATCTCCTGCATGCAATACTAACCAGGCCTTCACGGGGACGTACATGGTACAGGGCTGCCCGCCTGCCGAATATACGACAACTACTGGCACTGGCACCATAACCCCCGGTGGCATCGATATCGGCAACCACTGCGACGACTGCACCACGAACATCACTCTACCCTTCCCGGTAAGCGTATACGGCAATCCGCCGGTTACAGCGGTGGCTGTCGGGTCGGACGGCGACATACACTTCCCCGGGCCTTACAACAAACTGTTCTGGTGGATGGGGTGCGTGCCGGTGGATCCGGGGACTGGACAGGATCCGTTCCTGAATACCTTCTTCCCTGAATATGCCGATCTAGTTACCGATACAACTGTGGGTCCCTGCCCAAACTGCGGTATCTTCACCCAAACGGTGGGAACTGCGCCCAACCGGCAATTCCTCATCAGGTGGCTGGCCAACTATTTCAACAGCCCGCCGGGTCCCGCGCAAGCGGAGTTCGAGGTACTGTTGACCGAAGGCTCAAATACGCTGTCGGTGATCTACGGGATGAGCGGCGACAACGGATTGACGGCAGTCACCGGCATCCAGCAAGATCTGACTCATTTCACGTCGTTCTCTTGCGATACGCCGGTGCTGACACCAGGCTTGCGTGTGAACTACATACCCCCGAGCTGTGGGAGTCCCACACCAACACCAACACCGACAGGCACGCCGTCACCAACGCCCACAGCTAGTCCATCGGCGACGGCCACAGCCACGCCGACTGCGACTGCCACTGCGGCTGGCTGCAGTTGGTCAGCCGGTCCGAACATGCCTACAGTGCTAGTCAGAGCGGTTGGCGTTTACTTTCCAGCTGACGGGAACTTTTACACAATGGGCGGTCGCACGGCGGATACAGCAGGCTCTGATTTCCAGCACGTCCTTAAGTATTCACCCGCGTCCAACACCTGGACCCAAATGGGCGTGACACTGCCTGACAACCAAATGAACAATATGGCGTGTGGCGTGCTGACCCTCGGAGGCACTCCTGAGATCTATTGTGTGGGCGGCTCCGCGGCCGGCCAGACCACAGCCTCAGCGCGCGTATTCTACTACAACCCCGCCGCCGATAACGTGGTCACTCTCGGTAGTGGAGATAACTGGCCTGGTGCTATGGGAACAATTCTGCCTGGTGGCTTCGCGGAGACTGGCAACAAGATGTACATCCTTGGCGGGTTCAACATCAACGTAGCCTCTACGAACCAGATATGGTCGTTTGATCCTAACGCTGCCGTGGGTTCCAAGTGGGTACTGGCCCCGGTGACCACACCAGAGGGGATCATGTATGCGCCGACGTGCGCCATAAGTGGCATCATCTACGTGGGGGGAGCGTCGGATTATCAGGGTGGCTTGGTGGTGGACACGACCAACTCGTTCAGCTTCAATCCTGCGACTAACACCATCGGGTCCATCGCAGCGATACCGAGGGCTACAGGTGAGACGCGTGGGCTGACCTTCAACGGGAAGATGTATGTCATGGGTGGCGGCAGAGTTGCGCCCAATCCTTCCACCGAGGTGGACGTCTATAATCCGGGTACTAACACCTGGTCAACGGACCTGCCATTTACGACGGCGCGGCGCAACTTCCCGACCGATACCAATGGCACAAACAAGATCTGGCTCTCGGGCGGTTATGCCAGCGACGGTATTACACCGCTGTCCTCGATGGAAATCTTCATGTGCCAGGGGGCGCAATCTCCAACGCCGACCGCGACCCCGACCGCGACAGCGACAGCAACTCACACTCCGACAGCGACGCCAACGGCTACAGCAACAGCTACGCACACACCGACAGCTACGCCAACAGCGACAGCAACAGCTACGCATACGCCGACAGCTACGCCTACTGCGACGGCAACGGCTACGCATACACCGACAGCTACGCCTACTGCTACAGCTACATCGACGCCGACGTCCCCGCCGAGACGAACCCCGACACCGAGGCCATATCCGACACCGCCGCCTCGGCCATAGTTAGATTAGATAGGGAAAATAGGGGTCAAATCTAAAGGGCGTGTTGCCCAAATCGGAAGTTTTCAAAAGAAAATAGAGTGCCGAAGTGGGGTCAGAGCTTACTATCGACACTGCGGCAACCTTTGGGTAATGAATGCGGTTATGCCGAGGCCCCTGCGCATTCAATACGCTGGAGCGCGTTATCATGTGATGAGCCGAGGCGACCGGACGCGAAGCGATTTTCTACGACGATGCAGATCGGGTAGAGTTTCTAAGAACCCTGGGTCAAGCTTGTCTCAAGACCGGATGGCTAAGAATTGGGGGCCAGAAGGGGTCAGAGCTAAGTATTGATATACATTCGGGATCGATAGCGCTCGCGCGACGACTGCGTGAGGAGACGGCGGTCAGTCTAAGATGGATCGCAGAGAATCTCTACATGGGAACCTGGACGCATGTATCAAATCGGCTTTACCACTGCCACTAATTAAGGAGTGTCAATACTTGGCTTTGACCCCTATTCCCCATCTTTATTTTGTGGACCGATACGTTAAGACAATAAGCACTATGCACAGTACCAACGGACTAAAGGCGATCAGTATGTGTAAGAGAGTGTTCAATGGGGGTTTTGGCTTTCGGTGAACTCTCGTCTTGAGAACTCATTTCTGGCCGTTCACTGAGGTAGTGCGTAAAATCGGGCGCGAGGTTACGCGAAAAGATGCGGAAATGCGTTAAATCCGTTACGGCAACGTGATCGAAACGCACGAGCACGCGGGCGATTTCAACGAACCGTAGAATGATCGCGCGCTAAATCGTTTTTGATTGCCGGGTGGTGGGTGATGCGGCAATGATCTCATCGGCGATTCCTGTACAAATGAGGAGCATCCCATTTCTCGCGTTTTTCGTCGCCTGCGGGTGCGTCGTCCCATGCGAGACACCATGCTTCGCAGCCGAAACGGATCGAGCAGCAACCGTGTTACAACGTGAGTTGGGTGTCACGATCGGCGGTGGTGACGGTTCGTCATTTGAGAAGGCCATCATTATTCATGCGCCCAATGTAGAGACGGAGACAGTCGCAGAGTGGCAGTACATCGCGCTTCGTTACCGCTTGTGGCAGTTCGAGCGTGCGGAGATCGTCCGCTACAAGGGCAAAGTGTACAATGTTTGGACCTATTATGATGCTATCCGCTATCGTTCTTTTCCCGATTGGAAGAAGCGTGTCTTCTACTTTGATATAAGCGAATATTTTAGGAAGAGTAAGCGGGCAACGCGATTGAGACGCACGAGCACAAGGGCGACTTCAATGAGCTTGAACAGGCTTGCCATCCTGCAGCCTTTTTGGGGCAGGCTTCCCTTTATGGAGGCAGAAATAGATTGCACGGCGTAACCGTCACAAAAGGGGGCTGGCCACCGTCGGCGGAGCGCGCTCGATTCACCGTGACAAGGAAATCGGTTCGCTGGAGGTGGGCAAGCCAGCTGACCTCATCGTCGTGCGCATAGATGGTGCCCATCAAACGCCATTGTATGACGCGCACTCGCAGCTCGTGTACGAGGCTCGAAAAAAATCGACTAATCGTAAAAGCGGCGACGTAGCATAAAGCCCCGCCCACGTGGGGCGGGGCTCTACGGAGTTAGTTTAAGACCGACTAACTTCTACTTGCTGCCATCGGGACGGGCAGCACCCTTCTTCGTAAGAGCCTCAGCGGCCAATCCGGGAACTCCCGCCCTGTGCGCGCCAAAGCATCCTTTCAGTCCTCCTGCAGTGGTGTATCCCAGGCTTCCTGCCATCCAGCTACCGGCCACATTGGCCGCATAAACCAGCTTAGCAGCGTTGTCGAAGTCCCATGTCGCGAGACCTTCGATCTGAAACCACCTGCCTTTGCTCCCGATAGAGTTTGTCCAAGTACCGTCCGCGTTGAAGGTTTGATCGAATGTACCGGCAATGCTGCCATCGCATCCGAAATCCGTTGTGAGTTGCCATTTGCCAACTAGGCTTGCCATGGAAGTTTTCCTTTCTTTTTGCGAGCCGAAGCCCTCGGTCGCGATTAAACCCTGCGGGAAGAGGGTCAGGTGAAGCTCATGGGAGACGCCTAACGGACTTAGCGCGAGTCCAACTGTGGCAAATGGCGACAGATCTGTCAAGACTATTTCTCCTAGGGCAGCTTACCTAGGCAAGGTATCGCCGATCCAATTCCAAAAACGCAGTCAGTTTTTCGTCTGCACGCACAATAAAACGCCTTCCGTCGTCGCGATTTGCGTCAGCAATCCAGATTGTTCGCCCCTGACAATCAATAGCTGAGACATAACCGTAGCTCCAACCGGCTTTCTTGAGATTGTCAGCGATGATTTCCCAATACTTCATGCGGGACGCTTTGCGCGTGGCGTTCTTTTTCAAAAATCGCACATACCCCGGGCCTGTAGAAACTCAAACAGAAGCCGTATTCCTTCGCGAACTGCTCGATCTTTGCTTTTCGATTTTCTTCGTTCAGCGGCCAAATCCGTTGCAATTCGTTCTCGTAAATTGCGCAATGTCCCCATTTAGTGGTGTCCAGTAGCAACTGGCGTTTGATTCGTGCAGCGAGAATTTTCATCCCCAGACCTTAGTTGTGATTACCGCATAAATTATTTCGAAACTGCGCTCTCAACTGGGCGTGTGTCCGATTTTGCCTGACCCGCTTATGCTGCGATTCGGGTTCAACTGCTGAGATTGTCAGCGATGATTTCCCAGTACTTCACGCCAGTCGCATAGTGCCTCTTAGCGAGCTTGCCAACTTGCGGTGTTTTCCGGCAAACTTCCTCTATGGAGGCAGAAATAGATTGCAAGTTGCAGTCTAATTCTAGTTAGATCACCGAACACCATCTCGGCTACTTAGACTAAGAGCGACTGGAAAGCGCGGTGGCTCTCAAACTGTAGAGTCCGAGTTCCAGGCATGATCAATTCGTAGTATCGGGCATCGCGCCCATACAGTTACCGGCTAGGTCGGAAACCATACCCCAGCGCCCAATGCGTGCGGGCTGCTGGCGATTCCTCCACGCTAACGATGATAAAGTAACTGCCTGTGGTTTTCGGAATGATGTGCGCAGCCGCAAGGTGGCCTTTCGCCCAACTGTCTGGTTGTTCCGCGAGTTCTCCGTCCGAATTATAAATATGAACGGACTCTTTTGCTCGATCGACTTCTGTTCCCAGCCAGAACCAATATTCATTCCCTTTAAACAATTGTTGCCGCACCGCTTTCCTTTCACCCGAAGCGAGGTCGCCTGTCCAGTAATCCTCGCGCACGTGAAATCCTTGTTTTACATAGCGTTCTGCCGCCAGAACAGCCCATGCCCGCGCGTACACTGTGGTGGGGTCCACCTGGGCGAAAATCGCAGACGGTAGCACAAAGGTGGCCGCCAACAGGGAGGTCGTGCAGAGAAGGACCTTTGCGAAAGGGTTCACCCGAAATTTCTCAGTCTCTCTTGACGATGTCGTTGCCGAGCCGCGTAGTGATCTCGTTGACCTTCTTAACTGATTCGCCAGAAATGCGAGCATTGCCGATATTGATTAGAGGCTTTACCTCCACCAAGGCGTCCTGAATTTGATGAACGATCGGAAGGTTAAACTCGGACATCGCCTGCAGTCTTGTCTGAAAATAGGTCAGCAGATCCGGCTGATGCAGAAGCTCAGCGCCGTCGTTGGAGAAATGCTGTTTCACCACGGAGGTCAATACTTCCGTGCCCCTAAGCCACCCGCCCAGACTAACGAGCTGCGACAGCTTTTCATCGTGCACTTCGTTCATTGCCTGTTGAACGCTGTTTTGAGTGCGATCCAGTTCCTGCCGCACATTTGCCCAATTGCGCTTGTCTGCCGCATCGATGATCGCCTTGGCGTGTGGCGTGATTGAATTTCCTACGCCGATCCCCTTGGCCAGTGCCAGGACGCGCTGGCCAATATCTTTTACTGCAGGCGCATCCTCCGCTTGCACCGCGATAAAGCCATCGGCAATCACTGTCCCAAGCAAGAGAGCGATACGCGGTCGCTCGGTGAAATTGGGTTCTTCATCGCTGCGGACATGTTCCTTCCAGTTTACCGCACCCAGCTTGTTCAGTGCCCCGAAAATTTCGCTCGGTAACGGCACCACGACATCTTCTACAGTCGTAGACAATTGGTTAATATTGACGTGCCGCGGAGCCTGCGCACCATGCGCGCACAGGGCAAGGCTAAAGACCGCAGCTACCCTTGAGTTCAAACGTTTACTAAACAGCACCATTGGGAGCTTTGAATGTTGATTTCGAGTTCGTATTCAGGGATTTAGTAACCGAATCTAAGCAGAACCGCTGCCCTACACAAATCCCTGCTCAATGGTCGGGTGTACCATGCGTGTTTGCCACGACACCCTGCCGTGGCTTATCTCTGTCTCGTAGGCCTTCTATTCACATGAAAACAAAACATCGGATTTTTACGACGAGCTTCGCGAGCGTCTATCCTCACTATGTCGCAAAGGCAGAAAAAAAGGGGCGTAAAAAATCAGAAGTTGATGCCGTTATTTGCTGGCTGACAGGCTACAATCAGCGGGAGCTAGAAGAACAATTGAAAAAGCAGAAAGACTTCGAAACCTTCTTCAAGGAAGCTGCCAAGCTGAATCCTTCACGGACTTTGATCAAGATCATCGCGGCTTCGATCTCATTTCCGATGCGCTGCCGTTTGGTCGCTTGTGGTATGCCGGGCCGAATGCCGTCGCAAATGTTATCGGATACGCGACGCGTGATCCAGCCTCATCCCTGAGCCAATCGGTTCTATCGCGCACAAATCCAGCTTCATACCGCGCCCAGTCCGCATTGTAGCTCGACAGCGCACCGACTTCGAGGACGCCAGGCTCCAAAAGTTGCCGAACGTCAGGGCACCTTTGCAGCGGCTTCCTCCTCGCGAGCCAGTGACCTGAGCTTAATTATAGTGCCAGGCGTGGGGTTGTAGCCGACCACCGTTATTCCCAGAATCAGGTTGCCATGCAGCGCGCCGAAGGCAATGTGCGTCTCCTCGCCCCGACTGACGGTTGCCATGAAGGCGTTCTCGCCGAGGTCCGGCGCGGAAATAGGCGTGAAACCCGGAACAGCCTTGCTCTTCTGAACAGCTTCCTCATACGCTGATGACGCATCATTCGAGCTCACGTACTCATCCACGGTAATGGTCACTTTCTTTGAGTTACTACTATTGGCGTAAATGACGCTCCTTGTGGCCTTGGGACCGCCGACCGCGGTTAAGTGTGGGCCCGTGCGAGCTTCCTGGTCAACCTGAGGGAAGAAACCTCTAACTGTGCTGATCGGGATGACCACCTCGCGAGCGAGCAGAGATTCAGAAGCGCTCGCCGGACCAGCGCCCGGTGATATGGCTTGCCCATAGGCGGCCATCGAGAGAATCGCAGCTATACCAACCAACGGTAATGCACGCAGTGTCAGTGTCGATCCAGTATGCTTCATTTAAAACTTTGTTCGCGTCATTGCTTGTTATTTAAAACGACGCGAAACGATAGCGAACAGCACGCTGGCAATGATAGCAGTCCCAGCCAAGAAGGCTTTGTGGAAATTAATCTCGCGTATCACCATCGACTCTGCCGGGCCGGGTGTGTGTTTCCCCTGTAATATCGATTCTCGCTCGTCGAGCTTTTTTTGGACTTGTTGCGCAAACCTATCGACAGCGCTTTCGCCACCGATGCGTTGAGTGACCGCCTTTCCAGTTGGCGTCGCAGAAGCGTAGTGAAACCGTTCCTGAACGTCTTTAGGAAGTTCAACGAAATAGACCTTTGAAATTCCGGTGTTAGTTCTAAGCACGATCCCGTCTGCTTCTACACGGCTGATCGTGGCGTCTTTGTATACCCTCCCGCTGACAGTTTTGAAGTCCTCGGCCAGCGCGAGTGACGCGGACAGCGCCGCCAAGATTGCCAGTGTCGTCTGCCAGCGTTTCACGCGGCGGATTCTGCCTCTTTTGCTCTCCACACGGCAACGTCAAAGTGATATGAACATCGGCGATGACTAGCTCGCACCATGTTTACGAAGTCCGACCGCGCAAAGATCATCGCGGCGTCAATCTAATTTCCGATGCGCTGCCATTCGGTCGCCTGTGGTACGGCGAGCCGGACGCGATCACGGCAGAAAAATGTTCTTGCCCCGCTCGCTAAGTTGCTTCCCAAACTTCGCTTTTTGCGCCCGCTGGTGCGTACCGGCGCTCTGCCAACCAATCAAGCACAGCCCATTGTCCATCCTCAAACGGGCAGCCTTCTTTACGCCAGGTCGTGACGGTGCGCGGGCTAATCGCGTATTTCTTCGCAAATTCACGGTTTGTCTTAACTACTTCTAAATACTTTTTCGCCGGCAGTTGTTCGCACTTACTACGGGACAACTTTTCGATGTGGGTTGGGTTTCCACATTGACAAAGAGTCTTTTGTTCGTTAGGATTGAAAATTGCTGTCTGAGCCAGTGCAGCAACACCCACGGGCGGTTTTTTAAGCGAGACGTTGCGGCTCGATCAGTCAATTTGAGTGGAGAACAAAACAAAATAATTTATTAAACCAAAACATGATTTTACAACCAAGACGAGTACAGGGCCTTAAGACAAACCTGCCGACCAACAAAAAGTTCGACCTTATAACAGAAAAAGGTCCCGGCGTGTTTGTCTGTGCTCACATAACCAAGCAGGGCGGCTCCAACGACATCGCACAGGTGGCATTGTTCATTGATGGCAAAAACGTCGTGGCCATCACCTATGCCGCTGCAGGCAACGTCGGGTTGGCCGAGCAGAACAACTCTGGTATAAAGCTGGTGAGAGGTTTTGTGGATTGCATCTCGATCCAGTACAATGAACCGCTGTACTTCGAAAAAGAATGCCGCATTGAAATAAGCACGGGGACAGATGCAGGCATTGTGCAAGTGGTGGCTAATGCAGTGATCGGAAGCAACTGTTCTTATCCTTCTTGACCAAAAACAAGTAGGAGACCGTTTCGGAAACAGGTATTCCGACGGCACAAAAACGGGGTGCCCTCTCACAAAAAATGCCGCGAGAAACGCTTCTGGTTACATCGCGCGCAACGTTACGAGAATTCGGCAGAGGAGGCCCCTGCGCATTCAATACACTGGAGCGCGTTATCATGTGATGAGCCGAGGCGACCCGGCGCGAAGCGATTTTCTACGACGATGGAATCGGGTAGAGTTTCTAAAGAACCCTGGGCCAAGCTTGTCTCAACACCGGATGGCAGGTACATGCCTATTGCCTGATGAGCAATCATTTTCATCTTGTCCTGGAGACGCCGACGTGGCGAGCCGGCCGAAGGGACACCATGTGAAAGTAAAGATTGCCCAGCAACTGCGCCGGCAAACTCCGATGAGCCGTCAATGGATTGCCGATCGACTAAGAATTGGGAGTGCCAGCTATATCTCAAATTTGCTCTCCAGTGTCGATTGTAAGCTCTGATTCCTACTCTGATGACAGTAAGCTCTGACCCCTACTCTGATGACACTGACCCTACTCTGATGACAAACCGCACGCCGAGCTTGACTGCCTTCTCATGGAAGTCGATCAAGCCAACGGCCTGCCATCCGAGGGCTTCCTATTTGACTACGCTTGCAATCTTACCACTTCTGCCAGCGACGCTTGCGCTAGCCGAGGACTTCAAAACCATCAACGGCAAGATATACAAAGACGCTGCGATTAGCCGTGTCGAAGCGGACGGGATCGTGATTAGAACCAAAACGGGAATTTCTAAAATCTATTTCGTTGAACTCCCTAAAGACGTTCAGGAACGGTTTCTTCCCAGTCCTGCGAAGACCGTGGCAGCACAGCGCGAGCGACAGCCGATCAAGTTAGAGGCGAAACAGGACGGGCGCCGGCAGGCTGATCGGGGCGGCAGGGTAGTGGTGGTTGGGCAGAGCGGTGTTAGCTGGAAAGTCATCGTTGCCGGGATCGTTGTCCTAGTTGTCGTGGTGTTGGCTGTCGTTCGTAGTCGTTTCTAATAACAAGCAATTACGCGAGCAAAGTCTGAGGAAAGAGATGGGGTCAAATCTAACATTTGACATTCTAATGTGACGCCGACGGTTACGCGATGGGGCTAAGTGGGGTCAGAGCTTACTAGTCACAAGGATTGCACAGCAACTGCGCCGGCAAACGCCGGTGAGCCGTCAATGGATTGCCGATCGGCTAAGAATTGGGAGTGCCAGCTATGTTTCAAATTTACTCTCCAGTGTCGATAGTCAGCTCTGACCCCTACTGACCTCGATTAGGATGCGCGGCTTGATTGGCATCAAACCAATTGCCCTTACGGAACTGACGATAATAAACGCCGTTACCTAGCGATAGTTCGCCCGAAATGAAAGCGGACTTCCGGCTATGAACATGCCGCGGCCGTGCGTGGCCGCGACTAGTTGCGTGCCCATCCAAAAAAGCTCTTCAACAAAGGCGTTGGCGGGTCCATCATTACCCCGCGACCACGTAGCGCCTCCATCGGCGCTCGCGAATATGCCCACCGCTGTACCAATATACAGTGCGCGGCTGTTCGATGGTGAAACGACAAGCGAGAATACTGGAGCACTCGGCAGGCGACTGGAGATGTTTTCCCAAGGGCCTCTGTAACCAGTGGTTTTCCAGACATTATCGGGTGCAAATCCCTCGGGTGCAAATCCCCCAAATGTGGCGTAAACCAGGTTCGAGTTCTGGGGGTCGATCGTGATTCGGGTACAGAAGCGCGGTGGCAAACCATTAGCGGCCGGGGCCCAGGTCGGGTTGGCTGCGGCGCCGTTCGTCGTGTAGTATATTTGGCCGTTATTGTGCCCGACCCAGATGATATTGGAGTCTCCTTTTGCAACAGCAATTGCGGAGATGTTTGTGGAAGCGGGCGACTTTATTGCTGTCCAAGATGGTCTTGGATTTTTGACATTGGTCGATCGCCAGAGGCTTGCCCCGCCAGCTAGCAGCGTGTTCGGGTTGTTTGGATCGAGAACAAACGGCGCAGTGAAATTCGCGTTCCGCGCGTCACCAGTTCCGCCGTAGATGTAATCTGCTGTATTGCCCCCGTCTGTGCTTCGGTAAATTTTTAGGTTGGTGAATTCCCCGTAAAAGTAGTTCGGATCTGTTTGATCAGCAGCGCAAAAACCGCCATCAGCGCCCTTCATCATCGTCCAGCCATTTGATCCACCCTGCGGGCGATATCGAACGGTACCGTTGTCTTGCGTTCCGCCGATGATGGTGCCGCTGGTG
>Ga0193731_1000071_pt1 | contig 33184 bp, 22 predicted proteins | sample U1a2metaG_FD_144920 | JGI IMG/M metagenome (GOLD analysis project Ga0193731, IMG submission 144920) | Soil microbial communities from a riparian zone of the East river system, Colorado, United States - U1a2 | ecosystem: Environmental > Terrestrial > Soil > Riparian zone | place: USA: East River...
GCAGTGTCACGATTGTACCGATGGAAACGCGCGAGGTGTCGGGATTCTCAAAGGAAGTCCCGCGCGCGTTGTGCAGCATTTGTTCGAGCTCTGCCTTGCGCCGCATCAGGACGCTTTGCATTTGCTTCGCTGCTTTAAATTCAAAATTCTCGCTCAGATCGCCATACGACCTGGCGAGCGCGATCTCCCTGGTGTTCTCTGGAATTTTTGTTTTCACGAGCTCTTCGTATTCGGCCTCGCGTTTTTCCAAGCTGCTCCAGGAAACGATAAGTGGTGCAACCTTTTCCTGTGGTTGCGCGCCTGTGATCACGCTTTCCAGTTCTGGATAGACTTTCACGATCCGCGCCAATAGGGAGCGTTTCGTCAACTCGTCAAACAGCGGGCTCAACTGGAGCCGCCGCATCGCATCGCGCGCGAGACCGACATCTGCGTTTGTAAAAATCTCGCCAAGCAATTGGCGGTCGTCGACCAGGGCGCGCTGTAACTTGCTGGCGCGACCAGGAGCGTTGTGCTGTGCGCGTTCCAGCGCAGAAAAAATTGCACTGAGCAAATCTGGCGTAATGAGCTCACTCCAGCTTTCCCGTTCACTACATAACCAGGCGAGCATCTCGCTCGTGGCCGAATGTTCGCGAATGCTTCGTTCCAGCACTGTCCGAAGCTCGGCATGCTGGCCGGCTTCGCTTAAGAGGCGCGGAATTTGTGCGACCATGCGGCCGTGACTGCCTTGCATCCAATTTAAGGCGCGCTCCATCCAGCGCGGACCAAGCGCGGCCGGCAACGCTTGCAAGATTTTTTTCTCTTTTGCCGCCGGCAATTTGGGCAGGATTGATGTCAAACGGTTTTCTTCCTCGAGAATGAGTTTTGAAAGGGTCAAACCGATATGGGTCGTGTGCAGAGACGGAACGCGCCCAAGCAAATCGTCCCGCGCGATGATGAACTCGAACGCGAGCTCAGGATGCATTTTCTGGTTGCGCACTGCCGTGTTCTCGATGGCGACAATGATAGGTTGAAGCTGTTTTTCAGGCTCCTTGAATTGCTCGTGAAATTTTATGATCTGCTCGAAGGCACCGATTTGCTCTTTTGGCTGTCGCGCTTTGTTGAAAGCGGCGATCAGCTCCTCAGCGTGCGATACGCCTTCGCCGCGAATTTGGATCGGCTCGGTTTTTTTTGCGGGGATAGAAAAAGCGCCGCTAGCCTTCAGTGCCTTCTTGGTTGATTCCCACCAGCGTTTCCATTCCGCCTCGGTGAAAACATCGCCTATCAGCCATTCACCGATCTGCTGGGTGGTAGCTTTGCCGTCCAAACTTTCCACAATATTTCGGACCACTGCGACAGGGTCCTCCCTTGCCAAATTCTTAATCGCGGCGAGGTCCGTCGCCTTGCGGGCGAGAAAATGCTCAGGCGCGAGAGGCTTAAGATTCTCCGCCGCGTACTGAACCTGCATGGCATGGGACTTTTTGCTGGCGAAATCGATTTCAATCTGATTGAGCAGCAGGTTCCATTCGCGTACGCGGCCGAATCCCCAACTCTTATGGAGACAAAATGTGCCCGGCCTTAGTTTTTCCAGTTGCTCGGCGGCTTTGGAGGTGAGCTTTCCCGATTCGACAAGCTTTTCTAACTCAGCGTCCATTTTTGGCAGTGGACACAATATCACCTCATGGCAGATACGCCATAGCTCTCATGAGACGAATGGGACACGTGCAATTTACGATTGCCGCGCGACTCGCGGCATGAAAACCTGCCCGCCGTGACGACGAGCATCTGGTTCTGGATTGCGTTTCACATAGGCGTCTTCATCGCGCTTGGAATCGACCTGTTCAGCTCCAAGCGCCGGGGTCGGGAATTAAGCATTCGCGCTGCGCTTCAACGAAGCGCGCTGTGGGTGATTGTGTCACTGGGATTTAACGCCCTTGTCTGGCGCATCAAAGGACCACATCACGCCCTCGATTTTCTGACTGGCTATCTCATCGAGTATTCGCTGAGCATGGATAACATTTTTTTGTTTGTGTTGATTTTCGCGCATTTTCGGGTTCCTCCGCTCGCACAACGTCGCGTCTTGGTGTGGGGAATAATTGGGGCGCTCGTCATGCGCGGGACCATGATCTTGTGCGGTATCGCGCTGGTGCAACGCTTTCATTTCGTCCTTTATCTTTTCGGTCTCTTTTTGCTCATTACCGCAGCCCGAATGTTTTTTAGAAAACATTCAGCGCGCGATTTCACAGAGGGGTGGGTATTGCGGACGTGCCGTCGGATCCTTCCGATTACGCGCGAATTCCACGCCGAACATTTTCACGTGCGCATCGATGGCCGCTGGATGCTTACCCCGCTCGCTCTGACCATGATCGTGATCGAGGTCACAGACCTGATCTTTGCCGTCGATTCGATTCCCGCGATCTTCGCAATTACGCGCGACCCGTTCATTGTCTACACTTCCAATATCTGCGCAATTCTCGGCTTGCGGTCGCTTTATTTTCTGCTGGCCGGTTTGATGGATCGTTTCATTTACCTGCGAACAGGCCTGGCGTTCGTGCTCGCTTTTGTCGGCATCAAAATGATTATCGCGGACTATTTGCCCATACCGAGGAGCCTTTCACTGGGGATCATCATACTCATTCTCGCAGTCACCATAGCTATTTCGATGATGAAGACGCAGAACCTTGCTGCAGCCGAAGACCGAAAATAAAGTGTTGCTTTCGCTGTTTGGAATTATTTAACTGGTTTGGAGCGCCTATGAAAACCATCCTTTCCCTCGCAGCGGTCGCCGGCATTGCCAGTGGAGTCTTGGCCGATATTCAGGATCCGCCTTCGAATGATTATGGGCCAACGCGCAAGCTCGGTCGCGGTCTTTCGAATTTTGTCTGGGCTCCGACTGACTTTTTTGTGACGGTTAATCAGGTCAACCAAACAGAAGGTAATTCCGCGGGGGCTAGTTATGGTGTTGTACGCGGCCTGGGACGCTCAGCGACACGACACGTTGCTGGTTTAATCGAGATTTTGACATTTCCGTTTCCAATTTGGCGGGGAAGCTATTACCCCATTCTGCCTTCGGATATTCCATACATTCACGCCGGCTATCCGGAATTTCCGCCTGAGGTCGGTAACGAGTCGAAATATCCGTACGTCCGCGATTCCCATCAAGATTTCAATTAGTTTTCGCTCCAATTTGGAGGGATGCCTTACGGGCGGGATCATATTAATCCGGTCGGGCTGGCAGAGGTGGGCGTAAAAGACCTTCTTCGACGTTTCTCTAAGCGTGCGTGCTCGCCGCCACGGAATGAGGCGGCCGATGGGGCAGCTGGTTCGTCCGGTCTGGTGGAGATTCCTGCGCCGCTCGTCATTACGCGGGTCCGGAGTCAGCCAGAGTTTCAGAAACACCGAGCGCAGATCAATCCAGAATTGCCTGCTCGGCAGGAGGCGGAGCGCCAGCTTGCTCAACCCTTTCCGTCGTTTACCACGTCTGGGTTTTGTTTCGTGTGCCAGAAACGTACCCAATTTTTGAGCTTGTGGGAACTGGCCTTTAGCGTAGGTGGTCATTTGGAGATGAACTGGCGCGAGCACATGCAGTGCCCACGGTGCCGTTTGAATAACAGAATGCGGGCCAGCATTCATTTGCTCATGAAGACCATCGCTCCGACAACGGAATCACGGATTTATGCGACGGAACAATCAAGCCCGCTGTTTGTTTATTTGCGCAAATGTTTTCCGTTCCTGCAAGGAAGCGAATTTACGCAGGATTCTGACTTGGTGAGCGAGAACACCTCCAACAAACTGCGGCACGAGGATTTGACCCGGCTTTCGTTCCCGACTCACAGTTTCGACGTCATTCTGAGTTTTGACGTGCTGGAACACATTCCCGATTATCGCAGCGCGTTTGCTGAGTGCGCGCGCACGCTGAAACCGGCCGGCAAAATGCTTCTTTCCGTGCCGTTCGACGCAAATAGTGTACGCAACCAGATTCGTGCCCAGTTGCGGAAGGATGGAACTATCGAGTACTTGCTGCCGCCTGAGTATCACGACGACCCGCGAAATCCTGAGGGCTGCCTCTGCTTCCAACATTTTGGCTGGGCGATGTTGGAAGAGATGAAGGAGGCAGGCTTTTCGCGTGTTTGGGCGCTGTCCTATTATTCTCGGGAATATGGCTATCTAGGGGACAAACAAATACAGTTCTTGGCCGAGAAATAGTCACAATATAGGCCGTGTTAAGCAGGGTTCGCACGAATCAAGGCGTTGATCTGCCTTGTTGTCAGGAGCAAAATCGCTGAGGTTAAGGCGCGTTGGGACCATGCAATCGCGACGTTTTTCTACGCTGCCCCTGATAGGCATCTTAGCCGTCATCTATTTCGCAGTCGGGAAATTCGGTTTGATGCTGGCGTCATTGCACGCGAGTGCATCGCCGGTGTGGCCGTCAGCGGGAATCGCGCTGGCCGCAATAGTCTTGTTCGGATATCGCGTATGGCCAGCCATCTTTGTTGGTGCGTTTCTGGTGAACGTTACGACCGCGGGAAACGTCGCGACCTCATTTGCCATCGCCATCGGCAACACGCTGGAGGCGCTGGCCGGCGCATGGCTCGTGAATCGATTCGCGGGCGGCAAAGAATTCTGTGATCGTCCCCAAGGCGTCTTCAAATTCGCGCTTGCAGCAGGGATTAGCACCATCATCAGCCCAGCTTTCGGTGTGACCAGTCTTGCCCTCGCCGGCTTTGCCAATTGGACAAACTACGGCGCGATCTGGCTGACATGGTGGCTCGGCGATGCCACGGGCGATCTTGTTTTCACTCCCCTTGTTCTTCTCTGGACCGGTGCCTCAAAACGAGGTTGGAATAAAAAGGAAGCTGCGGAAGTCGGCACGCTCATCCTGTTGCTGGTGCTGCTGAGCAGTATCGTCTTTGGCGGATGGTTTGAGATTTCGTCTCGGAATTATCCGATCGCTTTTATTTGTGGACCCATTGTGATTTGGATGGCCTTCCGCTTTACTCAACGCGAAACGGCCACGGGGATTTTCATCCTGTCCGCGATCGCGGTGTGGGGAACGCTGCGTGGGTTCGGGCCATTCGTTGGAGAAACGGAAAATCAATCGCTGCTCGCCCTGCAATCGTGGACAGCGGTGCTGGCGATTACCGCGATGGCGCTTTCCGCCGGTATGGCCGAGCGACGGCGCATTGAGGAAGAGCTTCAGCAACAAAAGGCGGTGGTGGAAACCGCTAATCGCACCAAAGACCATTTCATGGCCATGCTTTCGCACGAACTACGCACGCCGCTCACACCGGTCATTTCCGCATTGGAATCGCTTGAGACAGAACCGACGCAAACTGAAGACACCAGGTCGGCCCTGACCATGATCCGTCGCAACATCGAATTGGAGACACAGCTCATTGATGACTTGCTCGATTTCACCCGAATCGCCAGAGACAAAATGCAACTTCGATTCGTTCCAGTCGATGCGCATCCGGCTATCTCAAATGTCGTGGAAATTTGCCGCGCAGAGGCCGAATCCAAAAAACTTGACATGCATCTCAATTTGCGGGCGAACGCGCATCACGTAGCGGCAGACGCGGCAAAGTTTCAGCAAATCATCTGGAACGTTCTTAAGAATGCGGTCAAATTCACACCGGACGGTGGTGAGATCGCAATCTCTTCTTCCAATCCGTCACCAGACGTCTTGACGATCACCGTGCGCGACACCGGTATCGGCATGGAACCAGAAGTCATGCAGCGCATTTTTGACCCCTTCGAACAAGGCAATCGCTCGTTTGAACGCCGATTTGGCGGCCTGGGCCTTGGCCTCGCGATTTCAAAATCTCTCGCCCAAGCGCACAGCGGCACTCTCACCGCGCAAAGCGGCGGATGCGATCGCGGATCGACATTCATCTTCTCGCTGGCAACGCTTTCGCCGGCTGAAGTAGCCACGGTCCCCGCTAAAGTAAGACGTGAAGTTTCGCAGCAACGCCTGAAAATTCTGCTCGTCGACGATCACCACGACACGTGCGCTGCGCTGGCGAAATTGCTTGTCCGCCGCGGGCATCTCGTGGCGGCGACTCACAATGTCCGCTCGGCCATGGAAGCGGCAGTGGGCAATAAGTTCGACCTGCTTATCAGCGATATCGCTCTGCCGGACGGAAGCGGCCTGGACCTCATGATGCAATTGCGCGTGATCTCCAAAATTCCGGGAATCGCCATCAGCGGTTTTGGCAACAACGGCGATATCGAAAGGAGTTTGCGCGCAGGTTTTTCCGAACATCTGATCAAACCGATCAAGCTCGAAAACTTGGAAGCCGCCATTGAGCGTGCCCTGGCGGGGTAGTGCACGCCTCTCGCGAGGTGATCCTATGCGCGTGGTCGATCTGAAAATCGAAGACATTGCTTTCGGCGGCAAAGGCGTCGGACGCGAGCGGGGGAAGGCCGTCTTCGTTCCCTACACGATTGAGGGCGAGATCGTTTCTGCGGAGATCGTGCGCGAGAAAAAGCAATTCGCTGAAGCGGAACTGGTAGAAGTAAAGCAAAAGTCACCGGATCGTGTTGAATCAGTGTGTCCCTATTTCGGCCGGTGTGGCGGATGCGCTTACCAGCACGTTAGCTACGAACATCAACTTGCGATCAAATGGCGACAGGTTCGTGACGCTCTGCAGCGCATCGGTAAACTGAAAGTTGTTCCGATGCGGCCGATCATCCCGTCGCCCAAACAGTACGCATATCGCAATCGCATCACCGTGCACGCGCAGGAGCGCGTGGTCGGTTTTTTTCGACGCGATTCGCACCAATTGATCGATATCGAGCGTTGCCCGATCTCGACGGATGAAGTGAACCGTGCGCTAACGGAGTTACGCGCGCAACCGTACGTGCGCGATGGCCATTACACGCTTCGGGCTCCGGCCAGCCCACGCGTTTTTTCCCAAACAAACGATGAGGTCGCAAATGCGTTGCGCGACTTAGTCGTCAATCTCGTACCGCCGAATCAAGAGCTTTTGATCGACGCTTATTGCGGCGCAGGATTTTTTGCAAAAGCGCTGCTCGACAAATTCGAGCGCGTGATCGGGATTGATTGGGACAAATTCGCAATTGCGGCTGCGAAAGAGAATGTGACCGAGAAGGAAACCTACATTGCCGGCGATGTGGAAGAGGAATTGCAAAAGGTAGGGGCGGTTCACCCGAACCGCCCGCCGGGCGCAAACGACGCCGGGAACGGGCGATTGAGGTCAATCGCCCCTACCACGCTCATCGTCGATCCCCCGGCCACCGGGCTGAGCGCAAACGTCCGCAAAGCCATCATCGATCTCGCGCCCACAACGCTCATTTACGTTTCATGCAATCCGCCGACACTCGCGCGCGATTTGAGAGAGTTGCAGGATAAGTTCATCATCGAATCGGTCACGCCGCTCGACATGTTTCCGCAAACCGCCGAGATCGAAGTAGCGGCGCATCTTAACGCGTAAACCAAAAGATCACTGTTTCAGGCGTTAATGATTTTTTAACGCCTTTAAGGCGCGGTTTAATTAACGCATCGGCCAAAGTTCGCTCACTGTTAGGAGTTATGAGCCCATTCTTTACCGTAGCTATCATCGTTTGGATCTTCTTTATCGGGAGCGCGCTTTATGCGCGTCTCCGCGAGAACCGAAGAAAGTCTTCGCCCAATTTTCCTACAGGAAAGCGCAATTCTTGGCTGGACGGTTGATCGGCTTCCCAGCTTGAGTTGGCCAATAACTATGAACGACCTGATCTTCGCCGGAATTGTAATTCTATTTTTTGTCATCAGCGCTTTTTACGTGCGCTTTTGCGACCACCTCTAGGAGGACCTCATGGGAACAATCGTCGTCGGGATCATCGCGCTGCTGCTGTTTGCGTACCTGTTCATCGCCATGATCCGCCCGGAGAAATTCTAAGGACTCGATTATGCAAGCTTCTGGTTGGCTTCAACTCGCCTTCTATGTCGTGGTGCTCGCCCTGATCACCAAGCCGATGGGGCTTTATCTGCTGCGCGTGCTCGATACCAACGGCAAGACATGGCTCGATCCAGTACTGCGGCCGGTGGAGCGCGGGACGTATCGAGTGATGGGCGTCGATCCGAACAAAGAACATGATTGGAAGCAATACACGCTCGCCATGCTGCTGTTTAGTTTGGTGGGTTGCCTCTTCACCTATGCCATCCTGCGCTTGCAATATTTTCTGCCACTAAATCCGCAAAAACTGGCAGGAGTGAGTTCCGATCTTTCCTTCAACACGTCAGTTAGTTTTACCACTAATACCAATTGGCAGAATTATGTCGGCGAAACCACGATGTCGTACCTCTCGCAGATGGTCGGCCTGACGTTTCACAATTTCGTCTCGGCCGCCACCGGCATAGCCATCGCCGGCGCCCTGGTCCGCGGCATTGCGCGACATTCAGCGCAGACCCTCGGTAACTTTTGGGTCGATCTTGTCCGCGTTACTTACTATCTGCTAATTCCCATTTGTCTCGTCTTTGCGGTTTTTCTCGTGTCGCAGGGGATGATTCAAAATTTCAAGCCCTACTCCAAGGCGACGCTAGTCGAGCCGATGAAGATCCAGGTCGAGAAGAAGAACGACAAAGGCGAGACGATCAAGGACGCCGATGGCAAAGCGGTGATGGAAGAGCAGACCGTTACCGAACAGAACATCGTGCAAGGGCCGATGGCGTCGCAAGTCGCGATCAAAATGCTCGGCACGAACGGTGGCGGTTACGCCAATGCCAATGCCGCGCATCCGTTCGAGAATCCGACGCCGCTGTCGAATTTCATCCAAATGCTTTCTATTTTCTCCATTGGTAGCGGACTGACTTATTACCTCGGCCGAATGGTAAAGAACCAGAAGCACGGCTGGACGGTGTGGGCTGCGATGCTCGCGTTGTTTATCGGCGGCGTGATGCTTTGCTGGTGGGCGGAATCGAACGGCAATCCGATTCATCACCAACTCGGAGTCGCGGCCGCCGACGGCAACATGGAAGGCAAGGAAGTCCGATTCGGCATTTTTAATGCCGCGCTCTTCGCGACGATCACGACCGACGCGTCGTGCGGCGCGGTCAACTCGATGCACGATTCCTTCACCGCGCTCGGCGGTTTCGTTCCGCTGTTCAATATTCAGCTCGGTGAAATCATCTTTGGCGGCGTCGGCGCGGGCTTGTACGGAATGCTCGTCTTCGTTGTGCTCGCTGTGTTCATTGCCGGATTGATGGTCGGCCGCACACCGGAATATCTCGGAAAGAAAATCGAGGCCTACGACGTCAAGATGGCAATGTTGTCGTTGTTAATTCTCGCGATTTCCATTCTGGGATTCGCGGCGTGGGCGATAGTGAGCAAGTGGGGCCTGGCTGGTCTGAATAACAACGGCCCGCACGGGCTCAGCGAAATTCTTTACGCGTTTAGCTCAGGCGCGGGAAACAATGGCAGCGCCTTCGCTGGATTGTCGGGTAACACACCTTGGTACAACACCACGCTTGGCCTCGACATGTTGTTCGGCCGTTTCTTGATGATCGTACCGATCATGGCCCTGGCGGGTTCGCTGGTGCAGAAGAAAGTTGCGCCGGCGAGCGCCGGCACTTTTCCCGTTCACGGGGGAACATTCTTTATTCTCCTCATCGGCACCGTGCTCTTGATCGGTGCGCTGAATTTTCTGCCGGCGCTCACTCTTGGTCCTGTGGTCGAACACTTCCTGACCGCGGCTGGAAAACTCTATTAACGATAAACGGTAAATGAAGACACAAGGCCGTTCTCTTTTTGATTGGAGCATTGTTCGTCCCGCGATTGGCGACGCTTTCAAGAAGCTCAACCCGCGTTTGATGATCAAGAATCCGGTCATGTTCGTGACCATGGTGGGCGCTGCGCTTACCACGGTAGGGATCTTTACGGCCGAACCGGCGTTGCGAGGCTTCGTTGCGCAGCTGGCGATCTGGCTCTGGTTCACCGTGCTCTTCGCGAACTTCGCTGAAGCAATGGCCGAAGGCCGCGGCAAAGCGCAGGCCGCCAGTTTGCGCCGGGCGCGAAAAGAAACCATGGCGCGTCGCCTGCAGAATGGCCGCGAGGTAAAAGTTCCAGCGCCCATCCTGCAAAAAGGCGACATCGTCGTCTGCGAATCGGGCGATATCATTCCGGCGGACGGCGACGTGATTGAAGGCATCGCCAGTGTGGACGAAGCCGCCATCACGGGCGAATCGGCTCCTGTCATTCGCGAAAGCGGCGGAGATCGCAGCGCTGTCACGGGCGGCACCCGCGTGCTGAGCGACCGCATTATTATTCGAGTCACCATGGAAAAGGGCCACGGCTTTCTCGATCGGATGATAGCTCTGGTGGAAGGTGCAAGACGCCAAAAGACGCCGAACGAAATTGCGCTCACGATCCTGCTCGCGGCATTAACCTTTATCTTTCTGCTCGTCTGCGTCACGCTCAAGCCGTTCGGCATTTACTCCGGTACGATATTTTCCGTTCCGGTTCTGATCGCGTTGCTGGTTTGTCTGATTCCCACAACGATTGGTGGATTGCTCAGCGCCATCGGGATCGCCGGGATGGATCGTGTGTTGCAGCGCAATGTGCTCGCGATGAGCGGACGCGCCGTCGAAGCCTCCGGCGATGTGGATGTGCTCCTTCTCGACAAAACGGGAACGATCACGCTTGGCAATCGCATGGCCACAGCATTTCACGCCGCGCCGGGCATTTCACCTGACGATCTGGCGGCCTCCGCGCAATTAAGCTCGCTAGCCGATGAAACGCCAGAGGGCCGTTCGATTGTCGTTCTCGCGAAAGAGAAATTCGGGTTGCGCGCGAGGGAGATGCACGAGCTGGAGGCCACGTTCGTCCCATTCACGGCACAAACACGCATGAGCGGTGTCGACCTTCATGCGAATGGCGCGGAACCGACAATGCGCGTACGCAAAGGCGCCGCTGAAGCGGTGCGCAGCTTTGTTGAATCAGCCGGCGGAGTTTTCCCGCAACCCGTGGCGAACACGGTCGACGAGATCTCGCGGCGCGGTGCGACACCGCTCGTCGTGGCGTCGGACGTGCTGACGCTCGGCGTGATTGAGTTAAAGGACGTGGTCAAGGGCGGCATCAAAGAACGCTTCGCGCAACTGCGGAAGATGGGGATCCGTACGGTGATGGTCACGGGCGACAACCCGATCACGGCGGGAGCGATCGCTGCCGAATCAGGCGTGGACGACTTCATGGCACAGGCGACACCGGAGGACAAACTCAAGCGCATCCGCCAGGAGCAAGCTGAAGGCCGGCTTGTTGCCATGACCGGTGACGGAACAAACGACGCGCCCGCGCTTGCTCAAGCAGACGTCGGCGTGGCCATGAACACGGGTACCCAAGCCGCGCGCGAAGCCGGCAATATGGTCGATCTCGATAGCAATCCAACAAAGCTGCTCGACATCGTCGAGATCGGGAAGCAGATGCTGATCACGCGCGGCTCGCTCACGACTTTCAGCATCGCGAACGACGTTGCAAAATACTTCGCGATCATCCCGGCGATGTTGATGGCCACATTCCCCGCCATCGCGCCGCTCAACATCATGCACCTGCACAGTCCCACCAGCGCGATTTTGAGCGCTGTCATTTTCAATGCCCTCATTATCATTGCGCTCATCCCGCTCGCGCTGCGCGGCGTAGCCTACAAACCAATGGGCGCGCTCGCCATCTTACAACGCAATCTGCTCATCTACGGCTTCGGCGGCATCATCGTTCCATTCATCGGCATCAAGCTCATCGATCTCGTCATCACTGCTCTCCATCTCATCTAGTCTATGAAAGCGTTCTTTTCTGAAATCCGAGGGGCGGTCTTCGCTACACTGGTGTTGGCCTTCATTTGCTGCGGAGTTTACCCGCTCGTCGTATTCGGAATTTCCCAGACGTTTTTTCGCGGCAAAGCCAACGGCAGTTTGATTGTCGATGCAAACGGGATGGTGCACGGATCAAAGCTGCTCGCGCAAGGTTTTACCGCCGACAAATATTTTCATCCGCGCCCTTCCGCCGCTGGGAATGGTTACGATGCCGCGAGTTCGAGCGGCAGTAATCTCGGACCGACGTCGCAGAAACTAAACGACGCGATCAAAGACCGCGTTGCTGCCTACCGCAAGGAGAACGGCTTGAGTGAAACCGAGCCTGTGCCGGCAGACGCTGTAACGGCATCAGGCAGCGGCCTCGATCCTCAAATCAGCCTGCGCAACGCGGAGCTGCAAACTCCGCGCGTCGCCAAAGCTCGCGGACTGTCTGAGGAGAAGGTTCGCGAACTGGTTCAGCAAAACACCGATGGGCGCGATCTCGGCGTCCTCGGCGATCCGGGCGTCAACGTTCTCGAATTGAATCTTGCGCTGGATTCACCCAGCGCCCAGCAATGAAAAAGCCAGGGCATCATGAGACACGCGTAGCTCCGGGATTTGTTGGCTCGCTTGTCGGATCTCGTCTCGCCGGGATCGGCTTATGAATATTCCTTTCGCGCTGATGGATGCGATCAGACGATTTACCGCAGCTCGCGGATCGCCGCGCGTAGTCGAGAAAAGAACTTATGTGTTTATTCTCGTTCCATTCAGCTTTCGCGGAAATGGTCACGCCAGAAAGGCACGTGTCACACGACATTTGATTGGCAATGGCAGCCACGCCGACGGCACGCGGACTGACGTATTTCTTTCTACAGTCGGTGCTCGCGATCATGCTTCGTCCAGGATGATTTCCGAGCCTGATCTTAGCGACAATCGGGAACTCAATTACGATCTTATGTGGACGTGGTTTCTGCCAAACCCGCTGTGGTCACCGAAGAGACGCAAACAGCGGTTGTTCTCTAGCGAACAAGCCGCTCAACATTCGACCTAGGAGTTGTAATTCTTTGCCGCTTTGAGTTGGAGGACTTCAATGCAAAAACAAGGAGAAAAAATTGAACATTAAGAAATGTCTGATCACGATCGTGTCGGCGATACTTATTACTGGTGTGATGCAGGCGCAGGAGGCGTCTACAGATTTGAGCGCTGAGCAACAACTTGCTCAACGGAAAGCCGAGCTGGACGCACGCGAGAAAGCATTAAATAAACGCGAGAAAATATTGACTGAAAAAGAAAGGGCTATAGCAAATTCCACCCCGCGGTCCCGGGAGAAAGCAGGAGCCAAGACCAAGCAGCAGGAAGCGAAAGCCCAGAGCGAGGAAGAACAAGCGAAAGCTGCGGTCGCAGAAAAAAAACTGCACGAACCATTCTGGAAACGTCTAGACGAAGCGTTTCTAGAACAATTAGGCACGCCCGCCTACATCCCCGGAACGCCGCCACCCGTACGGCGCATTCCGCCGCCGCCATTCGATTCACCGCCATTTCCCAACGGCGATTGGCAAATCGGCGGCACAGCCGGCACAGCGATCATCGGTGATCCCGGTCAGTTGGCCCCTTATCCGCTCATGCAGGCAATTTATGAAGGACCGGGCGGCCAGGCTTGGAAAGACAGTAAAGTTCAAATTTACGGCTGGGTAAACTTTTCCGGAAACATCAGCACTTCGCATCCCTCGAACAAGAGCGAGAACGGAAACTTCCCGTTGGTTTATGACATTCGGCCGAACCGGATGGAATTGAATCAGTTTGTGCTCTATGTGGAGCGACTGCCGGATGAAAACCAAACCGATCACATCGACTGGGGTTTTCGAGTCTCAGCGCTCTACGGCCTCGACTATCGCTTCACTTTTTCACGAGGATGGTTCAGCGACCAACTTTTAAAGCACAACAGTTACTACGGCTTCGATACGCCGATGGTCTATTTTGATCTCTACATTCCCTACATTTTCCAGGGAATGAATATCACCATTGGCCGAATCATTTCGGAGCCGGATATCGAAGCGCAGCTGGCTCCGAACAATCTCATGGCCACACACTCGCTCCTCTACGGCTTTGATGATTATTGCCACGAAGGAATTTTTACGACCACCAAACTCAATGCTCAGTGGACACTTCAGCTGGGAATAGATGGCGGCACGGACGTTGCCATCTGGCAGGATGACCCGGGTCGACAGGTAACCGGTGACGTGATGATCCAGTGGATTGCGCCTAACCAAATGGACTCCGTTTATGCGGGCGCTAACAGTTTCAACAAGGGCAACTTCGGCTACAACAATCTGCAGCAATACGTCGGGACCTGGACACACAAGTTTAACGACAAGATCTATACCGCGACAGAAGCGTGGTACATGTACATGAATGATGCAAAGGACCACCCGACAGAAGAGGTCCCATTCCAGAGCGGCTCGTTCCCGGTGAGAAATGGTTACGCGCCAGAATGGGCAGTCCTCAACTATACGATGTTCCGGATTTCCCGGGATGCGTTCTTCACCGTCCGGAACGAGTACTTTAAGGACAAGGTGGGAAGCCGAACGGGTTTCGCTACCGATTATTCGGAACACTCCATCGGTATCACCTGGTGGCCGGACAAACTCATCACCATCCGGCCCGAGCTGCGCTATGACCACTCATATGCCGCGCGCGCGTACGATAACGGAACCAGGCACAATCAGCTCGTCTTTACCACCGACGTGATCTTCCATTACTAATTGATCTATGAATGACTTCTTGCTCGGGTGCTTATCCTTGCGCTCTTTGTAACGCCACTGACTTTGCTTGCGATTTTCGAGAAAAAAACCGGGAAGCGCCGTAGGCATTAAGACTTCGGCAATCACGATCTTTTGGCGGGATCGCTGGTGACCGAAACGGCTCTTCGCCAGTCGCGCGGGTATTGCTCTCACAGAATCTAACATGAGCGCAAATGCTATTCAGGCCGGCCTCTTTGTTATGGTCGTGGCGCTGCTCGTCAAGCCGATGGGCGTGTATCTGCAACGCGTTTTCGAACGGCGACACACTTTCCTTGATCCACTGCTTCTACCGGCGGAGCGACTGATCCACCGGCTCGTCGGCATCGATGCCACATGCGAAATGGACTGGAAGCGTTATTCGTTAGCTTTCGGCGTATTTGGCATAGTGAACGTTGCTGTTCTCTATTTCGCACTGCGCTGGCAGGCATGGTTTCCATGGTTCCTTCCGAAAGTCATGACGACGCAGATGACGGCGGACCTCGCGGCCAACACGGCCGTTAGTTTTGCGACCACTACCACATGGCAAGCGTACGCCGGCGAGACAACGATGAGTTACCTCAGTCAGCTTTTGTTGGCAGGGCAAAACTTTCTGGCCGGGGCAGCGGGTCTCGCTGTCGGCGTGGCCTTCATTCGGGGTTATGCCCGCGAAAGAACCACGGGCCTCGGCAACTTTTGGTTCGATCTGGTCCGTGCGGTTTTGTGGGTGTTATTGCCGGTTTCCTTGGTAGGCAGTTTGTTTCTAGTCGCACAAGGCGTGCCGATGAATTTCCGCCCTTACACCGTCGGGCACACACTGGAAGGTGCCACGCAAGTGATCGCTCAAGGTCCCGTTGCGGCACTGGAGTTCATCAAGAATCTCGGCACTAACGGCGGCGGCTTTTTCAACGCGAACGGCGCGCATCCATTCGAGAATCCGACTCCGTTGACTAACTTCATCGAACTGCTCGCGATCGTCGTGATTCCGGCGGCGTTCACGCATACTTTCGGTCGCATGGTGGGCCGACCACGCGACGGGTGGGTGATTTTCTGGACGATGACTGTGCTATTTGTCGCCGGATTGCTCGTGTGCGACTGGGCGGAGTCGAGCGCCCATGCTGCATTGGCAGACGGGATAACCGCGGGCAACATGGAAGGCAAGGAAGTGCGTTTCGGCATGGGCGGTTCGGTGCTGGCGGCAGTCGTGACTTCCAACGGTGCCACAGGCTCCTACAACTCAATGCACGACAGTTTCCAGCCGATCGGTGTGGCAGTACTCCTGGTCAACATGCTCCTCGGCGAAATCGTCTATGGCGGCCTGGGCACCGGACTTTACAGCATGATCTTCGTTGCGTTGATGGCACTTTTTGTCGGCGGGTTAATGGTCGGACGCACGCCCGAACACCTCGGCAAGCAAATCGGCCCGCCAGAAATGAAAATCATCGCCGTGTATATGCTTGTGGGGCCGGTCACGGTGTTAGTGTTGACGGCGCTTGCCGTCATCACGAAAGCAGGCTGCGCCGGATTGACGACGAATGCTGGCGCTCACGGTTTCACCGAGATTTTGTTTGCCTATGCTAGCGCCTTTGCCAACAACGGACAGAGTATGGCTGGTCTAAGTGCGAACAATGCTTTTTACAACACAACGACGATTGTCGCCATGCTGATGGGCCGTTACGTCCTGGCGGTTTTGGCGCTGGCTTTAGCGGGCCGCTTCGCCGCAGCATCACGGCGATCGCCTAGTCGCGGCGCAATGCCTTGTGACGGAGTTACCTTCGGCGTGTTGCTTACCGGCACCGCGTTGCTTGTTGGCGCGCTTAATTTCTTCCCAGCCCTCGCGATGGGCCCGATCGTCGAACATTTCTCCATGCATCCCTAGCATGGTCGCGACAGAGCGGCAGCATTAAAAAAGTGTTTACCGGTTTTGGCCACCGCTTCTGAGATGCAGACCTTGGCCCGACGGCGTAGAATTGAGGCATGAGCGAGGCCGAACGGCCTGATCCGGACGCACTTCTCGCGCGCATGAAACGCGAAGAAGCGCAGTCCACGCGCGGGAAACTCAAGATTTTCTTCGGGATGTCGCCCGGTGTCGGCAAGACCTACTCCATGCTGCAAGCGGCGCGGCAGAAACAAGCCGACGGCTGTGAAGTTGTCGTGGGGATTGTTGAGACGCACGGACGCAAAGAGACAGAAGCGTTGCTCGACGGAATGCCTATTATGCCGCGAGCGCAGATCGAATATCGCGGCACGACGCTGACCGAAATGGATTTGGATGCGATTCTAACCTGGCATCCGGGACTAGCGGTTGTTGATGAGCTTGCACACACGAATGCACCAGGGTCGCGTCATCCGAAGCGTTACCAGGACGTGCTCGAGTTGCTCGATGCCGGTATCGACGTTTTCACCACGCTCAATGTTCAGCATGTTGGCAGTCGCAGCGACACCGTTCGTCAAATCACGGGCGCGCCGGTCAGTGAAACCGTTCCCGATACTGTTCTCGATCTTGCTAACGAAATTGTCCTTGTCGATCTAACGCCGGAGCAACTGCGCGCGCGTCTGGCCGAAGGAAAAGTTTACCTGGGGGAACGCGCCGATTGGGCGGCAAAGAATTTCTTCCGCGAAAGCAACCTTACCGCCTTGCGCGAAATGGCGCTGCGGCTCGTAGCCGAACATGTCGATCGCGATCTGCGCGACATCATGTCAGAAGAAAAAATCGCTGGGCCCTGGAAGAGTGGGGATCGCTTACTCGTTGCCGTCAGTGCGAGTCCTTACTCGGAAAGATTGATTCGCTATACGCGCCGGTTGGCGGCATCGATGGAAGCTTCCTGGATCGTCGCAAACATCGAGCGACCACAGCCGCTTTCGCAAGAAGAGCAAACTCGCTTGACTCGTTATCTCGGGCTCGCACGCCAGTTGGGCGCGGAAGTAATTTCCACACCCGGTACCGAAATCGGCGAAGCGCTGCTCCGTATCGCCCGTCAACACAACGTCACGCAAATCGTCATCGGCAAGCCAATGGGCGCGCGATGGACCAGTCTGTTTAAACGCGACGCGGTGCGCTGGCTCATGCGACACAGCGGGAATATCGACATCCACATGATCCCGGCGGAGGAATCGGTGCGGCCACAGCGCGAAACCGTCGAAGAGCGTTTAGCACGCGCGCCGTGGCGCGATTTTGGAATTGCTCTCGTTATCGCGGCGGTCGTCACCGCATTGTCATTACCTATCTTCACTTATACCGGCTACTGGGCCGTCGCGCTTTTCTATCTGCTCGCCGTTGTTCTCGCCGCCACACGATTAAGCCGCTGGCCAACACTCTTTCTCGCCGCACTCAGTGCTTTGCTTTGGGATTTTCTGTTCATTCCTCCGCGCTTCACCTTTTACATCACCCATTTTCACGACTTCATGATGTTTGGCGCGTATTTCGTGATCGCACTCGTCATCGGTCACCTCGCGACAAAATTACGCGAGCGCGAACAATCGGAGCGACGCCGGGAAGAACGCGCCACAGCGCTATATCGTTTCACACGCGCGCTCGCTGCAAGCCGGGATTTGGATGAAGCACTCCCTAAAGTTTTTTCGTTGATCAAGGACTCTTTTCAATCCGACGCGGCGGTTTGGCTGCGGGATGAAAACGGTCTTTCGTGCCATCCGGCTAGTAAATTTATCCCGTCGAGCAAAGACGAAAGTGTGGCGATGTGGTCTTTTCAAAAAAAACAAAGTGCGGGGAAATCCACCGATACTCTGCCCGACGCTGACGCCCTGCATGTTCCCTTGATCACGGGTGACCGCGCCGAAGGAGTGCTTACTGTGCGTTTGACCCATCCGCTTACGATCGAGCAACGCGACTTGCTCGAAGCCTTCGCTGCGCAGCTCGCGCTCTTCGTAAACAAGGAACGAGCGTTGGAGCAAAGTCGCGCCGCGCAAATTGCTCGCCAATCGCAGAAATTGCAGAAGGCGCTTTTCGATTCTGTCTCGCACGAGTTGAAAACACCGCTTGCGGCGATTTCGGTGGCCCTGCAACAATCGAAACCTGATAGCGCCGAATTACAGCAGGCGGTTCGCCGTCTTACTCGCACGGTCGATCATCTGCTCGACGCCACGCGCTTGGAATCCGGTTTGCTCCAACCCGTGCGCGAATGGTGCGATCCCGTCGAGTTGGTGCGGGAAGTAATTGCCGAGTCTGGTTTGAAAGAAAGCGCTGTGCGAATTCGTGTCGCTGACAATTTGCCAATGATTTCGGTGGACGCGCGTTTGATCCAACAAGCTCTGAGCGCGTTGCTGTCGAACGCTGTCGTCCATGGCAAGAGCGATCAGCCAGTCGATGTAAGCGTGGCGCGCGATGGCTCAATGCTCGTCATTTCTGTGGCCGACCGCGGCCCGGGTCTGGCCCCTGGCGACGAAAACAAAGTGCTTGAAAAATTCTATCGGGGTCCGAGGGCTCGCCCCGGCGGAATCGGTCTCGGTCTTTTCATCGCGCGCCAACTCGTCGAAGCACACGCCGGTGAAATTGTCGCACAAAATCGAGAGAACGGCGGAGCGCGTTTTTCCATTCGTCTGCCGTTGCAAGAACAGATGCGCTTGCCGCGTGAGGCGACTGATTCTGTGATGGCGGGCGTCTCTGCTGCAAAATGAAGCCAGTCGCGCTCGTCATCGACGACGAAGTGCAAATTCGCCGGCTCCTGCGAGTCGTGCTCGAGAATGAGAATTATCAGGTATTTGAGGCCGAAACCGGTCAGCAAGGGCTAATGGAAATCGCCGGACGTCGACCCGATGTGATTCTTCTCGATCTCGGCTTGCCCGATCTCGGAGGGCTCAAAGTGTTGAGCCGCTTGCGCGAATGGAGCGAAGCCCCCGTGATTGTCCTCACTGTGCGTGACGATGTGCAGGAAAAAGTGGGCGCGCTTGATGCCGGAGCCGATGATTACGTTACCAAGCCATTTAGCACACCAGAGTTGCTCGCACGCCTGCGAGCTGCACAACGAAAGACCCGGCCCGAAGAAGAGATTTCCGTCTTCAAAAACGGTGATCTGGTTGTCGATCTCACGGCGCGCGTGGTCACGCGCGCCGGCCGTGAAATCAAACTAACTGCCACCGAGTACGCCTTGCTCCGCTTGTTCGTGAAACATCCCGGACGCGTTCTGACGCATCGCTACATCCTGCGCGAAATTTGGGGCCCGAAATCCGAGGAGCATCGGCAGTACCTGCGCGTTTATGTTACACATTTGCGTCAAAAGATTGAGCCGGACCCGGCTCGACCATCTCTGATCAGTACTCAATCAGGAATTGGTTACCGCTTCGCAGCATAGTCGTTTAGTCTCTTTTGACTGAGAAAGAGCTTGCCAGCGAACGAGCCCGCAATGGAGATTCTCCGCCACTAAACAATGGCGCAGTTGATTGAGGATGTTGTTCTGGACGCGAGTGCGGGCGTGCACCGACCACGCAATCTTGACTGGAAACGCGCCGCCGCCTTGCTCTACGGCGATTGGGGCACGAGCAAGGCGTACGTAATTGGTCTGGCGTTTGTCGCCGCCGGATTTTCGTCACTGCCAATCATCCTGGCCGTTTGTGCGCTGACCGGACTAGTCGGCATCAATTACATAGTTATCTGCCGTCATTTCCCTGATGGCGGCGGTGTTTACTCCGCTGCGCGCGAGCAGAGCCGGTTGCTGGCGGTAGTTGGGGCGCTGCTGCTGGTTGCGGATCTTACGGTCACGGCTGCGCTCAGTGGCTGGTCTGCATTGAGCTACATCACTTCCGGCGCGGAGCATATTTCCTGGATCGGATTTCTTCGCGATCACATAGCGCTCACGACGATTGGCATGCTGTTGATCATGGGCTTGATCAATTATTTCGGGCCGAAGCATTCGGGAAGTTTCGCTGTGGCGCTGGCGTTGCCGACGGCGCTCGTAGTGGTCCTTCTGATCGCGATCAGCGCGCCGCATTTGACCACGCATTTTCTCGAGCGGCCGCATCAGAGTCTGACTACCGTCTGGGCACAATTTGTAGGCGTGATCCTGGCGTTGTCTGGCGCCGAGTCGATCGCGAATCTCACCGGCGTGATGAAACTCGACCCGGGATCGACAATGGAGCACCCGAGTGTCGCGCGGGAGTCACTCAAGGCGATTACGCCAGTGGCGATCGAGGTTGTGCTTGGCACCGCACTACTGGGGTGGGCAATGCTTTCACTGCCTTCGATCCTTAGTAAGACGCTGCATCTGACCGACAAGGGCGAGATCGCGGCGGTTCTGGGACAGCGGAGTGAAGACATGTTGCGCTTCATCGGCGAGCAATTTGCCACCGCGACGTTTTCGCCCGGAGTCGGCCAGATTTTCGGCTGGATCGTTGGAATTGTTTTCTGTCTGCTGCTTTTGAGCGCGGCCAACACAGCCATCGTGGCGATGATCGGTCTGCTTTACATGATGTCGCGCGATCGCGAGATGCCGCGCCAGTTCCGGCAGCTAAACAGTCATGGCGTTCCGCTCTGGCCGCTGTTCATCGCCACCTGCCTGCCAGTGGTGGTGCTGCTTTTTGCGGCGAGCTTCACCGCGCTGGCCGGCCTTTACGCCATCGGCGTAGTAGGGGCGATCACGGTCAATGTCGGTTCTTGCACATTCAATCGCACCAGGGGTTTTACTTGGTACGATCGCGTGCTGTTTGGCGTCACGTTCGTAGTTCTGGCTTTTGTCGAGCTTACGCTAGCGCACACGAAACTCGATGCCCTTCAATTCGTGCTCGCGATTCTAATGGGTGGGCTGGCATTGCGCGCTTACACATTGAAGCGTCAGGGTCTCACGACTCTCACCGTGACGCGCGAAGTTGCCCGGATGGTTACGCCCGACCTCGCGGCAACCATGCGACCGCATTTACAGGAAGGTCAAAAAATCATGGTCGCCGCGCGCGGAATCACTCCGGTGCTCAGCTTCGCCATGGACGAAGCGCACTTGCGCAAAGCCACGCTCTTTGTGCTCTACGTTAAGGAAGTAGCTGTTTATTACACGGCAGCCGGCACACGGCTTGGCCGCTCCAACTGGCAGGACGATCCGGAAGCAAATGCTATCATGTGCTCGATGCGCAAACTCGGGAGCGAGCGCGGCATCAACGTCGTTCCGCTTTACGCCGTAAGCCAGGACGCCGCCACGACGATTGTCGATCTTGCCGCGACCATGGGCATGGATTTCCTCGTCATCGGCGCCTCGCAACGTCCGGCGTTGGTGAAGCTCCTCCGCGGTAGCGTTGCCACAAACGTCGCTCAGCAGTTGCCCGAAGACATTCACTTGCTCATCTTCGGATGAACTGTAGCCACCGGGCTGTGGCCGGTCTGCTCGGGTCGACAAGAAGAAGTGAACGGCCCATAGGGCCGTGGCTACAGGTGCAGAGGAGCTATTTCCTGATGCCAAAAAATGCTTCAAGCGCGCGAGTGCCGAGAGCTTTCCAAATTTTGATCACTTCATAAGTGATAATGGTGGTAAAGCTCACAGCGAACCAAACGCAGACTGCTTCAATTGGCAGACCCGACCACGCTCCGATGTGCAACCCCATCAGAATGCCCGTGCGATATTCCCACCAACCATAGGGCAAAGCCAGCGTCACTTCCCAAAGCAAACTGATCAGAAGAAGCAGAAAAAACGTGAAGCTAAAGGCACGCCAATTGATGAATTGCTGTGCCGTGTAGAAAAAGCCAGCTGATGGAATGATGGAAGCGCAGACGAGATAGACAAAATACCACGGGAAGCCTTCCGCCGCGCCAGATACAAATTTTTGGTAGAGAACCGCAGCTGCAATCAGGGCCGCGCCGAGAATGACCGAAGCGAAATGAAAACGGACGATGCGCGGTATGCCTTTTGTGGCGACCGTGTAGTCGGGGACATTATAGGCCCCCATCCAATATTCATCGCACCAAATGTAACTCAGCAGCACGAGCATGAAGCCGGCGAGATAGAAGACGAATTCCTCGATCGGAATCGCACCACCCACTGCGGGTATCTCGCAACCGAGCGTCGCCGCTTTATTTTGGAAAATGAAGAAAGTGTTGCCAAAGAGCAGATCCAGCAAAAAGCCGAGTGGTGCGAGAACCGCGATGGTTCTCCAAAATGCTTTTCTCGGAAACTGCAAATCGGGACGGCAGGCAAACCACCACCCGAGCGCCGCGATCGGAACAATAAACAAGAGCAGGCTCCATGTATATCCAAACGGCGTCGGATTATCTGAAGTGGCTTGCCAAATGACTGGGTGAATGACAGTGCGCAATGCAATCGCAGCCGGAAGAACGAGCGCCGCGGCAATGGCGAAAATGACGTAGAATGATTTTCGCTCTCGCATGTGCCCAGAGCTTAAACAGAACAGTTTTAAGTTTTAAGATTTAAGTGCTCCGGTTCATAAAAACATTGTCATGTTGAGCGAAGCGAAACATCTCTGGTCCCGTTCATTTGCGAAAAAACCAGCTTCAGAAAATAATCAGAGATTCTTCTCCCGCGATTGCGGGATCAGAATGACATTTGTGAGATCTGATCGAGCGCTTAAAGGTTAAACTGCCGTGACTCCGCCGAAGGTATTGGTCGCAGATTCCATTTCACAGCGCGGGGTCGATGACCTGTCGCGCGACAATGCGCTCGAGGTTCTGATCAAGACGGGGCTGAACGAAAAAGAACTGATCGACGTTATTCCGACATTCAACGCGCTAATCGTGCGCAGCCAGACAAGAATCACGGCGGACATTTTGAATGCCGGCGCGAAACTTCGTGTGGTAGGCCGCGCCGGGGTAGGGGTCGACAATGTCGATGTTGAGACGGCGACGCGCCGCGGCATCGTCGTGTTGAACGCACCCGGCGGAAATACGGTTTCCACTGCCGAACATGCCTTTTCCCTGTTGCTCGCGGTGGCGCGCAAGATTCCGCACGCCGACGCAAACGTTCGCAGTAAGAATTGGGACAAGAAAAACTTTCAAGGCGTCGAGCTGTACAACAAAACACTTGGCGTTATCGGCATGGGCCGAATCGGCAGCGAGTTAAGCCGGCGCGCCATTGCTTTTGGTATGCGGGTCGTCGCGTACGATCCGTACCTATCCGTGACACGCGCTCGCAGTCTGCAAGTCGAACTCGTGGACGAACTGGACGATTTGCTTCTGAGCGCCGATTTCATCTCGCTTCACACGCCACTCACCGCCGAGACGCGCCACATTCTCGATGCGCCGCGTTTGCGAAAAACAAAACGCGGCGTGCGAATCATCAACTGCGCCCGTGGAGGTTTGATTGATGAAGCCGCTCTGGCTCAGGCGTTGCAAGACGGGCACGTCGCCGGCGCGGCGCTGGATGTTTTCGAAATTGAACCGCTGCCGTCCGATTCGCCATTGCGCAGCGCACCCAATCTTGTTCTGACGCCGCACCTCGGCGCATCCACGGTCGAAGCACAGGAGAGCGTCGGCATTGAGATTGCACAAGCCATTCGGGCGGTGCTGCTCGAAGGCACCATCCGCAATGCTGTGAACATGCCTAATCTCGACGCGAAAACTCTGGCAATCATCGGACCGCATCTGCGTTTCGGCGAAAAGCTCGGGAAATTTCTATCGCAGATCGCGCCGAAACGCGTTGACTCGTTCAACATTAATTACAGCGGTAAAGTCAACGAGGCGGATACGACTGCGATTACGCGTGCGGTCTTGAAAGGCTTTTTGCAAATCGCCGGTGGCACCGAAGTCAACGAAGTGAACGCGCCTGCGTTTGCCGAGACTCTCGGCCTCAAGGTTACCGAGTCGCGCTTGAGCGCGCCGGGTGATTACACCGATATGCTCGAACTCTCAGCAGTCGCGGAAGGAAAGACGGTATCGGTCGGTGGTGCATTCTTCGGCGCTACACCACGGATTGTCAGCATCAACAGCCGACCGGTTGAAGCGCGACCTCATGGTGTCGTGCTCGTGTTGGAAAACACCGATCGTCCTGGAATGGTTGGCCGCATCGGCACGCTGCTCGGCGAGCATGGTGTGAACATTGCCACCATGTCATTGAGTCGAAATCAGGCTGGCGGCACCGCACTGACGGTCTTAAATCTCGACACCGCGCCCGGCGAAGAATTGCTGAAAGAAATTCGCGCCGGCGAAGACATTCACTCCGCCCAAGTAATTCAGTTGTAGCCACCGCCCTGCGGGCCGTCTCCCGCGAACGCACAACGGATGACGCGCCACAGGCGCGTGGCTACAACATCATTCGGCACACAGGTTGCACTGCGATGTGTCGCCGCAGTGACCGCAGCGCGCCGTCGCCGAAACGCTTCAACGGGTCAAGGCTTTAACGCTCCAACCAGCCACTTCAAACCAATTCTCTTGTCAGCGAGCAGTCGATCCGATACAACTGGCCGATTATGGACTTTAGCGCTCATTCAATCATTTGGACTTTATTTATCGGATTGGTCGTCGGTGCGATCGCAAAGCTGCTAATGCCGGGGAAAGATCCCGGTGGTTGCATCATCACGATTCTGCTCGGCATCGCCGGCGCATTCGTAGGGACTTGGATCGGTCGCATCTTTGCCGGGGGGAATTACGTCGCCGGCTGGATCATGTCCGTCGTCGGCGCAATGATCCTGTTGCTGCTTTACCGATTGCTTTTCAGGCGCGGCGTATAAGCGCGGATTGCGTATTGTAGCGGTGCTTGCCGCGGCGAGCACCGATCCATTCCATACTTCGCTCTGAAATGGTGGCTACCTTTAATCCAATTTAGCCTTGAGTACCAGCTTGTGCCATTGTTGTAGAGGGCGCTTTGTTGCCAAACGCCTGCTTATTCGTCGTTAGCTCCTTGTAAGCCGTTTTACCGAAGAATCTCTCCTAGGGGATTGTACAAGCTTGCGCAGATCCCTAGAGGACATTTCCTTAAGAATTCTGTTGACAAGTCCTTAGCGTTTCTGGCTGTATACGCACAAAAGCACTGCCAGGCAAACTGACAGCCTCCCAGGAGATTTCACTTTGCTCAAAGTCAACCACGAACCGCCGGAGCGGGGACGGTGACAGGAAGAAGCGATATGAAACTTGGTTCAACAGGAACAACTCTATGAAAAAACAACAAAATAATTCTATCCACGCTTGGGCGCTCCATGTCGCCCTCTCGATTGCTCTGCTATCTATTTCGGCGGTGTTACTGGCCTCCGGTTTTAAGCCTACTCCAGCCGCCAGAGGATTGAGAGCGGCGATTAAGCCGGTCGCGGCAGGCGATAAGAATCTGGTGATGGCAGGAGGAGCGTCGTCCCGGAGCCTTTCTCCTGCCGATGCCACATTTAGCAACACGGGGAGTCTCATCACCGCACGATACAATCACACAGAGACATTGCTGCCTAACGGCAACGTGCTGGTGGCGGGAGGAATCAATAACAGTGGTGCCTTGAGCAGCGCTGAGCTGTATGATCCGGCGACTGGGCTGTGGACGGCGACCGGCAGCTTGGGCACCGCACGCCGATTTCACACAGCGACGCTTTTGCCCTCAGGCAAGGTGCTGGTGGCGGGAGGAGTCAGCAGCGGCCTTAGTGATTTGAGTAGCGCTGAGCTGTATGATCCGGGGACTGGGCTGTGGACTGCGACCGGCAGCCTTGGCAGCGCACGCGAACTGCACACGGCGACGCTTTTGACCTCAGGCAAGGTGCTGGTCGCAGGAGGATTCAACGGCAGCGATTCCTTGAGCAGCGCTGAGCTGTATGATCCGGCGACTGGGCTGTGGACTGCGACCGGCAGCCTTGGCACCGCACGCGGGGCGCACACGGCGACGCTTTTGCTCTCAGGCAAGGTGCTGGTGGCGGGAGGAGAGAATAGCAGTGGTGAATTGAGCAGCGCTGAACTGTATGATCCGGCGACTGGGCTGTGGGCGGCGACCGGCAGCCTTGGCACCGCACGCCGATTTCACACGGCGACGCTTTTGACCTCAGGCAAGGTGCTGGTAGCCGGAGGACTGGGTAGTGCCTTTATTCCTTTGAGCAGCGCTGAGCTGTATGATCCGGCGACTGGGCTGTGGACGGCGACCGGCAGCCTCGGCACGGCACGCGCGTTGCACACGGCGACGCTTTTGACCTCAGACAAGGTGCTAGTGGCGGGAGGAATCAACGGCAGCGATTCCTTGAGCAGCGCAGAGCTGTATGATCCGGCGATCGAGCTGTGGACGGCGACCGGCAGCCTCAACATCCCACGCGATTCTCACACGGCGACGCTTTTGCTCTCAGGGGAGGTGCTGGTGGCAGGAGGAGAGGGTAACAGTGGTCCCTTGAGCAGCGCTGAAGTCTATGAAGAAACGTCAACTCCGACGCCCACGCCAACAGCCACAGCTACAGCTACAGCTACAGCTACAGCTACAGCTACAGCTACCGCAACAGCGACGTCAACGCCTACTGCCACGGCGACAGCAACGGCGACGCCAACTCCGACTCCGACACCAACACCAATACAGGTGAGTCAGATCACGGTGGATGGAACCAATTGCGCCAAGTTCTCGAGCGGCACGGCAACCACCCTCGACAGCGTCACCTATCAAGTCGACAACCATGGCAAGACCAAGGATGTGAGGCCGCCTAAATTCATGTACTGGGTGAAAGTGACGGCACCGGCAGGCAGCAACACGTTTGTGATCAGTCAATCGATTACCACCGGCAACTTTAATACGCAATTCAAGCTCGATGGCGGCGGGAATGTGTTCAAGGGATCCGACTGCAAACCGGCGGGGGGTGTGAACATGAAGCAAGACACGACCAACGGCGCCAACAGCACGGTCACCGTGAGGTTCAACGCTCAGCACGCGGGCGTTTATTACATTGCGGTGAAGTTCCAGACCGGGAACGTTGGTGGTCGTCCGGCCCCTGCGCCCGGCACAACCGTTCACTACGATTTTTCGACCACCGGCGTGCCCGGCTCAACCAGCAGCGTTGATCTTGTCAAGCAGTAAGGGAGCAGCGAACGCTATTCATCAGGTATAGGGACCTGGATCGGTCGCATCTTTGCGGGCGGGAACTACGTGGCCGGCTGGATCATGTCGGTTGTCGGCGCCATGATCCTGTTGCTGCTCTACCGATTGCTTTTCAGGCGATCTTGATGGCACTGGACAGACTCAAACGGGGCTCTTATCAGCGATCTTCAGGGTTATGACCCTGGAACTAATAGTTGGACCGTTGGTCAGTCCGCACCGGTCGCCCGCGACGGACAATTGCAACGCGTCTTACGCGGACACACCGATCTGCAAAGCGGCTCTGATTTGATCGAACAAGAAATCTCTTTTCCGATGCAGACGTTCTTCGGCTCGGTGAAGAAGCCTGACTACGGCACGACAGGCGCAGCGCCTTCACAGCCGACGCCGCTTTGTTTCATGCCGCCGAATGAGACACGTAGATCCTAAGCGTATCGCTTTTTCACTTGGTCATGGCAGCGGCGAAATGGCGCTGAAAGGCGGGCTCACTGCTGGCTCTGAGTCGTCAGCGCAAACAAGCCGATTAGCCACGTGTCAGGCGAGGTCCTACATCAAAATTAGGTGACGCCTGACTCGACAAACTATCACGGATGGCATAAGAGCCTTCTCGATTACGTCATCCGACGTTTCAACTTATCTTCGGCACGGCTGAATAAGCCGCAGGGGCTGGATCTTCGCTGAGACACCGTTTAGCGCGATCCCCCAGATCCAACTGGAGCCCCGAGTCAGCCGAAGTGAGGCCGCTGTTCAAAGCGCCTCGTGAGGATGGTTCCTGGTTCTACGCGGAACTGGATTGCAGTTAATGCAGTTCAACAATCCAGCCTCAACAAAAAATCAACCGAGAAGGATGAGGGCGTAGACTTCATTCAATGCCTTGTGTTTACAGCGTTGGGCCACCGCGCTTCATAGTGATCGCGCCTCTGCGCCTTTCAATCGTTTGTCGCAGCCAGTCCAACAGCTTTTCGATTGGCTAGTCGCATTCAACGTTTGGAAAGTTTGTCTCGATACGCGCTTGCGGCGTCTAACCTTCTCCATTTTTCATAGAGCGTGATTAGGCGTTTAAGCGCGATCTGAGTTCGCGGGTTGCTCGCGCCCTGCGAGCTTTTCAAACTTTCATAGCTTGCGAGCAAAAGCGGCTCGGCTTCGTTGTAACGTTTCTCGATCGTCAAACATTCGCCCAGGGCGCTGTTGGCGAGGGCCACCCAGTAGTGTCCTTTCGGCAGGAGATCGGTGCGAATCTTAACGGCTTCACGCAGGATTGTTTCGCCTTCCTCGGGTTGACCCGTTTTAGCCAGGATCAAGCCGTTAATTATCAGAGCGGTCGGATAGTTGTCGTAATAAGGTCCGAAACTCTCGCGATAGATTCTTAGAGCTTCGGTTACTTTACTGAGTGACTCAGCGTATCTTCCTTGCTGGTAGAAGGAGATGGCTTGGTTGCGAAGGTTGTCGCCTAACCACAGACTAGATGGATTGAGAAATTTACGCTGAATAGCTTCCGCTTCACGCAAGTTCGTGTCGGCTTCGGCATAATCACCTTTTTCGGTGAGGAATCCTCCCAGCACCGTCAAAGTGAAACTGAAATTTGGCGTGCCGGTTTCCTCGCGCAGGCGATATTCCGCAACGGCTTCGCGGGCTGTTTGAAGCGCTTCTTCAAATCTTCCCTGATCGGCCAGCGTGGATGCAAGAGTGCTTCGTGTTGGCCCGATGATATAGAGTGACTCTTTCGGCATCTGTGAACGTAACGCCAAGCTTTCGCGGAACAACAATTCGGCTTCTTTGGAATCGCCCTGTGTTCGCCGCAAATAGCCGAAATTGTCAAGCGCGTGCGCCACGTTTTCCGCTTTGATGTTTCCTTTCCGTTTTTCGTTCCGCATCAACGGCAAAATTTTACGATAATGTTTTTCGGACTCCGCGAGCTTTCCCTCACTGAATAGCATGAATGCCCGCTGTTCCGATGCCGCCAGCGTTTTGATATCATTTTCCCCGTAGAGTTTGCGATGGAGATCGAGATACTCTTCCGTGTGCTTACTAGCTAACGCATAGTTACCTTGTCCGTAATAGCACTCCGCGATAATCTGCTCTAACTCGACCTTAATCTCCGGTTGATTTGAGAACTCACCGTTTTCAAGCCGTTTGGCGGTCTCATCCAAGATCTCTTTCACAGTCTTTTGACCGTTGTTCTGAGGCGAAAACACAATTGGGTTTGAGTAGTTAAGCATGCGCACGAGAGCATTCTTAACATCCTCGGCTTTGGCTTTTTCGTGGCGCGCTGCCTGCGCCTGCCAGGTCGTCGTTACCATCCCGCCGACCAAGCTGAGCAGAATCAAAGCGGCGGCGGCAACTCTAAAGGGATGGCGTTTAATAAACTTCGAGGTTCGATAAGTGAAAGTGTCTTTGCGTGCGACGACGGGCCGCCCGTGGAGGTGTCGCTGAATATCTGCGGAGAACTGGGCGACGGAAGCGTAGCGCCGCGCCGGCTCCTTTCGCAGCGCCATCAAAATGATGTTGTCGAGATCGCCCCTTAACGATTTCTGATTTCTGATTGTTGATTGCTGGTTGCTGCTGAGACCAACCGTGGTACTTGGACGCGCCGGTTCTTGCTCGGTAATTGCGCGCGCGATTTCTTCGGGCCGATTTGTTTTTGTCCGATAGGGACTTTGTCCGGTGACCAGTTTGTATAGGACGACGCCGAGGCTGTAGACATCGCTCGCTGTGGTGATGCTCCCGCCGCTGATTTGTTCCGGGCTGGCGTACTCCGGCGTCATCACGCCTTGGAGCGTAAGGGTCTCTCCGCTGCGTTGCGCATTCTCCGAGTCGAGCAATTTGGCAATGCCGAAATCGAGCAGCTTTGGTTCGCCCTCGGCAGTAACACGGATGTTCGCCGGCTTAAGATCGCGATGAATGACAAGATGCTGATGCGCGTAAGTAACGGCCGAGCAGACTTTGCGAAAAAGCTGGAGCCGCTCTTTTATCGCCAGTGCACGTTCATTACAATACTCGTCCAGCCGTTCGCCCTCGACATATTCCATCGCGAAAAATGGGATCCCGTCCGCGCTTACGCCGCCGCCGTAAAGTTGCGCGATATTCGGGTGATTAAGACTGGCGAGAAGTTGCTCTTCGCGTTTGAAGTGATGGATCATGTCATCCGAGGCCATGCCACGGCGAACCAGCTTGAGCGCGACTTTGCGATGCAATTCTCGATCTTGCGCGAGATAAACTTCACCCATGCCGCCGCTGCCGAGAAGCGACATAATCTCGTAAGTGCCGATGGTTTGGCCGGCCCGATATGCGCCTGCACGCACCAGAGATTCTGCCGCGAGATGAAGGGCTGGCGTTTCGATGAATCGGCTCGCGCCCTCGTGCTCCCGCAGGAGTGATTCAATTTCCGCGCGCATCGCCAGATCGGTTCCGCATTTCTCATTGAGAAACCCGGTCCATGCTTCGGGCCCGCATTCGACGGCGGATTTGACTAGTTCCGCCACCCGCTCTGCGCGCCGGTCAGGCATGCGCTGCGTTTCCCTTTAGCTCCCGGCGGAGCCAGAGCTTTGCAAAATGCCAATCCCGCGAAACCGCTTTCGGCGAAACGTTCAGCACTTGCGCGATTTCATTTGCTTCGAGGCCGCCGAAAAACTTCAACTCCACAATCTCGCCTTCTCGTGGATAGGTGGCGGCGAAACTTTGCAGCGCCTCATCCAAAGCGAGCAGCTCTGGCGGGCGTTCGCACGATAGCTCCCGCGTTTCATCGAGGTAAAGTTTTTCCAATTTCCCGCCGCGCTTCTCCGCATTGTGAGTGCGAGCGTGTTGCACCAGAATACGCCGCATCAGATGAGCGGCGACACTGGCAAAGTGCGCTCGGTCTTTCCAAGTCGCGCGGTTTTGATCGACCAGCTTCAAATAAGCTTCGTGCACGAGAGCGGTGGCCTGCAACGTATGGTCGGGCCGCTCATGCCGGAGATATTCGGCCGCGCGCTGGCGGAGCTCTTCATAAACCAGTGGCATGAGTCGCGCGGGAGCGTTCTTGTCGCTCCGGCTCCATTCCTGGAGGATCTGCGTGACTTCTTCTATCGGGGTAGGGCTCACTTTCTTGGCTCGATTCTCACATTTTCCAGAATCAAGCGAAAGTAGTTTTTCGGAAATCCTGTCCAGTTTCGCCTCGAAATCGCGCGGTTAGATGGTGAAGGACCTTATCATACAGAATCGACAATCATTTTCGGCGTCGCAGAACCATTCCGCGGTGACGCAGAATCATCCCACGGTGCCGAAAGATGATTTGGTTCCTGGTTCCTCGCGGAACTGGATTGCAGTTAATGCAGTTCAAACAATCCAACCTCAACTTCAAAAATCACGAGCGCCAAAGAGATGAAAAAACAAATTAACCCTTCTATCAAAGCGCAAATTCTTCGAAGCGCATTTATCCTGCTTGCACTTGTCGCCGTCAGCGCAATCCCATTCGCGCTGGCGCAATCCCGCAGTCGCGGGACTGCGAAACGAAGTGTGGCCGCGTCTGCGATCCGAGCGGACCGAACGCTGACGTTCGCGGATCGCGTCGCTTATCAGCGAGCGATCGAAGAAGTTTACTGGCAGCATCGCATCTGGCCAAAAGAGAACGGCGGCCCGAAGCCGCCACTGGCTAAGGTGATGTCGCGGGCGCAGATCGAGGAAAAAGTCGAAGATTATCTGCGCAACTCGCAGGCGCTGGAAGATTACTGGCAAAGGCCGATCACTCCTGACCAACTCCAGGCTGAGATGGAGCGGATGGCCAGTCACACCAAACAGCCCGGGGTGCTGCGCGAAATCTTTGCCGCGCTGGGCAACGATCCTTTCGTGATCGCTGAGTGTCTGGCCAGGCCCGTACTGGCGGAACGTGTAATCACGGAGTTGTACGCCCACGACCAAAGATTTCACGGCGAGCTGAAGCGGCGCGCCGAGGCTGACCTGCGAACGCACCCAAGTGTGAGGGAGATGAAGCAGACCAGCGGGATGTACACCGAAATGGAGTGGATCAAGAGCGACAGCGCCAAAGATAAAGACACAGGTGGATCGGCTTCTCCTGAAGACGATGGCAAGGCGGATCGCCAAAGACGTAGCGATGAATATGGCATCACGTTGAACAGCAGCGAATGGCAAGAGAGCGTCCAAAAACTCGCGCGCGAGTTTGACAGCATAAAACCTGGTGGGGCGCGACCGCTGGGCGCGCCGGGAACGCCTCGACAGAGCGAGGCGGCTACAGCGCAAATCAAGACCGGCGTATTAAGCCCACTACAAGAAGATGACGCGCATTACTACGCCGTGGCGGTAATGAACAAGGGCAAAGACCGAGTCAAGCTGGCCACCGTTGCGTGGCTGAAAGAACCGTTGCGATCATGGCTGGCTAAAGCCGAAACGCAAGTGCCAGTGACAATGGCAGCAGTCAGCGCCAACTACACGCTTCCTGTAATATCGGGTCAGTCGGATAACTCGATTCCGTCAGTTGCCTGCACGGACGACACGTGGACAGCGACCAGCACCACCAACGCGCCCGCTGCCCGAGAACTTCACACGGCAGTGTGGACCGGCAGCGAAATGATCGTCTGGGGCGGATTTAATGGCTTCAGCGTTTTTAACACCGGCGGGCGATACAATCCCGGCACCGACAGTTGGACAGCGACCAGCACCACCAGCGCGCCCGCTGGCCGATACGATCAGACGGCAGTGTGGACTGGCAGCGAAATGATCGT
>Ga0193731_1000072_pt1 | contig 33065 bp, 18 predicted proteins | sample U1a2metaG_FD_144920 | JGI IMG/M metagenome (GOLD analysis project Ga0193731, IMG submission 144920) | Soil microbial communities from a riparian zone of the East river system, Colorado, United States - U1a2 | ecosystem: Environmental > Terrestrial > Soil > Riparian zone | place: USA: East River...
CTGACAGCGAAACCGTATTTCCTGAACAAATCGTTTGATCAACTCCTGCATCGGCCGTAGCGGCTGGATCGATCGTAATCGTTACCTGATCGTTAACGGACGGACAAGGCCCGGCCGGGTCGTTCGTTGTTAAGGTCAAGGTTACTGTACCTGCTGTACCTTCGGCTGCACTCGGCGTATAAACAGCATTCAAAGTCGTTGCATTGGGCGTAAAATTTCCGCTACCACCAGTCCAGGTACCGGATGTTGCCGCACCTCCAATAGTTCCGGCCAGGGTTACGGTACTTCCTCCGCAAACAGTCTGATCCACCCCGGCATTGACAGTGGCTACAGGATTAATGGTGATGACCATGTTGTCGTTGACAGAAGGGCAAATCCCCGGAGGGTCGTCGGTAGTTAATGTCAAGGTCACCGTACCCGCTGTAACTTCCGCTGCGCTCGGTGTATAAACTGCATTCAGTGTTGTTGCGTCCGGATTAAATGTTCCGGTGCCTCCGGTCCAGGTTCCTACTGTCGCCGATCCTCCGATCCCTCCGCCCAGGTTTACCGTACTCACCGAGCAAATGACTTGATCAGGGCCCGCAGTGACTGCAGCCGCCGGATTGATTGTAACGATCATCTGATCGTTTACTGACGGACAGGGTCCTATAGGATCATCCGTTGTTAGGGTCAACGTTAGCGTTCCGGCCGTAACTTCCGCTGCACTCGGCGTATAAACGGCATTCAATGTCGTTGCATTCGGGTTAAATGTTCCCGTACCTCCGCTCCAGGTTCCTACGGTTGCTGACCCTCCGATGGTTCCAGCTAGGGTCACTGTACTTCCCCCGCAAATAGTCTGATCGACCCCGGCATTGACGGTGGCTACAGGATTGATGGTGATGACCATGTTGTCGTTGACAGAAGGGCAAATCCCCAGAGGGTCGTCGGTAGTTAATGTCAAAGTCACCGTACCCGCTGTGACTTCTGCTGCACTCGGCGTATAAACGGCATTCAATGTTGTTACATTCGGATTAAATGTTCCACTCCCTCCGCTCCAGGTTCCTACAGTCGCTGATCCTCCTATCCCTCCGCCCAGGGTTACCGTACTGCCAACGCAAATGATCTGATCAGGACCCGCATTGACTGCGGCCGCCGGATTGATTGTAACGATCATCTGATCGTTTACTGACGGACAGGGTCCTACAGGATCATCCGTTGTTAGGGTCAACGTTAGCGTTCCGGCCGTAACTTCCGCTGCACTCGGCGTATAAACGGCATTCAATGTCGCTGCATTCGGATTAAATGTTCCGGTACCTCCGCTCCAGGTCCCTATGGTCGCTGACCCACCGATGGCTCCAGCCAGGGTTGCGGTACTTCCTCCGCAAATTATCTGATCAACTCCGGCATTGACAGTGGCTGCAGGATTGATCGTTATGATCATCTGATCATTTACCGAAGGACAAGGTCCGGCCGGATCATCCGTTGTTAATGTTAAGGTCACTGTACCGGCCGTGACCTCCGCTGCACTCGGCGTGTAAATCGCATTCAAAGTCGTTACGTTCGGATTGAACGTGCCCGTACCCCCGCTCCAGGTTCCTACCGTTGCTGACCCGCCGATACCTCCCCCCAGGTTTACTGTACTTCCCACGCAAATGATCTGATCAGGGCCGGCGTTGACGGTGGCTGCCGGATCGATCGTAATGATCATCTGATCGTTGACCGACGGGCAGGGTCCTGCAGGGTCATTGGTGGTCAGTGTTAACGTCACTGTACCGGCAGTAACTTCCGCAGCACTCGGTGTATAAACTGCGTTTAATGTTGTTGCATTCGGATTAAATATCCCCGTACCTCCGCTCCAGGTTCCAGCAATGGCTGACCCACCGATCGCGCCTGCCAGGGTTGCTGTGGTTCCTCCGCAAATGGTCTGATCAACTCCGGCATTGACCGTTGCCGGAGAATTGATGGTAATGGTCATCTGATCGTTTACTGAAGTACAGGATCCTGCAGGATCATCGGTAGTCAAGGTCAGGGTCACCGTACCGGCTGTGATTTCCGCTGCACTCGGCGTGTAAACGGCATTTAATGTTGTTGTATTCGGATTAAATGTTCCACTCCCACCGCTCCAGGTTCCTACGGTTGCTGATCCACCGATCGCGCCCGAAAGTGTTACCGTGCTTCCTGCGCAACTGATCTGATCCACTCCGGCGTTGACCGTAGCGGCCTGATTAATGGTAACGATCATTTGATCGTTAACGGCAGGACAGGGGCCAGCCGGGTCATTGGTCGTTAATGTTAAAGTCACCGTGCCAGCAGTGACTTCTGCTGCGCTGGGCGTGTAAACTGCATTCAATGTTGTAGCGTTCGGATTAAATGTTCCACTCCCTCCGCTCCAGGTGCCAGTCGTGGCCGACCCGCCAATCGATCCTGCCAGACTTACCGTGCTTCCTCCACAACTGATCTGATCCACTCCGGCGTTGACGGTGGCTCCCGGATTGATGGTTATAGTCATCTGATCGTTTACCGAGGGGCAGGGTCCCGGAGGATCATTCGTAGTCAAGGTCAGAGTTACCGTACCGGCTGTAACTTCCGCTGCACTCGGCGTATATACTGCATTCAATGTGGTTGCATTCGGATTAAACGTTCCGCTGCCTCCGCTCCAGGTTCCTCCCGTTGCTGATCCGCCAATCCCTCCTCCCAGGTTTACCGTACTTCCGGCGCATATTATCTGGTCCACTCCGGCAGTGACTGCGGGCGGGGGATTGACTGTAATAATCATCTGATCGTTTACCGAAGGACAAAGTCCGGGAGGATCATCGGTAGTCAGGGTCAAGGTCACTGTGCCCGATGCGATTTCCGCCGCAGTCAGCGTATAAATCGCATTCAATGTGGTCGCGTTCGGATTAAATGTTCCGGCGCCACCGCTCCACGTTCCTGCGGTTGCTGACCCGCCAATAGCTCCGGCCAGGGTTACCGTACTTCCTCCGCAAATGATTTGATCTGGTCCGGCGGTGACGGTAGCGGCCGGATTGATTGTTATGATCATCTGATCATTTACTGCCGGGCAGGGACCAGCCGGGTCATCGGTTGTTAGTGTTAAGGTCACGGTGCCAGCAGTAACTTCTGCGGCGCTCGGTGTGTAAACCGCATTCAATGTTGTAGCGTTGGGATTAAATGTTCCGGTACCCCCGCTCCAGGTTCCTGAGGCCGCGGCCCCGCCGATCGATCCTGCCAGGGTTACCGTATTTCCTCCGCAAATGATTTGATCAACACCGGCGTTAACGGAGGCAGCCTGATCGATTGTGATGGTTACCTGATCGTTTACCGAAGGACAGGGTCCCACAGGATCATCGGTGGTTAATGTCAGGGTCACTGTACCGGCTATACCTTCCGCTGCGCTGGGCGTATAAATTGCATTCAATGTCGTTGCATTCGGATTAAAAGTTCCACCGCCTCCGCTCCAGGTTCCTACGGTTGCTGAGCCGCCAATAGCTCCAGCCAGGGTTACCGTACTTCCTCCGCAAATGATTTGATCAACACCGGCATTTACTGTGGCAGGATCAAAGCTTGTTATGGTAACATCATCGGAATTCCCCGGGCACGTTCCTCCATTATCTGTAATGGTCCAACGCAGAACATTGTTTCCAAGCGCTAAGCCTGATACTACCGTAGTCGGGTCATGGTTATCGGTAAAACTTCCCGAACCGGAGACGACAGTCCACGTACCGGTTTCACCTGCCAGGAACGTATTCCCGGCCAACGTAGCTGCAGGGCCGCAAACATTTTGATCTGGTCCTGCGGCTGAGGTTGTGAATATGGGTACAATAATATTATTGAGTGGAAACGTGCAGGAATTAGCATCTGTCACTGTCACATTATAAGACCCTGCTGCTAAGTTGTTGGCTGATTGCTGATCGCCAATGGGTGTCGGTCCCGACCAAACGAAATGGTAAAAGGGAGCTATCACATTCGGTGTTCCCCCGGTTACCGTCAAACTAATTGTTCCGGTGCCAGGGGTACAGGCCGGAGTTACCGCGGCGGTCGCAGACAAGGCCGGAGGCTCTGCGATATTCGTGCCTGTTGGTCCCTCGGCGATTTGAATAGAGGGACATCCTGCACGAAAAACGACTACTTGAAATGAACCAGGATAAACGTTTGAGAAAACAACTTTATTGGGAGGGCTAACGGTGCGTGTGACGGCAAGCGTTACAAAACTTCCGCTATTGTTATCGTAAAGTTCAAAATTGAAAGGTGGAGTACCGTTCCCAGCTCCGAGATCAACCGTGATCGTTCCATTGTTTGCTCCGTTACACGTGACATCCGTGTGAGTCTTGGAGGCCACGGCCGCTACCGTTGGGCATTGCGCGAGCGCAACGTTCGAACCAACAAGGAGGATTAAGAAGATTGAAAAGAGAGAAGGGGTAAAAAATTTCTTCATTGAAATCAATTTCAGTTGCCCACCTTTATTCCTTCAATTCCTCCTAATGATCGTTGCTTTGGACAAAATTCAGAAGAAATATAAATCAGATAGTGAGACGGTTTCACACGTTCAAAGGCAACCTTTTCATCATTGCTGCCCAACTGAACTTGCTTCTCCTCCACAGTAACACCGGAATACAAATCGTAAAGCGTGATCTTGAAAAGCGCTCCATTTCCTGTAGCCCGAAGTGAAATCTGATAGCCCTCCGTCCCCGTATGCCTCACCTTGTACTTTACTTCATAATCACAGGGACTGACAGCAATTAGATCGCCAAAGCAAGACCATAATATAATGATATATAGCAGTTTAGATAATTTCATCTCCATTAACTGTTCAAAACGCACGCAATTATAGATAACCTTCAAAAAATTATTGTAACCATCCCTATCCCGTAAAAGTGGGTCGAATGCAAAAAATAACCAATCTCTAATGTGACATTACCCCATTCAGGTAATATTTAGCTTAAAAAATGTCTCTTTTCAAAACCTCCTATTGAGAATCTCGCTCATAATAAATGCTTTTCTGAATCCTGCAGGATTTCGGATCTCTTCAGCAAGGTCAGCGGCCAAACTACGGCGCTGCGCGTGCTGATAACCCTTGAACTGTCCAAACCGGACAACCGTATCCTCCAGCTTTAGCGTCTCTTCCAGCGAAGGCCTGTAAAATGCTTCCTGCTTAGCCTTCTCATAAATATCGGATGTCTGCTGCGGTTGCGGATAATGGTAGTCCGTTCGTTCTAAACTCTTTGCTTCCTCCTTAAGATCATCATCATAGTCTAGTACTTCAACTGTTTTGGAGGGAGCCGGTTTTGGTGGGGGGGCCTTGGATGCCTGAATTTCACGCAATAACTCTTCAAACGTCATCGGTTTCGGACGCTGATCCATCTCCTGATGTGGTTGTGATGGCATAGCTGTGGCGTCCTTTTCAACCGGTCCGCGTTTCTTGCGGGCCCGGGCGATGAGGGTTACCACGATCACGAGCAACCAAATCCAAAACTGAATATTATTCATCTGATTCAAAGATAGCGAAATAATTGAAAAAACAGCGTTTCAGGTGCCCGAGGACCCTGTATTAAATGTGGATGAATTGAGAATAGCATATTTTCCATTTGCCATTCATACGGTTATCTTTGCCGACTTAATCGGGATGAACAACCACTAATCAGGAACGTATTCATGCAGTTATCGAAGTTGGAGATCAAGGGGTTTAAGAGTTTTGCAGACAAAGTAGTAATCAATTTTGACGAGGGAATTACAGGCATCGTAGGTCCGAATGGCTGTGGAAAATCCAACGTTGTTGATTCCATTCGTTGGGTGCTGGGAGAGCAAAAGACCAGCGCGTTGAGATCGGAGAAGATGGAAAACATCATCTTCAACGGGACGAATCAGCGTTCCGCCCTTCAAATGGCGGAGGTTTCCCTGACGATCAATAACACCAAGAACATCCTGCCCACCGAATATTCTCAAATCACAATCACGAGACGCCTTTACCGCTCCGGGGAAAGTGAATATTTGCTCAATGGCGTATCCTGCCGGTTAAAAGATATTACCAATTTGTTTCTCGACACGGGGGTGGCTTCCAACAGTTACGCCATTATTGAGCTGGGGATGGTGGATGATCTCCTTAACGACCGCGATAATTCGCGCCGTATGTTATTTGAAGAAGCGGCCGGGATCTCGAAATTCAAGAAGCGTAAAAAGGAAACGCTGAGGAAACTGGAAGATACCGATACCGATCTGGAACGCGTGGAAGATTTGCTGTTCGAGATAGAAAAGAACATGAAGAGTCTGGAAAAGCAAGCCAAGCAGACGGAGACCTATTATAAGATCAAAGAAGACTATAAGGAGAAGAGTATCCAGTTGGCCAAAACGGTGGTGCACAAGCAGAAAGAAAAATTCAACGCCGTCAGCAAGGAAATCAATTCGGAAAATGACAGGAAAATCCATCTCGCGGCTTCTATAGCGGAACGGGAAGTGCTGATTGAAAAGTCAAAAGCCGATTTGCTCATTAAAGAAAGAACCTTATCTACCCGTCAAAAAGGAATTAACGAATACGTTGGCCAGATCCGGCAGCACGAAAGTGAGAAGCAAATCAAAAATGAACGCCTGCGTTTCCTTGGCGATCGCATCAGCAACCTCACCGACCAGATCGACCAGGACAAAAAAAGTAATGAGCGGGCACGGTTCAGCATCCAAAGCCTGGAAACTGAAAAAGAATCAGCCGAGTCGATTCTAAAAGACCTTACGGCCAAGGTGGACGTGCTGAAACACGAGTACGACGCTCAGAAAGCGACTACCTATTCACTGCAAGGTGAAGTCGACGCATTGCGCCAGGTGCATCGCAGCAAGCAAGAAGAGTTTTTCCAGTTTACCAAGGCAGCAGAGATCCGTGAGATCCAGGTTACTTCTTTCAAACAAGAACTCGAGCGCACCGCGTCCGATACCAACCAGCAAAGTGCAAACCTTGTTGAATTTGAGAAAAAACTCGTACTCCTTCAGGATGAAATCCAGGAAAAGAATGCCACCCTCGACAAACTTAAGCACGAGGAGGACGAAATCATCCTGCGCATCGCTTCCCTGGAAAAGACGATCGACATGATCCGGGAGGAGATGAATGAACACAGCCGCAAGCTTGATGCCCGTCAAAATGAATACCAGCTCACAAAATCACTGGTTGAAAACCTGGAAGGATTTCCGGAGGCGATCAAGTTCCTGAAAAAGAACCTGGGCTGGACGAAGAATGCTCCCCTTCTTTCGGACATTCTGTCTACCAGTGAAGACTACAAAGTCCCCATCGAGAATTACCTGGAACCCTATCTCAATTATTATGTTGTCGATCACGAGGCCGAAGCGTATGAGGCCATCAATATTCTGAGTGACGCGAGCAAAGGCAAGGCAAACTTTTTTATTCTGGATGCTTTTGAAAAGTTTCATGCCACTCCCATCCAAATGTACCCCAATGCGTTTCCCGCCACGCAGATCATTGAGTTCGATCCGAAATATTCGAAACTCATGGCGCACATCCTGGACAAGGTTTACGTCTATGAAGGCGATATCCGGACCATTCCGGCGGATGACGACAACACATTCATAACCAAAAGTGGAAAAGTAACGCGTAGAAAATTCAGCTTGTCGGGGGGATCTGTCGGATTGTTTGAGGGCAAGAAAATTGGCCGGGCCAAAAATTTAGAAAAACTCGACAGAGAGATAAAAGAACTTACTAAAAAAGTCGAAGACATCCGGCACAGTCTCCTTGACCGCCAGCGCGAACTGGAGCGGTTGCGCCAAAACACCCTCAAGCATCAAATTGAAGAAGCACAAAATACCATCAAACTGGTTAATGATGAGTACATCTCCATCCGGACCAAGCAGGAGCAGTTCTCCAACATGCTCAATAGCACCGACTTGCGGAAGGAAGACATTCTGGAGAAAATTGACGGGCTCCTTAAGGAACTGGATGAACTAAAGCCAAAAGCCCAGGTTGCCCAGCATGAACTTGAACAGCAGGAAGAAAAACTGAAGTTCATTACCAATGACCTGGCTGCCCAAAATGATTTACTGGGTCAGAAATCCGCCGCGTACAACGAGCAGAACATTTTCTCCCACCAGCAGGAGAACAGGGTGAAGAGCGTCGAACAAGAGGTCCGCTTCAAGCAGGAGTCAATGGACCAAAGCACACAGCGCATTGAAGTCAATGTCGACGAGCTCAGGAAGAACCAGGAAGAAACAAAAATCATCGTCGAGACTACCCAAAGCAATGACACCGACCTCATTGGCATGTATGCCGAAAAGGAGGACATGGAAAAAGGGTTGAGCGAGGCGGAGAAAGAATATTATTCCAGCCGGGGAGAAATTGACCAGTTTGAAAAAGACCTGAGGGAGATTCAACATCAGCGTCAGACCATCGACACGCTGCTCATGGAACTGCAAAATCAGGCCAGCGAAAGCAAATTGCAATTGAATTCCGTGAAAGAACGCCTTTCCGTGGAGTTCAATATTGATCTGGATGCGATCACGGAGCTGAATTCACCGGAGGAGGCCGAACCACCCGTTGCCCTCGACGAGGAAAAACTGCGCGACCAGGTTACCAAAATCCGGGAGAAACTCGACACCCTGGGACCGATCAACCCGATGGCCATGGAGGCCTACAACGAAATCAAACAACGCAACGATTTCATCATCGCCCAGAAAGAGGATCTGCTGAAAGCCAAAGAATCCCTTTTCAATACCATTCATGAAATTGAAATTGTGGCGAGCCAGACGTTTATGGATGCCTTTGGTAAAATAAAGGATCATTTTACACACGTATTCCGGTCTCTGTTTAACGAAGGAGACGAGTGTGATTTGAAATTGGTCGATCCATCAAAGCCGCTTGACTCCGAAATTGACATCATTGCCAAGCCGAAAGGCAAACGTCCCCTTACGATCAATCAACTTTCCGGAGGGGAGAAAACGCTTACCGCCACAGCCCTCTTGTTCTCCATGTACCTGTTGAAGCCTGCTCCTTTCTGTATTTTTGATGAGGTGGATGCACCGCTTGACGATGCCAACATCGACAAGTTCAACACGATCATCCGGAACTTCAGCAAGGACAGCCAGTTTGTTATCGTCACGCACAACAAGCGGACCATGACTACTACTGACGTAATTTACGGGATAACGATGGTTGAAAAAGGAATTTCACGCGTGGTACCCGTTGATTTGCGGGAGCTAGCGTAAATTTTTCACCGCGGAGGCGCAGAGACGCAAGGAAGGCGCAGAGTCATTTTCAAATTCGGTTTTCCTTTATTTTTCAAAAAATCAGACCAGTATCCGTAGGCCGGCCTGTTGATGCTCAACATTATTGCCCGCGTCTAACGGGCTGGGCTGATGTATTAGGGGCGGATTTAAACAATTAACTAACTATTTCTTGACCACTGCGTCTTCTTTGCGCCCCTGCGCCTCCGCGGTGAAAACTTCAACTTGATCTTTGCGGTTTAATTTTTAATTTTAAGCGTAATGGCGGGCGCCGAATATGCGTAGATTTCTACTCTTTGTATTCATTTTAATTTATTCTTTTACACAAGGGCAGACCCAGCGCCTTACGGGAAAGGTAACGTCGGCAGCCGAGCCGTCGGGGATGCCCGGTGTTACGGTGGTGGTCAAAGGCACTACCACCGGAACCATTACGGATGTATCGGGAGGGTTTAGCCTCGACGTGCCGTCCGGTGCCACTCTTGAATTTTCTTTTGTCGGCTATACCTCCCAACGGGTGATCTATACCGGCCAGCCGACGATTTCCATTCTCCTGGAAGAACAGACCAGCGAATTAGGCGAGATCGTAGTGGTGGGTTATTCCTCCATGGACAAAAAAGATATAACGGGCGCGGTCACTACGATCAGTGCCGACAAGCTGAAGGACCTTTCGGTGAACGGCCTCGACCAGGCTTTACAGGGACAAGCTCCGGGGGTACAGGTAACCCAATCCTCCGGAACTCCGGGCGGTGGAGTTTCCGTTCGCATCCGGGGTGTTACTTCTATCAGTGCCGGCAGCCGGCCCCTCTATGTTATTGACGGGATACCCGTAGAAACCGGTGCTTTGTCGTCCCGGGATTTTGGCGGACAAAATGATAATGCCCTGACGCTGATCAATCCCAATGATATGGAAAGCTATACCATTCTTTCCGATGCCTCTGCGAAAGCCCTTTATGGATCGCGGGCCTCCAACGGTGTGATTGTCATTACCACCAAACGCGGCAAGAATGGTGCGACCAAAATCTCATTTGACGTGCAGCGCGGAATTATTGACCCGGTGAAGACATTGAAGCTGTTGAATGCCACACAACTGCTCGATTTACAACGGGAAGCGGTAACCAACGCAGGCCAGAATCCGGATGGGCTCGGATTAATACCCGGGGTTACCGATGCCGTTAATACCGACTGGCAAAAAGCAGTAATGCGAAGGGGAATCGTGCAGCAGTATCAGATGTCCGCCACCGGTGGAAATGAAAACACCAAATTCTACATGAGCGGAAGCTACCGGGATGAAGAGGGAGTTCAAATCAACAATAAATTTCAACGGATCAGTTTCACCACGAACCTCGATCAAAAACTCACGGAAAAATTGTCCGTTGCAACGGGCATTACGCTTTCGCGGTCATTTAACAAGAGAGTGAAAGGCGATAACTTTTTGGATGGTGTCTATTCCGGTGCGCTCAAAAGCCTGCCCTATTACACGCCCTATGATGAAAACGGTGCCCTGGTAGGACCATCCTCGATTTTGTATGCCGGCTTTCCGAATTTCAATCCGGTAGCACAGGCCCTCCTGCCTCGTTTCAATACCCTTACCATCAAAGCGCTGGCCAACATCAATGCCACCTACCTGATCAAGCCCAACTTAAGACTGAAGGCGCAGGCAAGCCTGGACTACAATAATGTTACCGAAGACCAGTATGAATCTTCACAGACTGCCATCGGAGGATTCCTTCCGAGTGTGGGAGGAGAAGGCTACGGTGTTTTTTCGGCTCAAACGCTAAGTAACATTAACACGTATGTTACGCTTTCCTACAACAAGGATTTTTCCGAAAAACACAGACTGAATGCGGTGCTGGGTACCGAACTGTTCCAGAATTTCGCCACGGGTGGAAATCTTCAGGGAAGGTTATTCCCCAGCGATGATTTTACATACATCCAGTCGGCCGGGATTGTCGATGCAGGCTCCTCCTTCCGGGACCCTCCCCACAGCATTCTGTCATTCTTTGGAGACGCCCATTACGATTACAGCGACCGAATCCTCGTCACGGCCAGTTTCCGGACCGATGGTTCTTCCAACTTCGGTCAAAATCATCGCTTTGGTTATTTTCCAGCACTTTCCGCAGCGTGGCGGATTTCAGAAGAGAAATTCTTCAAATCCGATTTTGTCAATAATCTCAAACTGCGCGCGAGCATAGGTCTCACCGGGAATGAACGGATTGGTGCTTTTAATTTTTTGGGGACCTGGGGCAGTTCTACCTACAGCGGAAGCACGGGTGTCTCTCCCAACAATGTTGCCAATCCCAATATCAAATGGGAGACAACACGCGAATTAAATGTCGGTCTTGATGCCGGAGTGTTGGAAGGTAGGATTCAAGGCGTACTCAATGTCTATTACAACAAGACCTACGACTTGCTTTTGTTGAAGCCTTATCCCTTTACAACCGGGTTTAGCGGTATTACCGACAACATCGGACAAATGGAGAATAAAGGCATTGAATTCAGCCTTACCACGGTCAACATCGAAGGCAAATTACGGTGGTCGACGACACTGAATATATCAAAGAACCTGAACAAGATTTTGTTCCTGGCCGATTCTACTCCTTTATATCGGGGGTATACAGGGGCGGGTGTAGATGGTACGAATATTATTAAGAAAGGGGAACCACTCGGTTCTTTTTGGGGGCTGAATTACCTGGGGGTAAATCCCGCCACGGGAAACGCAATGTATCAGGACCGGAATAAAGATGGAATCATCAACAATGCGGACGCCATGGTCATCGGCAACGCTCAAGCCAAATTCACAGGAGGCATTACCAACCGGTTTCAATACGAAGGCTTCGATTTGTCTATCTTCTTCAATTTTTCAGTTGGAAATAAAGTCCTGAATTTCACGAAAGCTTCGCTGGTCAATATGGGGGGCGACATACAAACCAACCAATCCGTCGATGCCCTGCGGCGATGGCAAAAACCCGGGGATGTCACCGACATTCCCCGTTACGAATTGAATAGTACAGTCAATAATTTGCACAGCAACAGATTACTGGAAGATGGCTCCTATCTGCGATTGAAAAACCTGAACATCGGTTACACCTTGCCTTCTAAAATGATCCATACACTGATGCTGAGCCAGCTTAGAATCTATCTGTCGGCCACCAACCTCTGGACGTATACCAAATACTCCGGGGCAGACCCCGAAATAAGTACCCTGGACGGATCCACGGCCGCACAGGGTATTGATTTTTTTACCCTGCCGCAGGTACGGACTATTGCCGTTGGACTTAATGCGACCTTGAAATGAAAAGCTGCATTTACATCCTTTCAACATTTCTCCTCGTCCTGCTGAGCGGCGCTTGTACTCATGTCCTTGAACCAAAACCCATTGACCTTCTGACGGACGATGTTGTTCTGAACGAGCCGAAAGACGTACCGAAAGCAGAAATAGGATTGTACAGTGCATTTCGCCCAATCATACCCGGCGTCGTTATTGCCGGGGATGCCACCGCCGACATGCTGACGCACAACGGAACCTTTACTCAGTACCGCGAACTCAGTACGAAGGAGATCACGTCCACGAATGGATCGGTTACGGCGTTGTGGGGCAGTATCTATAACACGATCTATCTCGCCAACTTCATATTGGAACGGCTTCCAACAGTACCCGGAGTAAAAACCGCAGATCGAAACCGGGTTTTGGGGGCCGCGCATTTCTTGCGTGGCTATGCCTATTTCACGGCCCTGTATACGTATGGAGGAGTTCCAAAGGTATTGACCACTTCAATTGAAACGAACAGGAATATCCCGCGTGCTTCGACCGACGAGATTTTGAGTTTGATTGAGGATGACTATGCTCAGGCACTCGGTCTCCTGCCTCCGGTTCCCGTCAATACAGCCTATGCGGGCCAGTTTACTGTTAAGGCCGCTCTCGCCAGGCTGAACCTGTATTTTGGAAATTGGGCGAAAGCGGAAAGCCTTGCAACGGAAGTGGTTAAGTCAAAATTATATTCACTGGACACCGCTTTTTCTATTATCGTAAAGAAGGATTTTCCAGCCGAGTCTATTTTTGAAGTGGGCTATACACTCTTTGACGATCCCGGTACCGATAACAATATTGGGCTAAATAATCTCTTCCTTGGCAGGCGGGAAATAATCCCATCCAACCAAACAGTTCTGGCCTTGTCCTCCGCCGAATCCGGAGATCGTTTTTCTACCATCGTGTTCGATCCGGCCAAGCTGAAAGGCAGTGATAACGGTTGGTCAGTCGCCAAATACGGAACAAAGGATGAGGATAATAATAACGTCACGGTATTCCGGCTGGCCGAAATGTACCTGATCCGGGCAGAGGCGAGAGCACAACAAGGTAATGTCACCGGAACGGGCAGTGCGATGGACGACATCAATGTTTTGAGGGACCGGGCGAATGCCCCGTTGATTACGGCAGCCACACAAAGTCAAATGATCCTGTTGATTGAAAAGGAAAGACTGTATGAGCTTGCTTACGAAGGCCATCGCTGGTACGACCTGGTAAGGACGGGCAGAGCCAATGCGGTCATGACCGCCTTCTCACCCAATTGGAAAGATACGGAAGACTTGTGGCCCATTCCCCAGCGTGAATTGTTGAATAATCCCGCACTGGTGGGGAATCAAAATCCGGGATATTAACACGATGAAAAAGGTCATTTCATTATCTTATGTGTTGTTGGTGATCCTGGGTTGTGAGACCCAGCACATTATCTTTAAGGGTCCTTATTTCATTCGGTTTACCGAAACCGCCTCCTCACAAAAAGAAAGTCACAGTGCACCAATCAATATTGAACTTCACAATGCAGGTCCGGCGCTGGATGAAGACATCATTATCTCCTATACCATCAGCGGAGATGCAAGGGAAGGGATTGATTATTCCATCGTAGGCGAACGCGGGCAGGTTACGATCAAGCAAGGAGACTATTTTGGCAACATCAGCGTCCAGTTAATTAACAACTCCAATAATATTTTGCGGAGCCAGGATGTCATTTTCACCCTTCAAACGGTCAGCACCGGGAAATTGCAAATTGGCCAGGGGGAAAGTGCCATCGGAACGGTTTATACATTAACCATTGTGGACGATTGTATTTTGGGAGGTGACTATATTGGACACCGTGGATCGCCAACGGTGGGAGACATTACCATTGCGAGCACCGACTGTGAAACGTACACGCTCTCCAACTGGAACATCAATGTCTTCTCGACAGCGACGGTAATGCCCCTAAAATTTGTTGACAATGCGGACAATACCCTGACGATTCCCATGCAGGAAGATCCGCAACTGAGTCCTGACCTGGCTACCATTCAAGGGACGGGTGTTGTTGATCCGACTACCCGGAACATTATCATGACCATCACGCTTGTCGATTATACCGACCAGCCCGTAGTAACATTTACCTTAACCCCCAACTGATTATGGGTAAATACAGCACCGCGTTGGTAATGATTATTTTTCAACTCACGGGCATCTTTTCCTGCTCGGAAGAATTGAAGCCTACACCCTATGTCTATACAAAAATTTTTACTGGAGAGAACTCGAAAACCTGGAAGTGTAAATTTCTGGAACAAACTTTAAATGGGAGTATCACGGATACGTTTACCGTGTCCTGTTCTACCGATGATCTCTATACCTTCTTTGCCAATCCGGAACATTCTTATCAGGTTAAAACCGGCTCAAAGAAATGCTTTACTACACCTGAGGCCGATGTGATCAATGATACCTGGAATTTTAACAATGCTTCCGCCACGCTTTCCATGATCCTCCCCTTCTTTGACGACACTTCCCCATTACCGTTCATCCTGATCGATGTAACTAAGAGCAAAATGGTAACGGAGATTTTCTTAGATCAAAACAATACCGAGAGTTACCGTATCCATTTTGAGTCTACCAATGAAAATTAAGGTCACCATCATGAAGATTGGCTTTTTCCTGATCCTCTGCTTGAGTATCGGGGGGACGACGGCAAGCCTGGCGCAATCCGTTCCTGCTGGTTTGGGTACGACCCCTCCACCCCGGTGCGCCACGATGGAACAAGACAGCATCAACCGCCTTCGCTACCCCGGCCGCCCAACCCTGGACGATTTCGAAGATGCTATTCGAATAAGGGTGAACGAAATAATTGCAAGGAACAAAGCAGGAAGGACCCAGGCCACGGTTGTCACCATTCCGATCATTGTCCATGTCGTGAACAATGGTGAAGCAATAGGCACGGGACTAAATATCAGTCAGGCTCAGGTTCAGGCCCAGATCGACGTTCTCAATGAAGACTATCGCAAAAAAGTCGGCACGCCGGGCGGCAGCAGCACCAACCCGGTAGCGGCCGATATCGAGATTGAGTTCTGCCTTTCTCCCGTGGACGAGAATGGGAATCCGATGGCGGAGCCGGGAATTGACCGGTACAACGGAGGCAAGACAAGTTGGACCAAAGAAGATATTGAAGCCTCACTAAAATCGACCACCATCTGGAATCCAAATTTATTTTACAATGTGTGGACGGTGAAATTCGGAGGCACCAGTGCTAACCTGTTGGGTTACGCCCAATTCCCGGACCAATCCGGATTATCCGGATTGAATGAAACCGGGGGTCCTGCCTCAACGGATGGTGTTGTTGTGCAGTACTCTTCTTTTGGCTCAGCGGACAAAGGAAATTTTCCAGTCATGCAGGCCCCGTACAACAAAGGCAGGACCCTTTCGCATGAAACAGGCCATTGGCTGGGGTTGCGCCATATCTGGGGCGATGGAGATTGCGCCGACGACTTTGTTTCCGATACCCCCACCCAACAAAGTTCGAGTTCCGGTTGCCCGGTAGGCCGGTTTACGTGCGGCACCACCAACATGATTGAAAACTACATGGACTACACCAACGATGCCTGCATGAACATCTTTACGCTCGGACAGAAAGCAAGGATGCAGGCCGTCATGCAATTGAGTCCGAGAAGAACTTCCCTCCTAGCTGCCAACCTTTGCAGTCCCGCGGTGGCCGCCGCGCCTAAGGCAAATTTCAGCACGGATAATCTAACCTGCGTTTTGTTGGGCAGCGAAGTCAATTTCACTGATCTCTCTTCCAACTTCCCAACCGAGTGGCACTGGACATTTGAGGGTGGTGACCCGGGTACCTCAACGGACCGCAATCCAAAAGTCCATTACAACACACCCGGTAATTTTAAAGTATCCTTGTGGTCTAAAAATTCAATCGGTCCATCCGACACCCTTACCCTGGTTGACTATATTATCGTTTCTTCACAGGGGCTCTGCCTCAATTTTAATAATTTCCTGCCGGCATACACCCCATCGACCCTACCGTTATCTCAATTCGGTACCTACACAGGCTATCTCACCGGGCATAATAGCTTAAAAAGTTCTGGTGTTTCAGAATTTTTCGCTAACGCCTGCGGATACAATTTTGTCAGTGGCGTCAAAATTCGGTTTGCCCATGTCTATTCGACGGCCGAGGATGCGACCGTAACGGTTATCTTATGGAATGCACGCGGCCCGCAGCATGCTCCGGGATCGGTGATCGAACGAAAAGTAGTTTTATTAAAACAGATTCAGGAAGACCTGGCCAACAACCAGCCCACAACGATCGTCTTTGATCGTGAATCGCCTGTATTAAGTAAGCCGTTCCAGGTGGGTGTGGAATTGACCTATACGACAGGGGACTCCGTTGCCATTCAATCGTCAGCCAATGGTGAGGCCACCAACGCCAGTTCCTGGATCCGAACCAATGCCGGCACATGGCAGCCCTATACGATTGCCCTGGGTGCCAACATTGCTATGAACATCGAACCCATTGTCGGCATGGACCCCTCTGTTCAGGTTTCAGCATCCAAACTATTGATTTATCCCGGCGAAGAAGTGGTACTCAACGGACATGGCGCCAGCATTTTTGTCTGGAGTGCAGAAGATGGGTCGATACAAAACGTTGCAGGACCCCAGTTGATTGCTCATCCAAGCGTGACAACGACCTTTATGACCATCGGTTCCGGACTCAAATTGTGCAATGACACGACGTATACCACCATCTACGTTAGACAGAATGTAACAGGCCTCGAACCCGACCCCGTTGTTGCCGGCATTACCTTGTTCCCCAACCCCGGAACCGGTCAGCTCAATGTCGTGGTTGAAAACACCCTGCGAAGCCCTGTCACGATTCGGTTATATTCCATCCTTGGCATTGAAGTAACAAATCCGGTATTCGCACAAAAATCAGGCGATCGGCTTATCACCACGTTAGATACATCCACCCTCCGACCGGGGATTTACCTCGTCACGATAACACTTGGCGAACGGTCCGTGGTCAGAAAATGGGTGAAGTATTAACTTTTCTGCTTCATTGTCCACCGGGCGAAACGGCAGGCAGAACGGAATAATTGATTTTCCGGGACGGAATATTTAAGTAAGTTTGTATTTACAAAACATTATGATCATGAGAAAATATAGCATTCTCTTTGTTACGGGTGTCGTGCTGTCCTTGCTCAGTGCTATGCTATCCTCCTGTAAAAAAAATCATGAAACCCCGGTCAAGCCAAAACTTTCCTTTAGTGAAACTACCAAGACGGTTAAAGAATCGGATGGTACGATAGACATCACCATGACACTCGATCAGCCGGCGCCGGAAGCTATTGATGTAACCTGGGAATTAAGCGGAACCGCTACAGACAAAGTGGCGGCGGGTACGACGGGCAACGCTGATTACGCAATCACCAGTAGTTACCTGGACACAAAGATCAAAAAAGGAGAGACCAGTGGAACGATAACCATTGACTTGTATTCCGATTTTTCATTGGAGGACGATGAAATTATTGAAATCGATATTAAGGATGTGGATAGTGATAATATCGAGATTACGCGGGACGATATTATCAAGATTACCTTACAGCAGGAGGACGGATTGCTCGTTGGATTGCAATGGCCTGACCCGACAGCAACATTAACTGCAGACATGGACATCATTGTGAGGTATGGCGCCAATACATCGACGTGGGATGGAATTTTGACTGGATCAGCCAACCCTGGTTTTACAGGTCCTGAATATGTTTTTCTGCCTAATGTATTGACCTACGCTGCCTACGGCATAAGCTATACGTACTATGACGGGACATTAGATCCGCTCAATTTCACCGCAGTCTTTGCTCATTTTGCGGATGGGGCATTTGAAGCCACTGCCCAGCAACAGACTTTTGACGCGACTTATACGGTCGCGAATCACAATAAATGGACCGACCCAAACACAACCCTTGTCGTACAGACGTTTGAAAAAGCCACCGTAGGGTTCACAAGCCCTTCCGCCATTACGGTTCCTGCCTCGGGCAGCAGGCTGGGGGCGTCCAGCCAGATTATCTCTACACTAAAAAAGGGAGATGGACCTTTATCCAATAGCAATTTGATCCGTTCACTGTTCAACAGAAAATAGAGCAGGATCTCTCCTAATCAGGCCAGGCGTTGAGCACAATTTTTGTGAGCTTACCCTTTTCGAAATAGAATGAGTGGTAAAATCCATATTCGATCGTATTGGTCACGATAATCGGATTGGTGTCATTATATTTCTCGTCGGCTGAGAAGATCTTCATGAAATTGTCCTTCGATAATCCAATCCTAATGCCTTTGGCGAGTTTTATACTGCGCCCTGATATGACCGCTTCGACAAACCAAACCTTGTCGATTGTTTTGAGGAAGGTCAATTTACCGTCCGGCGATTTGAAAATCAGAAGCGTGTCAATGCCACTGGTATGCTTGTTGGGCTCCGCCTTTCTTTCGATGGCAATTTTGCCCGGGAGAGCTTTATGAATGGTGGAGGGAGACAGGTCCGCCCCAAAGGGATGCTCTGCAAATTGATCATCAACAATACGCAAGGCCTCCTGCCCCAAACTTGCTTTGACGATGTTGATCAGGAAGATAATAATGACAATCGTACGAATCATAACACCATAAAGCTAAATTCTAAATACTACAATGAAAAGGTATTTCTAAATGTTCATTTTTTTCGTAGCTAGATGGCAAAATAGTCGAACTAACTACCTTTTTCCTCATGAAGCCTTTTAGAATCCTGGTTTTGGCGGTCTTGTGCATGGGGTTGACACGAACAGCCCACTCACAGCCAGACACCACCCAAAAAATTGTTCCTCACCGGATCAATAGTCCGTCTCAGCAAAGCAAACCCTATGTCATTCTTATTTCAGCGGATGGCGTCCGGTCCGATTATACCAAAAAATACAATGCCCGCAACCTGCTTCGATTGAGCAAACAAGGCGCGACTGCTGAGTACATGCTTGCTTCCTATCCTTCGGTCACGTTCCCCAATCATTATACGATCGTCACCGGTCTATACCCTTCTCACCATGGCCTCGTGGACAATATGTACTATGATAACAAGCGGAAGGCAGTATATGATATGCATGATCCCCGGATTGTACACGATAGCTCGTGGTATGGAGGCACACCTCTTTGGGTGTTGGCCGAGCAGCAGAAGATGCTGACAGCAAGTTTTTATTGGGTAGGCGCCGAGGCCGCCATACAAAACGTGCGACCAACCTATTACTACAATTTTAATGATAGCATTCCCATGGCCCGGCGCCTGAACGAAGTCAAAAAATGGCTACAACTACCGGAAGAGCGGCGCCCCCACCTGATCTCATTTTATTTCCCTGAAGTCGACCGTGAGTCCCATTTACACGGACCGGACGCCAAAGAAACCGGGAAGGCCGTCCAACTCATCGATACGAGCATAGGCCAGCTTGCTGCCATGACTGATTCACTTCATCTTCCTGTTAATTTCATCTTCGTATCCGATCACGGAATGGCTTCCGTGGATATAGAACATCCGATACCTATACCTCCGGCGCTCCTCGATTCTTCGTTATGCCGGCTTGTATCCGGGTCGACCTTGCTGCATGTGTACGTCAAAGATCCCCTGCGGATCCTTCCCCTTTACCATCAGCTCCAAATGGGGGCTCAGGACATAGACGTATATCTTCCCCAGGATATTCCGGCGTCGTGGCACTATGGCAAGCTTGACGACTGGCACAACAGGATAGGTGACATGGTCGTCGTCACCCGCTTCCCCGGGATATTCAAGATCGGGAACAAAAAAGCCACACCCGGCAAACATGGGTTTGATCCTGCTATCAAGGAAATGCATGCCACGTTCCTGGCCTGGGGCCCGCAAATAAGAAAATCAAACACCGTACCGCCCTTTGAAAATGTGAATGTTTTTCCGCTCGTGACCGAACTCCTGGGATTGACTTATTCCTTTCCCATTGATGGTAGTCCGAACGTATTGAAATATTTACTTAGGTAAACTTAATTACCCAACTCTTTTCCACCGCAGAGGCGCAGGGACGCAAAGGAGGCGCAGAGGAAATTTTTAATCGAGGTTACGCCAGGGACCGGAAGCTTGATTCTATATTTTCTAAAATATAACAGAAAACCGAATTTATCCATACAGAAATGGCTCCGCGCCTTCCTTGCGCCTCTGCGCCTCTGCGGTGAACCTACATCGCACCCAGTTGCTTTAAATATTTTTCAGAATTAGCCTTGACGTTAGCCGGTGGGTTCATGCTTAATGCCTTCTTGAAATTGGTGATGGCATTTTTCTTGTCGCCTTTGATGGCATACGCTTCACCGAGGCTGTCCCAGGCATTGGCACTTTTTGGATAGCGTTGGGCACATTGCGTCAATATTTCTATCGCTTTGTCCTGCTGGCTCTGATTGAGTAGTTGATAGCCGTAGTTATTCAGGTCGTTTTCATTCGCGATGGCAAGCCCATCGGCCATCGCCTTATCGGCTTCGGGGGTCTTGCCCATCTTCCGGAGGAGGCCTGATTTAATATTGTATGTACCAAAACGATTCCCGCCACCGGCCAGGGACTGATCCGTCCAGGCAATGGCTTTTTCCAGGTTCACATTGTTTTGCAGTGCATAGTTGGCGGCATTGTTAAAGTTTTGCCACGTAAAACCCGGCGATCCTTTCAATTCCGAACTGAGATAGGTCATCACAATGTCATCGACAGCAAATTCGATCTTCACGGGAAATTGCTTCTTTTCCCAGTTGAGAACCAACTCAGCCGAAGTTTTTGTGTCATTGATAAATTCATAGGTGAGCATCTCGGTGTGTGGTATGGTACGAAGCTGGATCTTAGCCTTGAGCTGGTCCTGCGATGCATCGTAGAAAAAACTTCCCCACGAACGGGTGTCTTTTGACAGGATGACCTCCCCGCTGTCGTCTTTATTGATCACAAAGAAAAGACCGTAGGCGCCGGCCGGAATTTCCTGACCTTCCACTTTCGCAGGATGAGAAAACTCGATCACTGTATTTTCATTGGCGCCGGCCCGCCAGGGCGCAGAATTTCCCGGCCCAAAAGTCTGAACATTCCAACCGTAGGGTACCAATTCGCCCCAGACTACACGGCTCTTTACAGAAGGTCTGGAATAATTTACTTTGACTGTGGAAATCCCAATCGTTTGTGACACCGAAGCTGCCGGGCTGGGTATTCTCGGCAAGGTGATTCCCTGAGCCAACCCATTCATCGAAATAACCCCTGCAAGAATGGCAGGAATAAACCAGCTGGTTAAATGTTTTTTCATGTTGTTATAATTTTAGGTGAAGACAACTGTACCATTCGCTAATAACGTGAAGATATTGATTTACGTTGAAGCAGAACATCTGCTAAAGGGGTAGATAAGAAATATACCGTGAATTGCGTGATGAGAGTTGCTGTTTGCCTGAACTGTAATTCTTATGATTTTAATGATTCACTTTGATTATCGGCAATTAATCACAGCAATCAATTTAATTATTCGGATTGCACACTTGTTTAACACAGAAATGTCCCGTAGGGACAAAATATCGGTAAACAATATGAATTGAGAAGTCCGCCGGCTGGCGGACGAGATATTGAAATCTTTCGGTTTTGCACACCCGTTACAGAGTACCTTATATCGCGTCCCTACGGGACTTTAGACGGGGCTGTAGGTTGGTTACCAATATTTCATCCCTACGGGATTATGGTCCGGGCTAAGTAGAGTCCCATAGGGACGCAATATCGGTAAACAATATTATGATGTAGGTTGAGAAGTCTCGTAGAGACGAGATATTGAAATCTTTCGGTTTTGCAGACTCGTTACAGAGTACCTTATATCGCGTCCCCACGGGACTTTTCGACGAAGAGGTATGCTGGTTACCAATATTTACAGAAATGTCCCGTAGGGACAAAATATCGGTAAACAATGTCAAGGGGTGAATTGAGAAGTCTCGTAGAGACGAAATATTGAAATCTTTCGGTTTTGCAGACTCGTTACAGAGTACCTTATATCACGTCCCTACGGGACTTTTCGACGAAGAGTTATGCTGGTTACCAATATTTCATCCCTACGGGATGCGGAACCAGGTCTTCAATTTCATTTCACAAGAACCGCAGTTCAGACTTTTATTCATAGTAAATCATCAAAATCACAGGAATCACAGTTCAGACTATTATTCGTAGTGAATCATTTAATCACAAAAATCACAGTTCAGACAATAGCCTACTCATACTTCAATGTCTCCGCCGGGTTGGTCATCGCTGTTTTCATAACCTGAAAACTCATCGTCAGGGCGGCGATCACGAGGATCAAAACGACGGGGACCAGAAAGAGCATCCATCCTATGGAGGTCCGGTAAGCGTATCCTTCCAGCCAATAGCGCATCGCAAAATAGGCGATGGGCAGCGACAGCACGGTGGCGAGAAAGACCAGTTTGATAAAATCAATTGAAAGCAAGGAAACAATGCTCAACAACGAAGCACCCAATACTTTCCGGATGCCGATTTCCTTTGTGCGCTGCACAGCGGTGTACGACGATAATCCAATCAAGCCGAGGCAGGAGATGATGATGGCCAGTACGGTAAAGATGCTGATGATACTCCCGAACCGGTTGTCGTCATTGTATTGGTTATTGTACCGGTCTTCCAGAAAAAAATATTCAAAGGCATTGCCGGGAAAGAATTTTTTGAAGGCTGACTCTACCTGAGCTATGCTCTGCTGGCGATCTTTCTGTTGGATTTTTATGGAAGCTCGGGAGTAGGTACTGTAGGTAGGCCTGAAGATCATCGGCTCCATAGGATTTTTCAGTGATTCCTGATGGTAGTTACCGACAACCCCTACAATCGTCAACGTCCTATCCACATTTTGCGCTTTTTTTCCCCACACAATTTCCTTGCCGATTGCGCTTTGGGCATTCTCCAGTCCCAATAGGTGGACAGCGTTAAGATTTAGAATGACGGCGGTGATATCATCAAAATTGAACTTGTGATCGGTAGGCAGAAACGTTCTTCCGGCCAGGACGGAAACATGATACGTGTCAAAGAAACTATAATCCACGCCAAGGAAGCTCATGGTGTAGTGAGAAGAAGAAGGCTGCTCGCTCAGACGAATGCCGAAGCTCCGGCCCAAACGTTCTCCGGGTAATCTTCCGGAAGTAGTCACACTCAGGACCTCTTTAATCTGGGCAAGCTCCTGCTTATAACTTTCAACCCGCTGAATAAAAGTCGAGTCCCAGGCGGTACGCTCAGGCCCTTGGACAATCAGGGTATTCTGGATCTGGATGCCGAGGTCGGCTTCGTCCATAAACTTCAATTGACGGGAGACGATGATCGTCCCGGTGATAAGCGCCGCCGAGGTAGCAAACTGAAATACAACGAGTGCTTTTCGCAAGAAATTACCGCGCCCGGATCGTTGGAACTTTCCCTTCAATACCACAACAGGTTGATAAGAGGACAACACAAATGCAGGATAAAATCCCGAAAGAAGCACGCCCCCCAGCATAACGCCGACCAAAATGGTCATAGTAAGGGTGTCAATTCCGGATAAGACCCTCCAAAGGGAAAGCTGACCGCCCACAATCTGATTGAAGGGGTCCTGCGCCAGTTGAACCAGGGCGAGGGCCAACCCGAAAGCAAATGCGCTTATCAAGAGGGATTCAAAAATGAATTGGTTGATCAACTGTGATTTCACTGCACCCATCACCTTGCGCAAGCCCACCTCCTTAGCCCGGTCAACCGCCCGTGAAGTCGTGAGGTTGATATAATTGATCCAGGCAATGAGAAGAATGAAACCCGCTACAATCAGCATGGCCCAAACTGCCTTTCCGTTGGCGGTCTTTGCGATATCATATTCATAATCAGAATACAGGTGCGCCTCCTTTAATGGTTGCAGGTAGAATTTCTCCACACTCCCCGAAACTTTGTCTCCTTTGAAATACCGTTCGCTGAAAGCTCCCAATTTACCTTCCAGTGCTTTATAGTCTGCTCCCGGCTTCAACACCAAATAGTGCCTCATGTCCGACCATGTCCAACTATCATCGGCGCCATGGTCTTCGGGGCTGATAAGGGTCGAATATGAAATGAGGGCGTCAAACTGAAGGTGAGAGTTTTCCGGAACGTTGGCGCAAACAGCGGTGATGGTAAAGGGATGAGGGTCAAGACCATCGTACACTACCTTGCCAACAACGGATGAATAATTCTTGTCGGGGACATTGAAATATTTTATTGCCACCTTTTCCGTCAAGACCATAGAATACCTTTCTTTCAGCGCTGTCGATCGTTGGCCAGCGAGCAGGGGAAAACTGAATACGGACAGGAAATGCTCATCGGCAAAATGAGAATTGTCCCCACGAAAGAACCGATCCTCGGCCTTGATATTCATGTCGCCATTCGGCATCAGACGGGTATATTCCTCAATTTCAGGGTAGTCCTTTGCCAGGGTCGGCCCGATTGTCGGGTACATGATGGTACCGTGCTGAATCAGCTTGCCGTTCTGGAAGCGGTCATTCGTTACGCGATAGGTCCGGTCAAACTTCTCATTGAATTTGTCGTAACTCCATTCAAAGCTGACAAACTGAAAAATGAGCAAACAGGCCGCCAAGCCAATTCCCAAGCCGAAAATATTGATGGCGGAAAATACTTTGCTTTTAAAAACATTCCGGAAAGCAACCGTCAGGTAATTGCGTAACATGACTATGATTTTTTATGATTTAAATGATTTGAGTGATGAATGATTCCGATGATTAACTTGATTTAAATTGATATGATCGAAAAAGAGTATAGTCATGACCATCATTTAATCACCCCGATAGCTATCGGGAGAACCACAGTTTAGGCTATTATTCATAGTAAATCATCAAAATCACAGGAATCACAGTTCAGACAATTGCGGTGTCTATTCATACTTGATCGTCTCTGCCGGATTGATCAACGCGGCTTTCAGCGAATGGTAGCTTACCGTAGTCCAGGCAATAATCATCGCCGTAAGAATGGAAGCTGCAAAGGCCCAAATTTCCACGGGAGTCCTGTAGGCAAATCCCTCAAGCCAAAGCGAAACGATAAAAATAGCAGCGGGTATGGCGATGACAATAGAGAGCAAAACCAGCCTGGTAAAATTCTTATTAAGGAGGAGCACGATGTTGGCTGCTGTGGCGCCCAGCACTTTGCGGATACCGATCTCTTTGGTTCGCTGTTCTGCCGTATAGGCCGCTAATCCATACAGACCAAGGCATGAAATAAAAATAGCCAGAAAGGTGAAGAAGGTAATGGCCTTGCCAAAGACTTTTTCTTTTTGCAGTAACTCCCCGAAATTTTCATCCACGAAATGGTAACGAAAGGGTTCGTCAGGAACAAGCTCATTCCATCGCGCCTCGGCCTTTTTAAGAAAACCGGGAATGGAATGATTCAACCGAAATCCGATCTGCCATTTTTCTTTGGAGAGGATGATGGCCGTTGGAGCAATGGAATTACGCAGCGACTCCCAATGGAAATCGCTGACCACGCCAATGACGCGCTGGGTTTTATTCACTACCGCACCAACAGGCTGATCCCCCAGGCCCAGAACCCTGACGGCAGTCTCATTCAAAATAATCCCGGATGTGTCGGAAGCAAGGTCTTTTGAAAAGGTCCTGCCCTTCAGGAGGCGATACCCCATGAGCGATACATAGTCGGCGTCTCCCCAATACGTATTGATCGTGATGGCCTTTTCCATCGCAGGAGTTTGGTAGGTATAAAAGGAAAGAATTCGTTTGCTCCCGGGTTCACCCCCATGAAAACTGGATTGGATGACTCCGGCTTCCTTTGTCAATTCATCTTTAAATGATTCTGCCGAATGACCTAATAATGAACCATTATCCACCGTAACCACATTTTGCTGGTCAAACCCGAGGTCCTTTGTCTGGATAAACCGCATCTGTTGCAACACGATCGCCGTACAAATGATCAGGGTGATGGAAACAGAAAATTGAAAAACGACTAAAACATTGCGAAAGCCACTTCCGCCGGAAGTAATCACATTTCCCTTGAGGACCTTCACCGGTGTAAACGAGGTAAGGTAAAACGCCGGATAAATACCCGAAAGAATTCCGACCAAAAATGCAAACCCAAAATAGAGTAAGATACTCGAAGGGCTTGTCCACACCGTCGACACCAGGCTATTGCCGGCGATGTATTCAAATACCACAAGAAATACTTCTGATAAAAATAACGCTAAGACCATTGCCACGGTGCACGTGAACACGGACTCCACGAGAAACCGGACAATCAATCGTCCCCGCGAGGTTCCTAACGTTTTGCGAATGCCTACTTCTTTAGCCCGCCCGGAAGCTCTTGCCGTCGTCAGGTTGACAAAGTTCACTGCAGCCAGGACGAGAATAAACAGGGAAATGGCTGAGAAAATATAACTATTCATTTCATTTCCTCCGGGCGACAGTTCCAGGCTCAGTTTGGACTTCAGGTAAATATCCTGTAGATGGTGAACATAAAATTTCACTGAGTTTTCATTCGCTTTATAGTCCCTTAACGATTTGAACCCCGCCGGCACACCGGACTCCGGATAAACATGTTTCTCTATCGTTTTTTCAAGTGCTTGATTGAGATCGGCTTCCGTCGAACCCGCTTTTAACAAAACATAATTGTAGAAGGCGGCCGAGGACCAGGCACGCTCCCCCTTGATCATACTTTGGTTCGAGATCCACATCGCAGCGTTTAGGTGGGTAGGAAAGCCGGGATCTTCGACGACACCCGTGATAGCATAGGGTGTTCGTTCTTTGCCAATTTCAAGTACTTCGCCCAGGACATCCGATTTGCCAAATAACTTCTCAGCGGTTTTCACTGTCAGCACGACCTCATGGGGTCCCTTTAGCACGTTGCGGACATCCCCCGCCAGGAAAGAAAAATGAAATACATGAAAGAAGGCGGTGTCGGTATAGTAAACAACAGGCTCGATGAACGTCTTGTCGTTTACTTTGACGGTCACGTCGCGATCTTTGCTTATGCGCGTTGCCGTTTCGATCCCGGCAAATTCCTTTGGAAGAACATTCAATAATTCCTCCGGACCATTAGCAAACCGGCCCATATTGAAAAAAGAGATTCCAACGCGATAAATGCGGTCGGCCTGAGCAAATCCCCGGTCGTAATTCCACTCCCCGTAGACATACAAAAAAATGACCAGACTGCAGGAAAGTCCTACCGCCAGGCCAACGATGTTGATGAATGAGTAAGAAAACTGACGGGTAAGGTTGCGATAGATAACAAGGAGGTAGTTTCGTATCATATTTCTGATTTTACATCACTCATCTCTCAAGGCAATGACAGGGTTGGCTGATGCGGCTCGGTAGGAGATGGTACCGACCGTTCCCAACACAATGATAAGGGACACAACAACCCCTGCTGCAAAGGTAAAAATACCAGGTTCGATGTGATAGGCAAAATTTTCAAGCCATTGTCCCATAGCGTAGTAGCATGCAGGCGCTGCCACCACAAAAGAAATCAGAATCAGGACGACAAATTCCCTCGAAAACAAGGTCATGATACTGGAGACACTCGCACCCAACGTCTTCCGGATTCCTACTTCCTTGGTCCGCTTTGTAACCATGAATGAAACCAGGCCCAATAACCCGATACTGCCGATCAATACGGCCACCACGGCAAACACAGTAATGAGCTTCGACGTTCTCTTTTCACGGGCATAAAAGTTACTGATGGTGTCATCCAGGAAAGTATATTCGAAAATATAATTCGGGAAAGTCATTTTCCAGGTCTGCTCGACTTTGCCCATGACTTCCTTACTGTCTTTGGTTTGCAGCCGTATAGCAGTTGTGTAGAAAAAGTTAGTGCCAGCCATAATGATCACAGGCGGAATTTTCGAATGCAGGGAGGACGTATGAAAGTTCCTGACCACACCCTGGATCAATTTTCTGCTTCTCCCCCAGTATTCAACCGATATACCGATAGCATCGGCAGGATCTTTCAATCCCAGGGCCCTGACAAACGCTTCATTGACCAAAAACAAATTGGCCGTATCAGACCGGCTCAGGTTCTGTCCGGCGAGCAAGGTCAATTGATATGTTTTGAGATAATCTTCATCGGCGAACTTCACGGTCGCATACTCCTTGACGGATCTCCCATTGACCGTGGCGTTGAAGTCGCCGCCCCAGGAATTGCCTGCCGTAGACCCCGTGTTACTCATCGTGACATCCTGTACACCGGGAATATTCTGAAGCCGATCCTTCATGATGCGAAGGTCGACCTCCTTTCTTTCCGGTATCTCAAATTCTACTACAGCCGAGCTATTTAATCCAAGGGGTTGACTGTTAAAAAAATCAATCTGCTGGATAATAATGATCGTGCTGACCACCAATGCCTGAGAAATGATCAATTGAAAAGCAATTAAGGCTCTCCGGAGCGTTACCCCTTTGCTTTCTCCCCCGACGATCTTGTTTTTCAATGCCTTGATCGGCTGGAAAGAGGCCAGCGACATAGCAGGATAAAGCCCGGCAAGCAAGGTCACCAGAAGCGGAAGCGCGAAAATAAAGAATGCTATCGTTCCATCGGCAAACGGAGCGAATCGCAATGTATATCCCAACACCGGATTCAAATTAATCATGGCGAATTCCACTATCGCCATAGAAACGGCCAAAGAAATCATCGTGATCACGAACGTTTCACCCAGGAATTGGAGGATCAGGTGAATCTTTCCGCTGCCCATTACTTTTCGGATCCCTACTTCTTTGGCCCGGTTGACGATCAACACGGAATTGAGATTTATAAAATTAATGCAGGCCGTAAGAAAGAGCAACAACCCGATCAATGAAAGTGCGATCAGGCTTTGGTAGGTGATAATCCGGTTATAATTTCCAAAGCGGTCGTCAAAGTGAACCTCGGAAAGAGGTTGTAAAAAATAAGTTCTGCCTTCCCCGTCTTCCTTATCATTTCCTTTGAAATATTTCAGGTGCCAGCCTTTCATTTTATTTTGAAAATCAAGGGCATTCACGCCCTCCTTCAATTGAACAATACAATTAATACCACCGGAAGAGGACGTCCAATTGTCCCAACCATGTTTATCTGCCCCCAGCTTGTTTGAAATGATCATGGCAAATGGAAAGCTGGTGTTCAAAGGAGCGTCCTTTACGACTCCACTCACCGTCAGGTCATATTTATTATTGTAATTGATCACCTGATTAAGGGCCGGTGAATTGCCAAAATAGGTACGGGCAACCGATTCGGCCAACACGACCGTCTTCTCGCGTGAGAGGCCGTCCGTTGCGCTTCCCTCCAACCAATCATAGTGAAACATGCTGAAGTAATCCGGATCGGCAAACGTTACTTTGGTTTGCTTAAAAAGTTTGTTGCTGCCGTCTTTCCCGGGAACGGTAATGACAGGGTAACCGTCGTTTGAATCCGTAATGCTCACGTATTCCAGGTCATGAAAATCCTGGCGCATGGCTTCCGGCAAAACATACGTTATACCGGCCTCGTAGCTCTTCTCTTCATACTTGTGATATTCCGTCACAACCCGGTACATCCTGTCTTTATGCGGATGGTAATCATCAAAACTCAATTCAAAACGAACGATGGTGAAAATGATGATCGTACAGGAGATGCCCAGTGATAAACCAATGATGTTGATGAGGGAATGACCTTTGTTTTTCCAAAGGGACCGGAAAGTGGATCGAAGGTAGTTTTTTAGCATAACGGTAAGGGTGATAACCCGGATGATTACTAAAATCGGTCCAGAATCAAATTAGGGCTAAAAAGGGCGGAGAAACCTACTTTTGAATGGAATTAGCGTCCGGTAATGGACGGGAGCGTGGCGAAACCGAACTGTGTCTCCTCACCCCCTGCCCCCTCTCCATGAATGGAGAGGGGGAATAGAATGGAGAGGGGGAATAGTGGTCTCCCCATCTGGAACGCTATACATCCTAACAACCGAAAAAGCCACCAAGCGCCAAGCCTCAAGAGCCAAGCACTAACCAACTAAAGTCCCTTTATCACCCTCCACATTTCCTCCGCTACAAATTGATTCCCTTTTTCATTAAGGTGGACCCGGTCGCTGGTAAGAATGCCGGATTCCTTGTTCTCGGTATTATATTGTTTGTTATACTCTAAAAATGATTTTCGTAAATCCACGACCGGCAAACCGTTCTTGACAGCCAAGGCGCGAATGATATTGCTGTATTTATTGAGGTCGCCGTCGAGTTCATTGCTAAAATCGGTTTTTTCCCCGATCGCCGCCGGAGTACAAAGCACTACCTTGATATTCCTGGCCTGCAATTTTTTGATGATCGCCGTATAGAATTTCTCAAACTTGTCGGCATCCGTGCCGGTTCCCGAAGTGCGTTTGTGCCACACATCGTTGACGCCGATGAAGATCATCACCACATCGGGGTTTTTGCTCAACACATCGTCTTCCAGGCGCAGGTAAAGATCATACACCTTGTTGCCACTGACCCCCGCCCCGATCAACTCAAATTGTTCCGCTAGCTTCTCTCCCGCTGCCAGGTCGCCGATTTTCAGGATATAGCCGCCCGGCTTCGCACCTGCCTCAGTGATGGAATCGCCGAAGAAGACGACTTTCTTTTTTTGAACGACTTGAAATGAGGCGAGTGTGATCAATGCTACAACCGTGATGATAGTCTTGGTGATTTTCATTGGTTAATTTTGTTTGGGGGAGAGAAAATGCGTCTGCGTAAATCTGCGCGATCTGCGGGAAACATTCAAGCAAAAACCTCATAATGGACGACTTTTTCTTCAAATTCCAAAAGAAACCGCTTATCCTCAGGATAATATTTCGCTCTCTCATAATCCGGTCCAGCAAACTTTTTTACCGCCTCCAACGACTCCCAAAAAGTCACCAGCGTAAAATGAGCCTCGTTGTTTTCTATTCTTCTTAAGAAAGTCATTCCCTTGTTACCCGGGACCGATTTATAATCAGGGATAGCCACTTTCCTGAGGAAATCCGTATAAGGTTCAAAATCCTTTGAATCGGTTTTACCGTGCCAAATTCTCGCAATCATTTGCAATCGGTTCAAAGCCTTAATTGAAGCTGGCCAATTTAAAATTACCCGAATATAATAATTGATTTTGATATGGATAACGTCAACTATTCCGTTGCCACAAAGACGCTTTGACACAAATCTCTGGTTTCATCCTTTCTCGAGGCACTGCAGGTGTCAGCCTGGGATTGATACTACAATGCCCTTTATACCGTTCTTCGTGTCTTAGTGACTTAGTGGCCACAACTTGCTTCGCACCCGAATTTTTAATACATTGAATGCGGTACAAGTCTTAACAATTTAACCAAACCAAAAGGAGGTTATTATGGCTGAAAGTGTTTATAAAGTAATAGAGCTTGTTGGAACAAGCACGGAATCCTGGGAAAAGGCGGCGGGAGCCGCTGTCTCAAAGGCAGGAAAGAGTTTGCGCGATCTGCGTGTCGCAGAAGTCGTTGAACTCGATATGGTACTCAAAGCAAATGGTAAAGTGGAGTCCTACCGTGCCAAGGTAAAAGTGTCCTTCAAATTTGAGAAGAAATAGCGTTCAACCCGATTCAACAATCAAAGGGCGCGAGGGTGCCCTTTATTTTTTTTCAGCCACTAAATACATTTGCTGATCCCCGAGCTGGTAGGGAAGTTTTTGGGTCGAATTGTAAACCGCAATGGTTTTCAGATTGGCCGAGGCCAGAAGCCTGATAATCTCCGACAGGGTAAAAATGTAATGCTTAAAACTGTATCGCTCGGGGTTCGTTTCCTTGTTGTAGAGTATGCGACTGATCAGGTAGCCTTCTTCAGCAACATAGGTATTGTCGATCTCCATCGTCGTGTCGCCGAATGTGAAGTTCACAAGTTCCGGGGGATGCGGTAAAATGCTTTCCGCCACCATCCCCGAGTTGATGACAAATCGGGCACCTGATTTTAGACAAGCGGCTACTTTCGTCACAAAGGTTTTCATCCCCTCAATATCAAAATAGCCAAAACTGTTGCCCATGCAATAGGCCCCGTCGAATGAACCGGGTATTTTCACTGATAAAATATTGCCGTGAACGATCTGAATCGACAATTTTTCTTTTTTTACCCGGGCACCGAGTTTGCCGATATATTCATCCGAAATATCTACGCTCGTAAGTCGAAATCCCCGTTTTGCAAAGGCCACGGAATGCCGCCCAACTCCGCATGGAATGTCCAACAAATTGTCCCCCGGTTTTACATTCAATACATCCGTTAGAAAATTCACTTCATCCTCCGTCCATTCCGGCGTAGCCACTTTCTCCCAGAGCTCGCAGTTGATTCCGGAGAAGAAATTTTCATACCAGTTGTCGGGCACAGGCTCGTTCATGGGATCCAAATTTAAGATTTAAAATTGGGGCCTGACTAAAAAGTACTAAGTAAAAAAATTGGCCAAATATTCTTTTGATCTCTGCGCCTACTTTGCGTCCCTGCGCCTGCGGTGAAAAACTCTAAACCGCGGAGATTCTGTGTTGAGTACCAAGGGATTTTTCATTTAAGATGTTGAAATATGGATAACTCCAGGAAAATTTGGTGAAGGGGCATAGTTTGCGAG
>Ga0193731_1000074_pt1 | contig 32489 bp, 24 predicted proteins | sample U1a2metaG_FD_144920 | JGI IMG/M metagenome (GOLD analysis project Ga0193731, IMG submission 144920) | Soil microbial communities from a riparian zone of the East river system, Colorado, United States - U1a2 | ecosystem: Environmental > Terrestrial > Soil > Riparian zone | place: USA: East River...
GAAAACCTGAAAGACATTGAAAACATAGTCATCAAAAGCAGCCCGAATGGCTTGCCGGTCTTTATCCGCAATGTCGCCGATGTACGGTTTGGTCATGCTAACCGGTATGGCGCCATGACCTATGGTGAGAATGAAGTGGTCGGTGCTATTGTAATGATGTTAAAAGGCTCCAATTCTTCGCTCGTAATCAACAAGATTAAAGAGCGGATTGCCCAAATAGAAAAAACACTGCCCGAAGGGATCGTGATCGCTCCCTATCTTGATCGCACCAAGCTGGTGAACAGTGCCACGCACACCGTAACAAAAAATTTGACCGAAGGAGCGTTGATCGTGGTTTTTGTCCTGGTACTGATGTTGGGAAACTTCCGCGCAGGTCTTATTGTGGCATCGGTCATTCCCCTCGCGCTATTGTTCGCCATCATTATGATGAATTGGTTTGGTGTGTCTGGAAACCTGATGAGCCTGGGGGCCATCGACTTTGGTCTGATTGTCGACGGTGCGGTGATCATCGTGGAGGCGACCATGCACCATTTAGTAAAGACCACCGACTTGCCTGCCCCGATGCGTCGGTGGTCGGGACAGGCCACCGACTCGTCGGGGCAGGCTGGAGTCGTACGCACGTTAACGCAAAAAGAAATGAATGAAGAAGTGCACCAGGCCGCTACCGGCATGATGCACTCGGCAGCCTTTGGACAAATTATTATTCTCATCGTCTATCTTCCCATTCTCACCCTCGTTGGAATTGAAGGAAAAATGTTCCGCCCGATGGCACAGACGGTTGCCTTTTGCATCGTGGGGGCATTGATCCTTTCCATCACGTACGTCCCTATGATTTCCTCACTGGCGTTGAGCAAAACCATTCGTAATAAAGCAACTATTTCCGACCGGATCATCGGGGTTATCCATCGCCTTTACTCGCCGCTCATTCGCTATGCACTGAAAAAGCGTGCCGTGGTATTGGTAAGTGCGGTCCTCCTCTTTGGCATGAGTATCCTTCTCTTTCTTGGATTGGGGGGGGAATTTATTCCTCAACTGGACGAAGGTGATTTTGCGGTTGACACGCGTTTACTTACGGGCAGCTCGCTCAGTCAGAGTGTGGAAGCCTGTCAAAAGAGTTCAAAAGTCATCCTGGATAATTTTCCGGAAGTCAGGGAGGTCGTGGGAAAGATCGGAAATTCAGAAATCCCGATTGATCCCATGCCTATTGAAGCCATGGACCTGATCATTGTATTAAAAGACAAAGCGGAGTGGACGAGTGCTTCTTCACGCGAAGAACTGGCCGATAAGATTGCCGCTAAACTTCATCAAACGATGCCTGGTGTTTCCTACGGTTTTCAGCAGCCCATTCAAATGAGATTCAACGAACTGATCACCGGTGCCCGCCAGGATGTTGTGATTAAAATTTACGGGGAAGACTTATCCCTGTTAGCCGATTATGCCGAGCAAATAGGATCCCTGGCCCGAACGGTCGTGGGTGCACAAGATGTGTTTGTGGAGCCCATCGGGGGATTAACCCAAATTGTAGTGAAATACGACCGGGCCAGGCTTGCCCAGTTTGGGTTAAGCATGGATGAGGCCAACCGGACATTGCGCAGCGCCTTCTCGGGCGAAACGGCAGGACTTGTTTTTGAAAATGAAAAAAGATTTGATCTTGTCGTTCGACTGGACGAACGTAAACGAAAAAGTCTCGACGACATCAAGGGCCTTTATGTTACCAAAGAGGGGGGGGCACAAATTCGCCTGGAGCAAGTTGCTGAAATTGCCTTACAAGTGGGACCTAACCAGATACAGCGCGACGATGCCAAGCGGAGGATTGCCATTGGATTCAACGTGCGCGGCCGCGACGTGCAAAGCATCGTACAGGAGATGGACAAAAAGATCCTTGCCGGGATAAAGTTTCAACCTGGCTATTTCCTCCGGTATGGAGGCTCCTTTAAGAACCTGGAAGAGGCGAAACAGCGGCTTTTCATTGCTGTTCCTGTCGCCTTGTTGCTCATTTTTGCGCTCTTGTTTTTCACCTTTCATTCGCTCCGTCAGGGATTGTTGATTTTTACGGCCATCCCACTTTCTGCCATCGGAGGAATTCTGGCACTCTGGCTCCGCAATATGCCTTTCAGCATTTCGGCCGGTATTGGATTTATTGCCCTGTTTGGCGTCGCCGTCCTGAATGGAATTGTTTTGATTGCCGAATTCAACCGGCTCAAAAAAGCTGGCGTAAATGACCTTGATGAAATTGTTCTGAAAGGCACTGAAGTCCGTTTGCGCCCTGTTGTCATGACGGCCCTGGTAGCCTCCCTGGGTTTTTTACCTATGGCACTTTCGCAATCGTCGGGAGCAGAGGTCCAGCGTCCTCTGGCCACAGTAGTGATTGGAGGATTGATCACGGCTACGCTATTGACCCTGGTGGTGTTGCCGGTACTCTATACTTATTTTGAAAAAAAGGAACCTTCTGTCTAGTTATGCCACCGCTCCGAATCTTAAATCTCAATTTTAAATTTTAATCTAATGAACGTCGGACTAACAAATTTAACATATGTCCTTGTCGGCTTCCTGTCCACGGGTGCATTCGCACAACAGCCGATAAGTTTGGAGCAAGCCGTGCAAACTGCTTTGCAAAAAAACCAGCTTATCAAATCGGCTGAATATCAGGTCGAATACTTCAGGCAAGTGAAAAAAATGTCCACCGACATCGGCAAGTTGTCGGCGATGTGGATGCACGGGCAATACAATTCCCTCTATCAGGACAACAACTTTACGTTTGTTCAGACGCTTCCTTTTCCAGCGCTGCTGGGAAGTCAAATTCAGCTGGGTAAAGAACAGGTTATTGGAGCGCAGAAAGCTCTTGTTTCAGCGCAAAATGATTTGGTCTTCGAGGTGAAGTCGGTTTATTATCAACTTCTTTACTTAGTGGCCTTGGGCAATCTCCTCCAATCGCAGGACAGTCTGTATGAGGATTTCTCAAGGGCGTCTTCCCTGCGATTCAAAACAGGAGAGAGTAATTTGCTGGAAAAGACTACGGCCGAAACGCAGTTGATGGAAGTAAGAAATCAGTCGCGGATCAACCAGGCCGATATTCAAATTGCTGAATCGCGGCTACAGGCTTTGTTGAGAAATGAAACACCCGTGATCGCGAGTGATGTCCTAAGGAAGCGCGAACTGCCGGAATCGTTGGATACCGTTTCGCTGGCCGCCAATCCGCAATTGAATTACCTCCGCCAGCAGGCTGCGATCAGTCAGCGGGCCAGGCAAGTGGAACGCAACCGTCTGTTACCCGATATCAGCGTCGGATACTTCAATCAAAGTCTGATCGGGATTCAAAACATCAATGGCCTGGACCGGTTTTTTGGAGCAAGCAAGCGCTTCCAGGGATTCGAACTAGGTCTCTCCATCCCCCTTTGGTTTCGTCCTCCGGTAGCGCGGGCCAAGTCAGCAGCGATAAATGAAGAAATACTGAAAAAAAACGCTGACCATTTTCAGACTACCCTGCAGGGGACGTATCGCCAGGCGCTGCAAGAACTGGACAAAAATCTATCCAGCTTTACTTATTATGAAAGCAGCGCCCTGACGAATGCCGGGCTCATCCTTACACAGGCGCGCAAAGCGTATCGCGGCGGCGAGATCGGCTATATTGAATACTTGCAATCGTTGCGAAACGCGATCACGATTAAATCGAATTACCTCCAATCGCTCAACCAGTATAACCAGTCTGTTGTCAAAATTGAATTCTTACTCGGAACCATCTAACCGGCAAACTCATGAAACTATCTTCTTTGAATAGATCGGCATTTCTATTCGCTCTTGTTATTGCAACCTCCTGCTCCACCGGACAAAAAAGCGACGCTAAAAAAGGGGAGGTGGACTCGCTGTCATCCAATGAAGTTGTTCTGAACGAAGAACAATTCAAGAATGCCAGCATTCGCCTGGGTAAGGTAGAGCAGCGCAGCATCAATGGAACGATAAAGGCCAACGGTATGCTGGATGTACCACCACAAAATCTGGTTACCGTCTCTGCCCCGCTGGGAGGGTTTGTAAAAAACACCGACTTGCTGCAGGGCATGAAAGTGCAAAAAGGTCAGGTGATCGTAACCCTGGAGCACCCTGACTATATTCAAATCCAACAAGACTATCTCGACCTCAACAGTCAATTGGAGTATCTCCAGTTGGAATACCAACGGCAGGAAGCATTGGCCAGGGAAAATGTAAACGCTGCCAAGGCTTTGCAATTGGCCCGCGCCAATTACTTCAGCACCAAAGCAAAAGTGCAAGGTCTTCAGGCCCGGCTCCGTCTCATCAACATCGATCCCGTCCAGCTCGAAAAGGGGGCCATCAGCAGCACCATCCATCTCTACGCACCCATTTCAGGATACATCACACAAGTGAATGTAAACATCGGGATGCATGTGAATCCTGCGGACATCATGTTCCGCATCATCGACAACGCACACCTGCACGCCGAGGCGCAGGTATTTGAAAAGGACATCACAAAATTAAAGATAGGACAGAAGGTGCGGTTCACCTTGTCTAAAGATTCGCGTGAGCGGACGGCAAAAGTATACCTGGTTGGAAAAGAGATTACCCCCGAGCGCACGGTACGCGTGCATTGTCATCTCGATGAGGAGGATCCAACCCTTATCCCGGGAATGTATTTCAACGCCTTCATAGAAACCGACAGTCAAACCGTACCCGCCCTTCCGGAAAGCGCCGTGGTTAATTTTGGAGGCAACGACTACGTTTTCGTCGTTAAAAATGAGGCCCTTCGGCAATATGAAATGACGGAGGTCAAGAAAGGAAATTCCGAAAGCAGTTATGTTGAGGTTGTTTTGCCCGACGGGTTGTCGTCTTCTACAGAGATTGTTGTCGGCGGCGCTTATGAATTGCTTGGTTTCTTGAAGAACAAGGCGGAATGAGACCTGAAAGAATTGGACAACTTCCCACTTCAATATTCATTATTCTGCATTCCATATTCGAAATTCAAATATTGAACGCGGAATAATGAATTTTGAAGGTAGTCTGTCCCAATCTTAAATCTGACTCTTTTGCCCCTCTGGACAATCAATAAAGACCTGCAGGCGTTTATTCTTGCCAACGAAAAGGCGGACGAACGAAATCTTGTGTTGAAGCACGCCGTCCTCCATGGTGTTCCATCTTCGATTGTAGCGAACCAGATTTCCGGCCGGCGAAAGGCCAGGGCCAAAATACCCACCTTCTATCAAAACGCTGATATCCTCTATCCACCCTCGATACACGTTGAACAATGTTCTTCTGAACTCACAGCCAAATTTAAGGCGAAAATCATCTCCGGAATACTCGCAAAAGCGTCGATAAACATTTCCGGAGAATTGAAAAAGGGTGTCGATCTTACGGGTGGGTTTGGCGTCGATACCTTTTTTATAAGTCAAGCCTGTGATCAACTTGATTATGTAGAGCCAAACAAAGGGCTGATGGAAATGGTCCGGCATAATCATGACGTTCTCGGGGCTACCCACATTCGTCATCATGCCATGAACGCCGAAACTTTTCTGAGCGCTTCTGATCAGAAATTTGATTTTGCTTTTATTGATCCTTCTCGAAGAAACAACACGCAAAAAGTCTTTCGTCTGACGGAGTGCCAACCGGATGTCGTTCGGCTTCTTCCTTCGATTCTTGAAAAAGCCGACTGGGTCCTGGTAAAGGCTTCCCCTTTGCTGGATCTGCATCAGGGAGTAATTGAACTAAAGAAGGTTGAAAAGATTTTCGTGGTAGCCGTTGATCACGAATGCAGAGAAGTCCTTCTATTGTGTTCGAGGGAGGGCGTCGCGGAACCGACAGTCATGGGCATCAATCTTTCTTCGCGTATTCCCGGGAACCAAGCCGGGGTGGAAAAATTCAGTTATACGTTTGAGGAGGAAAACAACGCGCGATCAGTCTTTTCTGATCCACTCACTTACCTTTACGAACCTCACTCCTGGATTCTAAAAGCCGGTGCTTTCAAGGTGATCGGGCGTCGCTATGGACTTTCTAAACTGCAGGTCAACACCCACCTCTATACTTCGGATCAACTCGATGAAACTTTTCCCGGCAGAATTTTCAAAATCGAGGACTTGAAACCAGACCCCTCCCGGTTTAAAACTATTTTTCCGGAAGGAAAAGCAAATGTTTTCGTTCGAAATTACCCCCTCCGCCCGGAGCAACTCAAGAAAAAACTGAAAATCGGGGATGGTGGAGAAAAGTACCTGATCGGATTTTCGGGAGCGAAGGAAAAGTTTCTGGTTGCCGCCACGAGGGTGAGGTAGGGCTTGTCTAGTGCACTTCCAACTATCTTTATACAAGTAGAATCAATTAGTTGGAACGGCACTAGCTTCAAGTCCCGCGACAATAACCTTGACCTTGAAACCAGTAACCAGCAACCCGTAACCCGACTATAAAACCTTGAGAATCTCTTCCATCACAGTTTCCCCGTCAAATCGCTTGACCAATTTCCGGTTAGCGGCGTAGATAAGGATTGTTGGAGTCTGAAGATAGCCCAGCGATTTGGAAACGGATCCGCCGTCGGCCCTCATGAAACGAATGTTGGGTTGGTTGTTGAGGCCATAGTCCTGCGCAAACTTGTCGATGACGGGAAATGGATCCATCGAAATAAAATAAAGTGTATAACGCTCAAATCGTTGAATGTTATTATGAATCTGAGTCGCTTCGCGTTGGCAATGGTCACAGCTTGCTCCAAAAAAGATCAACATCGTATTGCCTGGAAGGCTCCGCGCAGAAAACTGACTTCCATTGGGTTCAATCAACGTGACCTCGGGGAGCTCGTTTACTTCAGCCTGGCCCAGGGTTTTTGCCTCCGGCTGCTTTGCAGGCTTTGACGCGCAACCTCCAACCACGAGATACACCATCATGATCAAGAAACAATTCAGTCTATTCATCGGGTCGGCATTTTTTCAGAAAGGTTTATAAAAAGAATTGAAGAACATAGTAAGCAATAAAAAAGATCAGCGTCAACGTACCATAGACCTGAATCACCTTCATACGGTTTTGCGTGTCCTCCCACCAGAGCACCGCCCAGGGTTTGTACAGTCCAATGAGGAGAAACAACGCACCGGCCAGGCCCAGGTACAAAATCAATAAACGGACATAATACATCAGAAATCAGAATTTGCAGAATTACAGAATGATCAGAATTTATAGCCCGCAAGATTACAGTATTGATCAGAATTTGCAGAATTTAAAGAATGAATTCGATAAGCCAGACAACGTCAAATCCGACTAGTCAAGGGAGCTTCAGCCTCAATTCTGTAAATTCTGATCCATTCTGCAAATTCTGTAAATTCTGATTACTTTTGCGTTCCTTTTTTTGATGGCTTGAGGGCGAACGATTTTTTAAGCATTTACAAAGCGGACAGCCTCGTTCAAACGCTGGCGGAGGAGATTCGTATGTCCCCGTCGTCCGCTTTCCGCATCAAGGGCCTTACCGGAAGCATGGACGCACTCGTTTTTGCCGCCGTTTACCAAAGCAGTAAAGCAACTCATGTCCTCGTCCTTCACGACAAAGAAGAAGCGGCCTACTTTTCCAATGACTTGCAAAACCTGATTGGCGAAAAAGAAATTCTTTTTTTTCCAATGTCGTATAAGCGCCCGTATGAATACGATGAAACAGAGAACGCCAACATTCTGATGCGGGCGGAGACCCTGAACCAGCTGAGCCATGCTCCGGAATCACAAATTATCGTCACCTACCCGGAGGCGCTTTCTGAAAAAGTGATCAATAAAAAATCATTAGCGTCCAATACGTTTGTTGTAAAGAAAGGCGAAAAACTCGATCGTGAATTCCTGGAAGAGTTTCTGCATTCCTGTGATTTTGAAAAGACTGATTTTGTTTATGAGGCCGGCCAATTTGCGATTCGCGGCGGCATCCTGGACGTGTATTCCTTTGCACATGATCTCCCTTACCGCATTGAACTTTTTGGCGACGAGGTAGACAGCATCCGCAGCTTTGATCCCGGTTCACAACTTTCCGTTGAGAGTTTGCTCAAAGTGAGTTTGATGCCCAATGTTCAGACCCGGCTTGTTCAGGAAGAGCGCCAGTCGTTCCTGGATTTTATTCCTTCCAATACCTGTGTTTGGATCAAAGATTTTCAGCTTACCATCAATGTTCTCCAAAAATCATTCGAAAAAGCGAGCTTAAGTTTTGATAAAATCCTGCACAACAGCGGTACCCCAAAAATTGTGCTTCAACCTGAGCAGTTGTTTGAGACCAAGGAGAATTTCAGCAATAAAATCGGATCATTTACCCGGCTCGAGTTTGGTCACCGGTTTCATTTCGCATCCGACCGAACGCATGAATTCCGGTCCTCCGCGCAGCCGTCGTTCAATAAAAACTTTGAACTGCTTGCGTCCAACCTGATCGATCATCAGGTACAGGAATATTCCAATTTTATTGCGTCCGATCAGCCAAGGCAGTTAGAACGTCTCCAGGGCATTTTCGAAGAGATCCATCCCGGCTTGCAATTCCAGCCGATGGAATTCGCCCTGCGGCAAGGTTTTGTGGACCAGAGCCTGAAAATTGTCTGCTATACTGACCATCAGATATTTGAACGTTTTCACCGCTACCGGGCCAAAGAAAAGTTCTCCAAATCCAAGGCTATGACCTTCCGCGAGCTGCAGACGCTGCAGCCCGGAGACTTCGTGACCCATATTGACTATGGCATTGGAAAATTTGCCGGACTGGAAAAAAAAGAAGTCAACGGCAAAGAGCAGGAAGCGATACGGCTGGTCTTCCGCGACAACGACCTTCTTTATGTCAACATTCATTCCCTTCATAAGATTTCCAAATACTCCGGTAGGGAAGGCACGCCTCCAGTCATAAGCAAACTGGGTTCCGGTGAATGGGATACCAAGAAAGCGAAGGTCAAAAAGAAGGTCAAGGATATTGCCAAAGAATTGATTGACCTCTATGCCAAACGAAAACAAGCGCCCGGTTACGCCTATGCACCGGACAGTTTTCTTCAGGCCGAGTTGGAGTCTTCTTTTATTTATGAAGATACCCCTGACCAGGCCAAGGCTACCGAAGATGTAAAGAAGGACATGCAGGCCCCTCACCCCATGGACCGGCTTGTCTGCGGTGATGTTGGGTTTGGAAAGACGGAAGTCGCGATACGGGCCGCGTTTAAAGCGGCTACCGAAGGAAAGCAAGTAGCCGTGCTGGTGCCTACGACGATTCTGGCCATGCAACACAATCGCACGTTCACCGAAAGGCTGGGAACATTCCCGGTGAAGATCGAATACATTTCGCGGTTTAAATCGGACAAAGAAATCAAAGCAATTCTAAAGGAAGTAGAGGAGGGAAGGGTCAACATCATCATCGGCACGCACCGGGTTGTCAGCCGGGATGTGATATTCAAGGACCTGGGTCTTTTGGTTATTGACGAAGAACAGAAGTTTGGCGTTAAAGTAAAAGACCGGTTAAAAGAATTGAAGCACAGCGTGGATGTGCTTACGCTAACGGCAACGCCGATTCCGCGAACCCTTCATTTCTCTCTGATGGGGGCACGCGATCTCAGCATCATCGCTACGGCTCCTCCTAACCGGCAACCCGTGACCACCGAACTGCATACATTCAATGAAGAGATTATCCGGGATGCGGTCAGCCACGAAATTAAGCGAGGGGGTCAGGTCTTTTTTGTTCACAATCGCGTGAGCGATATTGAACAGGTGGCCAACGTAATTTATAAACTGGTCCCCGATTCGAGAATTGGCATCGCCCATGGGCAAATGCAGGGCCACCAACTCGAAAAAGCAATGATCAAATTTATCGAAGGAGAATACGATGTATTGGTTTCTACCAACATCATTGAATCCGGCCTGGATATTCCCAATGCCAATACGATCATGATCAACCAGGCCCACATGTTTGGGCTCAGCGATTTACATCAGATGCGGGGGCGCGTGGGCCGCTCCAATAAGAAAGCATTTTGCTATTTGCTGACGCCGGCCAGTTCGGTACTGAGTTCCGATTCGCGAAAGCGATTGGCTGCGCTGGAAGAATTTTCCGAATTGGGTGATGGCTTCAAGGTAGCGATGCGGGATCTGGATATCCGGGGTGCGGGAAATTTGCTGGGCGCCGAACAAAGTGGATTCATCAGCGACCTGGGATTTGATACGTATCACCGGATTCTGGACGACGCCATCCAGGAATTGAAAGAGACTGAGTTCAAGGATCTTTTTGCCGAAGAGTTGGCAGAAAAAGTAAAGTTGATTGTACAGGATTGTATTATCGAAACTGATTTGGAAATTCTTATTCCGGAAACCTATATCCAAAACAGCAGCGAACGACTTCAGCTCTATTCCAGTCTGGACAACATCCATGACGAAGCAGGGCTTCAACAATTCAACACGTCATTGAAGGACCGCTTCGGGCCAATTCCCGAGTCGGTGGAGCAACTGATCAACTCGGTGCGGTTGCGATGGATGGGAGAAGAACTGGGCTTTGAGAAAATAAGTTTGAAGAATGAAAAACTGAGGGCTTATTTCATTTCCGGAAAGGGAAAAGAGGAATACTTTAAGTCCGATGTTTTCGGTAAAGTGCTGACCTTTGTTCAGTCACATGCACGTCAATGCCGGATGAAAGAAACCTCCGGCAAACTCATCCTGACCATCGAAAACATTCTCTCCGTAAATGCAGCCATTGACATCATCGACAAGATGTTGGATTACAAATTCAGGTCGGCCAGGGAAACCATCTCTGTATAAGGTTCCAGGCCAACGACATCGTTGAAGGCATTAATCATGAGGACGCTTTTGTTGGCCGGTGAGTAGTACACTTCAATGAAAAACAGATCGACATTGTAAAGGTAAACTTTACAGTCCCGCCATTCGCGCGTGATCAGGTAGTCGGAGGAGCTCGTCACGACATCACACTTCTTTTCAAAGGAAGCATACTGAAAGTCTTTTATGGTTATCATTTCTGTTTATTTCGACAGGAACCTTCATAAGCATGCCAACGCGAAAATGGGCCGGAAATCAACTGCCGGGAAGCAAAACCGGACCAATTTGAATAGCGGGAATCCCAAATTTGGAGGCAGGGCATGGACAATATCCTGTCGCATCGGGTCGTTATTCCCTTCAGTACCTGGATCGGGGATTGATCAATAAAATCCTTACCCCTTGGAAAACATATAATTATCTCTTTATATTAGCGGTTGCGAAAACATCAACATGAACAAAATGAAGTGCTTTAAGGGTCTTTTACTTTTGGCTGGCGTTTCTTTCTTCATCACTTCCTGTTCGCTATTTGGCAATAAGGGAGGGAAGCCAACGGCTCAAAATCCCGGCCAGGTGAGCACGGCAACCGGGCTGAAGTACAATGAAGCCGACGGCGGGGGTTTTGCGGTAAACCCGTACGACCAGCAACCCGACGCTCCCAATATGGTTTTTATTGAAGGAGGCCGGGCCGTGATGGGGTCTTTTGAAGAGGATGTTATGTCCTATCGTGATAATATCGAGCGTACCGTGTCGGTGGCCTCGTTCTATATGGATGAGACCGAAATCGCCAATATTCACTGGCTTGAATACCTTCATTACCTCACCGTAGATTCTCCGCGCTCCTCGGATCCCAATGTGAAAGACGCCTATGCCCGGGCTCTTCCGGACACGGCTGTTTGGCGAGGAAAACTGGCCTTTAACGATCCTTATGTAGAGCATTATTTGCGCTATCCCGGCTTCCGTTACTTCCCGGTGGTGGGCATCACGTGGAAGCAAGCCAATGAATATTCCACATGGAGAACGGCTAAAGTGAATGACGAGCTGGCAAAGAAGTCGGGCAGGGAAGACATTAAGCCGACAGCAGGCGGAAGGATACCAATCGAATCAGGAGTGGTGGTTCCCAACTACCGCCTTCCCACAGAAGCAGAATGGGAGTACGCTGCCCAAGCCCTCATCGGTACACAATGGCTGGAAGAACTTCAGACTCACCAGCGGATTTATCCCTGGGATGGTCACGCTCTTCGCAATCCTTATGGAAAACAAATGGGTACGTTTCTCGCGAATTTCAAACGCGGAAGGGGTGACTACGCCGGTATCGCCGGCAGGTTAAATGACGGTGCACTGATCACATCTTATATTTATGAATATCCTCCCAACGATTACGGCTTATATAATATGGCGGGTAATGTGAGTGAGTGGGTTATGGATGTATACCGCCCGCTCTCCTACCAGGATTTTGATGACCTTAACCCTATTCGCCGGGATGACTTTTTGGATGACAATGATTCGTACAGAAACCGCTACTCCAAAACAAAAGACTCCACCAACCACATTACGTACGATAAGAACGGACGGGATCCTCAGACGTTCCTATCCCTCGTGTCGGACAAAGCGCGTGTATACAAGGGTGGTTCCTGGAAAGATGTAGCGTACTGGATGTCGCCCGGAACCCGCAGGTTTCTGGATGAAGATTCCGCTACAGCCACCATTGGTTTCCGTTGTGCGATGATTCGTGCCGGATCGAACTATTAATTTTCAATTCAGTTCTTATTGCATAACCCTCCGCCCACATGCGGGGGGTTATTCATTATTGGGCTTCGGCGATGCAGGCCACACTAAGTTCCTGGCAGCCTGCCATGATTAAATGCTGGCCGCAAGCCTCCAGCGTAGAACCGGTGGTGATGATATCGTCTACCAGCAGTATCCTTTTATTTACCAGAGTCCGGTTTTCTGAAATGGTGAAAACATCTTTTACATTTTCCCACCGCTCCATTTTCGACTTTTTGGTTTGCGTGGTGGCTTTCGTTTTTCGAATGGAGATCGATTCATCCCATGGCGTCTTCAGCGAGTAACTAAGTCCTTGTGCGAATTTGGCGCTTTGATTATAGCCTCTTTTTCGCTTTCGCAATTCATGCAACGGAACCGGGACAATGATGTCAAAACCGGCAGATAGTCCGGCCTCACTTAGCTCGTAACCAAAAATTTTGCCCAGCGCCAAGCCCACTTCCGGGTGGTTATTGTATTTTAATTGATGAAGAAGGTGCTGAACAATGCCTCCCTTACGGAATTTGAGAAAAGCCCAGGCATGCCTGACAGGAAGGCGCCCAGCCAGCTTTGCTTCCACCGGATTGCTTTGCTGCAAATGGTAATTAGTTTTTGGCAGCCCGGCAATGCACATGGTACAAATAATCTCCTCCCCTTTAACCAGCGGACCAAAACACGCCTGGCAATAACGAGGAAAAAACAGGGAGACAAAATCAGCTGGTAAACTCATGGGCGAAAAATTTCTACCGCGGCGCGGAGACGCAAAGAAGGCGCAGCGGTTTCGCTGAGTTCTTTTTTGTTAATCCCTGACAGATTATTCACAGGGGCCCAAGGATAATCTCGGGGGTAGAAGGAAAGTGATTGAACGTTGCGCCTCCTCAGCGTCTCTGCGTCTTTGCGGTAAAAAATCCGCTGACGTTTCGAAGGGACAGAATTGAAACTTATACCCATATTTGCATTGTTCTTCCTTCGGGATTACCAATCCTTCAAAAGCCAATTATGAATTTGGTAGAGCAATTTAATGAATTTGATTCTTTGGAGGAACTCCAACATGTTTAAACAGGAACTTGAACTTCAGCGCAACTGGCAAGCCTTGCTCAATCAGCTCGAGAAGCTTGTTGGCAAGAAACCCAAAGACCTCAATGCCGTCTTATTTATTATCGGTATGCAGGAACTGGGGCAGGGCCCCAAAAGGTTTAGCAAAGAAGAAAAGCAAGACCTGATGCACATTGCCATCTGCAAGGCGCTAAGCCTTTCCGGGTATTATCACCTGGAGGGGCTTGACAAGGACGGTTGGCCTCACTGGAAACTTATCAAAAAGCTTCCCCACTTCGATCTCCTCGAACAGGAAAAGCTTCTCAAAATGCATGCGCTCGAATATTTCGAAAAGGAGTACGATTGGAGATTCGAGGCAGAAAATCCGGGGTAATTCGAATTAATTCGAATTATTCTCCCGCAGATTTCGCTGATGAAATTTGCGCAGGTGGGTTGAATTCCCCCGGGGGTGTTAATAATATTAATTAATCTATGTGAGCCTTGGTTCGTCTGCTTCAAAAAGTAACCTCTTTCCCGCTTATACGCTAAGCGCTTTGGCAGGCGCAGATTTCGCTGATCAATTCTGCGATAATCTGCGAGATCTGCGGGAAATGATTCCTTATCTTAGTAAATCTAAAACTAAGTCTCTCTTGTATTCGTTTCATAGGGCGGGAATCCGGGGTTTATGCGAGATGGGTTAAATAAGATCAACGAGAAGCTTACTTCCTTCAAAAGGAAGTATTACCTCAATTTATTTCTCCGCGGAGCATTACTTACTCTGACCCTGGTCCTTCTTTATTTTCTGCTCGCTGCAGTGCTGGAGTACAATCTTTGGTTAAGCGGATGGGTCCGGTTCTCCATTTTTGTTACTTTTTTCCTCGTCGTCATTGTTTCCGTCTATAAATTTCTGAAAGTCCCGCTGGGATGGTGGCTTTACAGGAAAGGCTTGGGGCAGGAGGAGACGGCAACGATGGTCGGCTCGTTATTTCCTGAAATTCGCGACAGGTTATTGAATTTAATCCAGCTTTCATTGAGTCAAAAGCCAACGGCCTTGCTGGAGGCGGGAATTACTCAAAAGTCCAGGCAATTTGAAAACGTTGCTTTTGAGAATGCCATTGACCTGCGCGAAAATAAGCGATACCTGAAATACCTGTTGGTTCCGATCGCCTTCATCCTTTTGATCGTGGTGGTAAACAGGGGGATTTTTACCCAAAGCACGAGGAGAATTGTACAGTTCAACCGCGAGTTTTCTCCCCAGGCGCCTTTCAGGTTCATCATACAAAACAATAATTTAAATGCTTTCCTTAACGAAGATTTTACACTGAATCTCCGCCTTGTGGGCGAAGCGTTGCCGGAAGCTGTTTATCTGGTCTCTCCACCTCAACGGATCAAACTGGAAGCGATAAAACCCGGTGAGTTTGCTTACACCTTTGAAAAAATCCAAAACGAAGTACCCTTTCAACTGGAGGCCTCTGGATTTTATTCTGACCCCTATACTATTCGGTTGGTCAATCGGCCTGAACTGACACAGATCAAGATGCGATTACAGTTTCCGCGCTATCTTGGAAAAAAGGGGGAGGAGCTGAACAATACAGGCAATGTGGAGATTCCGGAAGGAACAAAAATCACCTGGCAGATCAGTACGGCCAATACCGTCAAAGCCTCCATTGGATTTTCTTCAGAAACCGGAACAAATCCAATGCAAATAATTGATAACCAGTTGTTTACATTTGGAAAGGGTTTCCGAAATCCGGATGGATATTGGATTGATCTCGAAAATGAGAACAGCAAGAACAAGGATAAAATAAACTATTCCATCCTCGTGATCAAGGACCAGTATCCTCAAATTGAAGTTGATCATTTGAAAGATTCGGTACTGTTCAAGACCATTTTTCTGGGCGGCACGATCAGCGACGATTATGGCTTGACGGAACTGTCGCTGAATTATCAAATCATAAAGAATGGAAATACCAGTAATAAAAAGACGGCCATCACCATCAATCGCAATTCACCTCAGCAAAGTTTCTTTTATCAATGGCACATCGATTCGCTGGGATTACACCCGGGAGACAAACTCAATTATTACCTGCAGGTTTGGGACAACGACGGCGTGAACGGACGAAAGTCAACTCAGTCGAGAGCATTTGTCTTTGCCTTGCCCGGTGAGGAGGAATTGAAAGCCAATATTGCCAAAACCCAATCGGCCGCAGAAAGCAAAATTGACGAGAGTCTGACCAAGGCAAAAGATATTCGCGAGGCCCTCGACGAGGCGCAACAAAAGTTGAAAGGCAAACAGACACTGGATTGGCAAGACAAGAAAATGCTCGAGGACCTGGTGCAGCAGAAAAATAGCCTGGACCAGATGATCAACGAATTGCAAAAGCAAAATGAGCTGCTCGAACAAAAAAAAGACGCCTTCTCTGAACAAAATGAAAAAATCCGGGAGAAGGCAGAACAGATTCAAAAGCTGATGGATGAACTATTGGATCCTGAAACCAAAAAATTATTTGAAGAGCTTGAAAAACTCCTGAAGGAAAACTCGGACATGAATCAAATCCAAAAGATGCTGGATAAGATGAACCGGAAAGAGATCAATCTGGAGAAGGAACTGGAAAGGACGTTGGAACTTTTCAAGCAATTGAAATACGATTACAAACTGGATCAAGCGGTCAATGAAATCAAAGAGCAAAGAGAAAAACAAGAGAAGCTTCTGGAAGAGACGCAGGAATTAACAGGAGAAAAAAAGAATGAGCGTGACAGTCAGAAAGGGGAGAAGGACGCCGGGGATAAACAAAAGGACAACCAGGACAGCAAGAGTAAAGATAAAGATGGGGGCAATCAGGATAAAGAAGACTCTAAACAAGATCAGAATCCTGACAATCAGAAACTTAGCGATGAACAGGAGAATTTAGAAAAAGATTTTGAGCAGTTTGAAAAGACTCTGGATGACCTGGAAAAAATGGGAGAGGAACTCAATCAGGACACTCCTGCACCATCAAAAGAAGACCTTGACAAGGTCAAAGATTCGCAGCAACAAAGTAAGGAATCACTGAAGCAAGGCAATCCAAAAAAGTCAGTCGGGCCGCAAAAGAAATCCATCAGCCAAATGAAGCAGATGCAGCAGCAGTTGGAAGAGGCGCAGAGTTCCATGGAGATGGATATTGATATGGAAAATCTGGAGGCCCTTCGGCAAATCATTCATGGCCTTATAAAATTATCCTTTGACCAGGAGGCGCTCATGAAAGACTTCGGCCAGGTGCAGCAAACTGATCCCCGGTATATTCAGCTCTCTCAAAACCAGCTCAAAATTAAAGATGACGCGAAAGTTTTGGAGGATAGCCTGTTATCCCTGGCCAAGCGCGACGCCTTTATGGGCTCGATTATTACAAAGGAGGTTGGTGAACTCAACGGTCATTTGGATAAAGTTGCTGACCACATCAAGGAGCGAAGAAAATCGAATGCCGGGACTGAAATGCAACTAAGCATGACGAGCATTAATAATCTGGCCGTCATGCTGGACGACCATTATGATATGATGATGGAAATGATGGCCAATGCCATGCCCGCGAAGGGAAAGAAAAAGGGAAAGCAGCAACAGCCGTCTCTTGGCCAGTTACAGCAGCAGTTGAATCAGAAAATTGAACAGCTTAAGAATGGCGGTAAGTCGGGAAGACAATACTCTGAGGAATTGGCAAAAATGGCAGCCGAGCAAGAGCGAATTAGAAGGGCACTTCAGGAATTACAGGAAAAGCTTAAGAATGAGGGGGGAAAGACGTTAGGCAATGATCTGCCTGGTAAGATGGAGCAGACTGAAATGGATTTGGTTAATAAGCAGATTACAGAACAGACGATTCGACGGCAAAAGGAAATTGAAGTACGCCTATTGGAAGCCGAAAAATCAATGAGGGAGCAGGATCTTGACCAGGAGCGCAAGGGAGAGACCGCTAAAGACTACGACAAGGAAATTCCGCGTGCCTTTGAGGAGTATTTAAGATTAAAGGAAAAAGAAGTAGAATTGTTAAAAACCGTGCCTCCCAAGCTTTACCCATATTACAAGAAGGAGGTAAATGAATATTTTAAGCGCATTGGAAACCACAATTAGAGGCATGAACAACATTCACATCGAGGTCCCATCCTTATCGGAGAACATTCGGATGATCGAGAGTTTTATTGACAATGCCAGGGAGAAATTTCAACTTGACGATGACATCTATGGTAATATCATGATTGCCATAACGGAAGCGGTTAATAATGCGATCAAGCACGGCAACCAGAGTGATTCCGCAAAAAATGTTTCCCTGTCCCTTTCCCTGGATGACAGCCTGATAAAATTTATAGTCGAGGACGAAGGCCAGGGATTCGACTTTGAGAACCTGCCTGATCCAACAGCCCCGGAAAACATTGAAAAACCGGGTGGAAGAGGAATCTTTCTGATGAAGCACCTATCTGACGAGGTTAAATTTAAGGAGGGTGGAAGGATCGTGGAATTGAGTTTTTACATGAATTAATGGCCATCCTTTTTTTTTCGGATGGGATAGATTTTCATTTATCCAGGCCCCGCATCACTACCTCATGGATTAAGAAGGTCATAAAAAAGGAAAAGAAAAGTCTTCACTCCTTAAGTTACGTATTCAGCTCTGATGCGCATTTGGTTAAGCTCAACAGACAATACCTGAATCACAATACGCTAACTGACATACTTACTTTCGACTATTCGGTCGATCCGAATTCCATCCAGGGAGAAATCTATATTAGCATTGAGCGAGTCAAGGAAAACGCCGCCAGGTTTAAAAGATCATTTGATGAGGAGCTACACAGGGTCATAATCCATGGAGTTCTTCATTTGATGGGCTACAACGACAAAAGCGCTGCTGACAAGGCAGTAATGCGAGAAAAAGAGGAAGCTTACCTATCTTTGCGCTAAGTTCCACGTGGAACAGGCCGCAACCAGGGATGGGCCGCATTTCACGTGAAACATTCACTATTTGATCCAGGATTTCAATGTTCAGGGAATACGATGTAATTATTGTAGGGGCTGGGCACGCGGGCTGTGAAGCTGCCGCTGCTGCCGCCAATATGGGATCAAAGGTCTTGCTGGTCACCATGAATCTGACCACAATTGGCCAGATGTCATGCAACCCGGCCATGGGAGGGGTGGCTAAGGGTCAGATCGTAAGGGAGATCGATGCCCTTGGAGGTCAATCAGGAATTGTCTCTGACAAGTCGATGATCCAATTCCGCATGCTTAACCGGTCAAAAGGACCTGCGATGTGGAGTCCGCGCACTCAAAATGACAGGATGAAATTCTCAGAAGAGTGGAGGTTGGAACTTGAGAGAACTCCCAATATCGACTTCTGGCAGGAAATGGTTTCGGGGCTCATAGTTGAAGGCCGAAGAGTGGTTGGGGTTAAAACTGCTCTGGGAATAGAGATAAAAGCAAAAGCCGTCGTACTAACAAATGGAACCTTCCTGAATGGCAAAATACACATCGGCGAAAAGAACTTTGGAGGAGGCCGAACCGCTGAAAAAGCAGCGACTGGAATTACTGAAGAATTAACCAGGCTTGGATTCGAATCCGGCAGAATGAAAACGGGTACGCCACCGCGTGTCGACGGCCGGTCACTTGACTACTCTGTGATGGAAGAACAAAAGGGGGATGATCATCCTGGCAAATTCTCATTTACTGATACAACGCCCTTGAAGAAGCAAGCGAGCTGCTGGATAACCTATACCAATGAATCAGTTCACAGCGAATTAGAAAAAGGCTTTGACCGGTCTCCTATGTTTCAGGGAAGGATCAAAGGAATTGGACCCCGATACTGTCCTTCTATTGAAGATAAAATCAACCGGTTTGCAGATCGGGAAAGACACCAAATATTTGTAGAGCCTGAAGGTTGGAACACAATTGAAATATATGTCAATGGTTTCTCAACATCCCTTCCTGAAGAGGTGCAATATCGGGCCCTTATAAAAATTCCAGGCTTTGAAAAGGTGAAGATGTTCAGACCAGGCTATGCCATCGAATACGATTATTTTCCACCGACTCAATTAAAAATGAGTTTGGAAACACAACTGATTGATAACCTGTACTTTGCGGGCCAAATCAACGGAACAACCGGCTATGAAGAGGCAGCTTGTCAAGGCCTTATGGCGGGAATCAATGCCCACAACAAAGTTCATGACAAAGAACCTTTCATTCTCAAACGGTCACAAGCCTATATTGGAGTTCTCATCGATGACCTGGTTAATAAGGGTACCCAGGAACCCTATCGCATGTTTACGTCCAGGGCCGAATACAGGATTCTTTTGCGGCAAGACAACGCTGACCTCCGCCTGACGGAACTTGGGCATCAACTCGGGCTTGCCCGGGATGCCCAGCTCGAAAAGGTCTTTGATAAGAAAAATGAAATTGCGCGCCTTCTCGCCGAGCTCAAGGCGATGAAACTTGATCCTGATGAAGTGAATGCTGAACTGCACGAACTCAACACTGCCACCTTGAGGGAAAAGATCACCGCTACTCAATTGATCAAGCGGCCACATATTGGCATCAACGATCTCAAAAAGATGAATTCCACCATCGGTGCAACGTTAAGCCGATATCCAGAAGAAATAATAGAGCAAGCTGAGATCTCCATTAAATACGACAGTTATATCGACCGGGAGCAAAAGCTCGCTGAAAAGATCGAAGGCCTGGAAGACTTCAGGATCCGTGCTGACTTTGATTATGACAGAGTCAAGGCCCTTTCATCGGAAGCGAGGGAAAAGCTAAAAAAAATACGACCCGAAACCATCGGACAGGTCACCCGTATCAGCGGCGTATCTCCTGCAGACGTATCCGTACTCACCGTCTACATGGGCAAGTAAAGTATGGCACTGGAGACTCTTGAAAAATGCCCGATTTGTAATCATACTGTCTTCGCATCCCTGCTCACTTGTCAGGACTATCTGACTTCCCACGAGTATTTTGAGCTCAAGACCTGTACTTCGTGCACGTTCGTATTTACGAGCCCCAGGCCCGATTCGCAATCGTTGCCCACTTACTACGAATCCAATCGCTACATATCCCACTCGGGAAAATCAAGTGGAGTCATTAGTTTGCTTTACCACCTTGCCCGAAAATTTACCCTTCGATGGAAAATCAACCTGATCAACCCACTCAAAAAGAATATTTCAATTCTGGACTACGGATGTGGAACAGGGGAACTGCTCGCTGCCTGCCAGGATCGGGGATGGCAAATTGCCGGTCTTGAGCCCAATGCCCATGCCCGCCAAAAAGCATCCGAAATAACCGGCACTAACATTGCAGGCAGCTTAAACCAATTTGCGGGTCAACAATTTGATGTTATCACATTGTGGCACGTATTGGAGCATGTTATGGATTTGAAGCAGAAACTTTCGGAATTGAAAACGTTGTTGAAAAACGATGGACTCCTTTTTATTGCAGTCCCCAATTGTCAATCCCCCGACGCCCTTTTTTACAATGAATACTGGGCAGGCTACGACGTTCCCCGCCATCTCTGGCATTTCACCAAAGCAACCATGAATGCGCTCCTGACTTCTGAAGGCTTGACTGTTCAGTCCATTCATCCCATGAAACTCGATGCGTATTACGTTTCGCTTTTGAGTGAAAAATACAAATCACCAAATCGCATCACGCCGGCCGCGTTCATTCAAGGAGCAATGCGTGGATTCCAGTCCAACCGAAAAGCGCGCTCAACCATGAACCATTCCAGTCTACTCTATATCGCTGCCAAATGATCCGGCAATGGTCATGTGTTATTGCTTTCCTTGTCCTTTGCGCCTGCGCACGACAAACCACTCCCAATGGCGGACCGCAGGATAAGGAACCCCCCAAACTTCTTCGCTCTACCCCCGACAACAATGAAAGGAACTTCAAAGGAAAAACCATTGAACTCACCTTCGATGAAGCCGTCAAATTAAAAGAACCGAAGGAAGAGATCATCATTACCCCCACGCCCGGCAAGGATATCACCTTTCAGGCCAAACAAAACCGGATTACCATTGAATTCAAAAAAGGACTTAACGATAGTACCACCTACAGCATCGCCTTTCGGGAAGCCGTCCAGGACCTCACAGAAGGTAATCCGGCAGACAACCTCCGCCTCGCCTTTAGTACGGGCCCGGTCATTGACTCGCTCAGAATCATCGGAAATGTCGTCGATGCGCTGACAGAAAAAATACCTCAAAATATTACCGTCGGCATTTATCAAGCCGACACCTTCAACATTTTTAAACATACCCCGGCATATTTTACCAAAACCGACAAGCAGGGGCGGTTCATTATCAGCAATCTGAAAGCCGGACTCTACAAACTTTATGCTTTCGACGACAAAAACAAAAATTTAAAGCTTGAGACAAAGACCGAGAAATTCGGATTTATACCGGGGAAAATCGACCTCCAGCAAAATACCGATTCCCTTCAGGTTACCATGGTCAATCTGGACGCCAGGCCGATTCACCTGAGCAATGTTCGGCATACCGACAAATTCTCCAGGGTTAAGTTCAACAAATCCCTCACCCACTATTCGGTAACCATGGCAGGTCAGAAAATTCTCAACACGTTCGGGGACGATCAATCCGAAATAAAATTCTTTTACCCGACTCCCTTCACCGATAGTCTTGCCGCCACCCTACACGGCGTCGACAGTCTCGATGCAACAATCGATTCACTTGTGTATTTAAAAACAGGAAAATCCGGAGCGCCGGCCGACCCGTTCAAGACCGACTTAAAGGACTTTGTCTTCAATACCGAAACCGGCACCATCAGCACCCTGCTCACAGTCACTAAACCCATACAAAAAATAACGCTGGACAGCGTGTTCCTGCGACTCGACTCCCTGACTGTAATCCCATTCACCCCTGACGAATTCCGCTACGACACCGTAATCAATCAAATCCAAATCACCAAGAAACTCGATAAGACTATCGTGACCACCACCACTCCGATCCAATTTTACATGAGTGCCAACACGTTTATCTCCATCGAAAGCGATTCAAGCAAACGAATCACCAAAACGATTACCATTCCAAAACCCGAGGACACCGCCACCCTCCTCCTGGACATCCAAACCAACAAAACCGATTTTGTCGTACAACTGCTCACCACAGACTACAAACTGGTCAGGTCTGTACGCAATGCAAAAAAAATTGTTTTCAAAAACATCCTTCCCACCGAATACAAAATCAGGATCCTCCTGGATCAAAATAATAACAACACCTGGGATGCGGGCAATATTAACAAAGACATTCCCCCTGAAAAAACGATCTTCTACAAGAACGCCGATGGCAAGTACCAATTCCCCATCCGGGCCAATTGGGAAATCGGTCCCTACCTCATTTCTTTCTGAATTACTTGTGCATAAGTTCCTTTCTTCCTGCCAAATTCAATTCTAATCCCCGAAAACCACGCCTCCCCTCAAAAATTGTTTATAAATCACCTCTAAACTTTTACCTTCAACACAGCGTTTATCCTGTTGAATTAGTTATCCACAACCCTGTTCAATTGTTAAGATACCAACGATTATCCTCCTATTGGCTCTCATGCAAACAGTACCTCAAACAAACCCACCAACAAACCATCAACGCCACATCCCACCCAGGCACTTATCCACAAATACACATGACTAATTATAACCATTATAAAATACAATCTTTTTTATTTTTATTAGTTCTGTGCATGTGTATTACTTTTTTGCTCCCGGCTCAGGATACGAACGAAATACAAATTGCAAATGAGTACCTGCTAAAGGGCGAAAAGGAAAAGGCATTAAGCGCCTATCAATTGTTATCTAAAAACACGGAAAACATTGCGCTGATCCACAATAATTATTTCAACTTGCTCATTGATATGGGTCAGTTTAAGGAGGCAGAGGATTACGTGGAGCGTGCAATAAAGAAAACGGGAAATCAACTATCGTATCGTCTTGACCTGGGGGTGATATCCGTTCGTGCCGGCGACGCGCAAAAGGCGGATCGTTATTTTAAATCGCTTATTAAGAATAATTCAGAAGATGTTTTCCGACTCAAGTCGATATCCGACTACCTGGCGGCCCACAACCTGGTTGATTACGCCATGTATGCCTTGCAGCAGGCGCGTGAAGTAAACCATAATCCTAATTTGTTTGTACTGGAGATGGCCAACCTTTACCGCCTCCAGGGCAAGCGTGATGAGATGGTAGGGGAGTATCTCAATTACGTCACACAGACGCCGGGCAATATTAGTTATGTTAAGAATTTGTTACAGATTCTGCTGGCTAAACCCGAAGAACTGGAAAGTCTGGAAAGGCTGTTGACGGAACGGGTGCAGCAAAATCCCGACGTCGAAGTTTTTTCCGATTTGCTGATTTGGGTGAACCTTCAGCAAAAAAACTTTTATGGGGCCTACATCCAGGCCAGAGCGTATGATAAGCGGTTTCGAAAAGAAGCGTCCAAAACGCTCGAGATTGCCCAGATTGCCTTGAACAACAAGGATTACGAAAACGCCGACAAGAGTTTTTCCTATGTCGTGCGTGAATTTGGAAGCACGCCCAACTATTTGCCTGCGCGACTTGGACTCATTCAGGCACGGGAAGCTAAAGTGAAGAAAAGCTACCCCGTCAACAAAGACTCGGTTCATTACCTCATAAAAGAGTATGAGTCATTTATATCCGCTTATCCGGAAAATCCCAATGCGGATGAAGCACAATTGAATGAAGCCCTTTTATACACGTACTACCTGAATGAAAAAGATTCGGCAGTTCACAAGCTAATGAAGCTGATCGACAATAACCGTGTTTCACCTTACCTCAAAGCCAGGGCCAAACTGGAGTTAGGGGACGTTTATCTTTTGAAAGAAGAATCCTGGGAATCGACGTTGCTATACTCCCAGGTGGAAAAAACACAAAAGGAAACACCGTTGGCGTACGAGGCCAAATTGCGCAATGCTAAACTTTCTTATTACAAAGGGGAATTCAAACTTGCTCAGGAGCACCTTAATATTTTGAAGGAAGCCACCACGCGGGAAATTGCCAACGATGCTATGGACCTGAGTATGAGGATCCGGGAGAATACGTCTTTTGATTCTGCCGGAACAGCCCTTAAGGAGTACGCTTCGATCGAGCTGCTATTATACCAGAATAAAACCCTCGAGGCGCTGGAGCGAATCGAGGCGCTGAAAAAAGAAGAAGGAGATGAGGACGCCGTCAAGGCATCTTCTCATTCGTCCACCATTCTGGATGATGTGTACTGGCTCGAAGCAAACCTCCGGATGAAGCGCGGGGAATTTCAGATTGCTATCGGGGTGCTTCAAAAAATTCTCGATCATTACGGCGAGGACATCCTTGCTGATGACGCCTACTTTCTCCAGGGAGAGATATATGAACGCCAACTGGGTGACAAGGCCAAGGCGATGGAGATTTACCGGGAATTCTTAAATAAATTTCCGGGCAGCGTATATGCTGCGGAAGCGCGTAAAAGATTCCGGCAGTTGAGGGGGGATTTTAATGAACAACCGGTTACGAATTAGATCACTCCGTTCGCAATGATTCGACCGGATTCACTGTCGCCGCTCTGAAGGATTGATAACTCATTGTTAACCATGCAATAAGGAAAGCCAACCCGCCAGCTGCAAGATAGACGTAGATCCCTACTTCCACTTTGTAGGTATAATTCTTCAGCCACCAATCCACCCCCCACCAGGCCAAGGGAGCAGCAACGACAAATGCGATCACGATAAGCTTGCCGAATTCCTTCGAAAGCAAGACAATGATGCCAGCGACGGATGCGCCCAATACTTTTCGGATTCCAATCTCCTTGGTCCGCTGTTCGGCTGTGAAGGCAGTCAGGGCAAATAATCCAAGGCAAGCGATAACGATGGCCAATCCGGCAAACAAAGCAAAGATTTCTCCAAGCTTTTGTTCGGTGGCATACATTCTTCCGAAATCCTGATCGAGGAATGAATACTGGAACGGCTGACCGGGTGCCAGCGTTTTCCAGGATTTTTCTACTGCCTGAATCACATCCTGCGTATTCCTGGCTTCGAACCGGAAGGAAACCATGCCATCACTCTTGCCCAGGAAAAGGGCCAGGGGTGAAATGTTTTGCTTTAGGGATTCAAAATGAAAATCTTCCACGATGCCGATCACTGTCCATGAACGGATTTGCCCCGGATCTGCCGTGCCATCCGGTTTGCTACCGTTAAACGTGCTGATCTTCTTTCCCAGGGGATCCTTGTCAAAATTAAATTGTTTCGCGGCTGTTTCGTTCATGACAATGGCCGAAGAGTCGGAAGGGAATTCCGTCGAAAAATCTCTGCCTGATTTGATTTTCATTCCGAGGGTCTTTACGTAGTCGACATCCACGCGCCAATTTTGAAGGCCTACCATGTTCTCCTGATTGGGTTGAGTTCCTTCCGGCCAAAATGTATTGTCATTGCGCCACGTGCCTGACACGGGTAAGAAACCGGAGATGGTACCGCTTTGGATAAAATTGTTCTTCGCTATTTCATTTTTGAAAGTCTGGAGTTTATCGCGCAGGGCGTACGCATCGTTCACCACAAGGACCTGATCTTTTCTAAAACCTATTTTTTTGTTTTGAATGTAATCGAGTTGCCGGTTGATTGTAATAGTGCCAATGATTAGAAAAATAGAAATAACAAATTGGAATACAACAAGCGAACTTCGGATGAATCCGCTTTTCATCCCAAGGGAAACATTTCCTTTCAATACGTTAACCGGCTTAAAAGCCGAGAGAAAAAAGGAAGGATAGAGGCCGGCGAGGACACCCATCACCAGCGCGGCGGCCAGCAACATTCCATAAAATGCAGGGTCACTCCAGGGCAGGGCCAGTTTTTTCGAGGCGAGGTCATTAAATACAGGCAGGAATCCCAACGCCAGGATGAGCGCCAAAAAGAAGGAAAAGAGACTTAATAGAACAGACTCCAATAAAAATTGCCGGACCAGATGCGAACGCAGCGAGCCCAGGACTTTGCGGACGCCCACTTCTTTTGCCCGGTTGGCCGACCGCGCTGTAGAAAGGTTCATGAAATTAATGCAGGCAATCGCGAGAATAAACAAAGCAACGGCAAAGAAGAGATAGACATACGTGATGTCGCCGTTGGGCCCCAGTTCCGCGGTCAAGTCCGAATGGAGATGGATATCGGTTAACGGTGTCAAGGTGTATTCCAACTTGTTTCCGGAGGCACGGAATTTTTCTATTGTAAATTCGCCTCCCAGAACGGCTGCTGCCTCCGGTCCAACGTATTTTTCAATGAGGCCTGTCATCTTCATTTCGAGAGTCCGGACATCGACCCCGTCTTTCAGGAGAAGGTAGGTATTGAAATTATTACTCAGGAATTGTGTGGACTTCGCTTCGTCTAGTCCCGACATGGCGATAAGAATATCAAAATGCATGTGACTATTCTCCGGCATGTTCTCAAAGACGGCTGTGACTTTTACATTCAATGTATTATCCAGGATGAGGGATTGGCCCAGGGCATCTCCTTTCGGAAAATACGTATCGGATGTTTTTCTGCTGATGGCGACGGTGTTGGGTTCTTTCAGGGCACGTCCGGGATTTCCCTCCAGAAGAGGAACCGAAAAGATTTTGAAAAATGTACTGTCGGCCCAGATCACGTTTTGCTCCTTGAAGTTGTCGGCGCTTTCGCTTCTTTTCACCAGGTAAGATCCACGGCTGCGGAAACGAACCGCTGACTCCACATCGGGATAGTCATTCAGAATAGCATCGGCCAAAGGAGCCGGAGCGACCGCCAGTTTGTAATGATTGCCACCGAATTTGATTTCACCATTCACACGGTAAATCCGATTCGCATTCTTATAGAAGCGATCGTAACTCAGTTCATTATTTACAAACAAGACAATGACCAGGCAGGATGCAATGCCAATGGCCAGGCCCAGGATATTGATTAAGGTAAAGAAGCGTTGTTTGCGTAATGTGCGGAACGCCAGGGTTAGATAATTTTTCAGCATAACCTTTGTTCTTTGATTTTCATATTGAAATGTTTGCTTTTGCATTTCGCGAAGGCCGGCCGTGTGGCCGAAGGATTTCAGCACTTCGCGATAGGCTTCGATAAAATTTTTTCCGTTGTTCACTTCCGCCTCCACGGCCGAACACACATGGTCAATGACTTCGTCCTGGAAACCGTCGAGGACGATACCCCGGTGATGGAGGTCCTTGATGATGTAGTCAATGTGAGGCGCGTTCAGCACGGTTCTACGTTATCTTTACTTGCAAGACGGTTGAGATCGTTTTGATAAAATCGAATAATTCATTGAGCCGCTCTTTAACGAGGCTTCGTCCTTCTGCCGTCAGGGCGTAATATTTTCTAACGCGCTTGCCCATCAGGACGGTTTCTGTTTTAAGCATTCCTTCTGCCTCCAGCCGGTGAAGCATGGGGTAAAGCGAGCCTTCGGTGAGGAGGATCCGCCCTTCCGATAATTCTTTTACCCGTTGTGTGATTTCATAGCCGTACATCTTGCCATGATCTTTCAAAACCTTCAGGAGAATGGTTTGCAGGGTACCTTTCAGTGGTTCGGGCGAATACATATATGATCAATACATAGGTTAATTATGTATGTGAGACGCCGGAACCAGCGCGTGGGTTGCACGGAACCTTCGTTTTTTTTAATCCCCGCTAAAAAAGCACTAAATTTCACGCACAAGAAGCATCCATGAAACGGACGTACTGGTTCTTACTCCTATTTGGTATCTGGTGCACGGCCAGCGCGATCTGGTACATGTTTTCAGTAAAAGGGATTCCGATGGATACGCGCTATTTCAGTCCTCATCCCCGATTAATGGCCATTGCAGAAATTCTGCTGATGCTCCTCGTAGCATGCCTGATCGGCTATGCCATTGGATTGGCTATCCGGGAAAGTGCCATGCAAACCCTTTGGGAAGCGGCGGAAGAATTGGAAACAGAAAAGAAAAGCCTGCTGGAAAGTAAGAGGGAATTGACTCAGCGGCTGGAATCGTCGAAACAGCAGCTCAGTGTCGTGCAACAGACAGGGCTGGAGGATCTGGCCCGGGCCAACCGAAAAGCTGACGCCTTAAAGCATGAGCTTTCCGATCTGAAGCGGGAATTGATCAGCGTGAAAGAAACAGAAGCCAGCCATCCGGCCAGCGATTCGCTGGAGAACGAGGTGAACGCGTTGCGGTTCCGCGCCAAGCAATTTGAATTTAAAAATCAGGAGCTGGAAGAGACTGTAGAAAAACTGAGGCACGAACTGGAACTTTCCATTTCAGTTCACACCCGTAAACCGGTGGAGCCAACGCATCCGTTTGTGCGACCTGTTACGGAAGATGAAAAAGACGACCTGACCGTGATCAAGGGTATCGGGCCTTTTATTGAAAAGCGGCTGAATATGGTTGGGATCTATACGCTGAAACAAATCAGTGAGTTCACTCCGGAGACCATCGACCAAGTGAGCAAGGCCATTGAGTTCTTTCCAAACCGGATGCTTCGGGATGATTGGGTGGGACAGGCGAAGGCGTTGATTAATTCTTAGGATTGGTTCTTGGCGGTTAGTTCCGTGTAGCGGAGGCCGAAGGTTATTGTCACTGTTTATTGGCGGTTTAGGACCCGCCGATTAGACTTTGAATTCTTATGAAAATCTCCAGGCCAACAATTACTTTGCCTACTGCCCTTTGCCTACTGCCTACTTACCCAATTGGGTTCTCACGTTTTAATAAGGGACCCCTTTGCCTACTGCCCTTTGCCTACTGCCTACTTATCAATGTGTTCCCTTCCGATCAAGGTATGTATTGAACCACAGTAATACTCTTTCCCCGATATCCTGAATGAACTTTGGTTCCTGAACGCCGTGTGGTGTTCGGGGATAGGTGATCATTTCAGCCGGAATCCCAAGTCGTTTGACGGCAGTGTAAAATTCAAATCCCTGGGAAATGGGCACGCGCACATCGCGTTCCCCATGTATCACCTGAGTGGGGGTCTTGACGTTTTTGACATTGAACATGGCCGAATGCTTCATGTACACGTCCATCCTGTCCCAATATTCGCCGCCAAAATAATCGGGAAGAAAGCCGGCAATATCGGAGGTGCCAACGAAACTCATCAGATTAGTGACGGGAGCGCCGAGGCTGGCGGCCTTGTAGCGGTTGGTCTTCGTCACGGTAAAGGAGGTCATGTAACCTCCATAGCTCCAGCCACAGATGACGAGGCTGTCGGGATGGGCCACCCCCATAGCAATGACTTTGTCGACACCGGATTGATCATCGTCGTAATCACCAAAGCCCCAATCGTTGTAATTAGCGTGGCGAAAGTCCCGGCCATAGCCGCTGCTACCACGGGGGTTGGGACGCAATATGGCATACCCTTGCTGCGCGAACGTCTGGATGGGATAAACACTTCCTCCTGCGGTGAAATTTTGCGTAAACGCGCCGGCGGGGCCACCGTGGATATTCAGGATGAGTGGATATTTCTTTCCCGAATTGTAATGCACCGGATATGTCAGAAGTCCTTCTACCTCTTTACCATCTTTTGATTTCCACCGGATGACTTCGGTCTTGCCCATGGGCAACTTAGGGAAGTCCTTGTTTGCATCTGAAAGTTTCTTTGGCTCAAACTTCAGTAAGAGTGTTGTGAAAACTTCGGGGGCGACTTCAGGAGTCTGATGCAGAAAAGCTATCGTCCTGCCATCCGCACTAAAGGAGGCGTTTGTATAGTTGCCCCCGCCCGGTGTAAGGACCTTGGTGCTTCCTCCATTCACGGGCACAACAAATACCCGCCCGCTGGTGCGGCTGGTCTCACTGACGTAAATTTCCTTGCCATCAGCGGACCAATCCAGAATGGAGGCCAGACGATCGGGAGTTTCTGATAGTTTTCTTGGCTGCCCTCCGGCCGCCGGAATGAGATAAACATCACTTGTCGATGCCCATTTCGGATTGCCGCCGTCGGAAACAAATGCGATCGTTTGCCCATCCGGTGAATAATGCGGCCCGGAATCCAGTCCGTGCATGGCTACCAATGATCGCACCGTACCGCTGTCGGAAGGAACGATGGAAATATCCATTGCCGGCCAATTGTCTGCCGAAGGCGTAAGCTGATGAGCGAAGGCTATGGATTTTGAATCGGGTGACCAGTCAAAGCCGGTGACATGAAAATCTCCTTTGGTCAGGCGCTTCATTTTGTGTTCGTACTTGCCGGTGACCGCAGTCGGCGTTTTTTCGAAGGCAACGGTGTAGAGGTGGGCATATTTCCAGTTGTCAACGATCGTCCAATCCCTCTTCTCTTTTATCATTTTTTCTTCTTCATCCGTATCAGCATCGCGCTGTGTATAAGCGATGCGCCTGCCATCCGGGCTCCAGGCAAACTGTTCTACGTCTACCTTCGCTCTTGTTATTTGTTCTGCCTCTCCGCCATTCACCCTTATGGCCCATACTTGTGCTTTGTTTTCACTATTGCGATGAGAAATAAAGGCAAGATAGTTTCCGTCGGGGGAGAAACTGGGACTGATGCACGATTTCGGGCCCTGGGTAAATTGAACGTTTGTTTTACCGTCAGACGAAGCCATCCAGATATGGGTAAGGAATTCTGATTTTTCCCCCTCCATCATGGGTGTCGAAATGGTGTAGGCTACCATTCGACCATCGGGCGACACGACTGTCCCGCCGACGCGTTTGAATTTGATCATCACCTCGGGAGTCCAGACGCTCTGGGAGTACGCTCCTGAGAATAGCAGGCAAAGTGGAAGGAGGACCAGGCGTTTCATCCGATTAAAATTTGAGTGAAAATATAAAAGTAGACCAAAGCGAATAGGGGTTATTTTATGGATGGTGACTCCATAATTTAAGATTGGGGTTTGGGCCTGAAATTGGGTTCAGGCTAATTCTTAAATTTTAAATCTTAAATTTAGTATGCATGCATAACATTATTTATTTTATCTTCGTTTTCGCGTGTAAAACAATGAAAAGGGAAGAGACGGTAGACTTCAACATCAAGGCAGCCTGGCATGCAATTGCCAGGATGTACAATCAGCAGGCGATGAAATACAATGGCACCATGTCCATCGGGTTTGCGCTATTGAACATCCATTCCGAGGAAGGTACACCGGCGACCAAAATCGCTCCGTTGATGGGTCTTGAAGCACGCAGCCTGACCCGCCTTCTTAAGTCGATGGATGAAAAAGGTTTGATTTATCGCGAAGCGGACAAGGCGGACAAACGGTCCGTTCGTATATATTTAACACGGGAGGGAAAGAAAAACAAGGAGAAAGCCCGGGAAACGGTATTGCGCTTTAATGAGGCGGTTCGCGAGCAGGTTCCGGTTCAGAAGTTGGAAGTGTTTTTTGAGGTGTTGCAGGAAATTAATAAGATGATCGAACGCAATGACATTTATGAAACCATTGTTCGTTGAAATGATTTTCAAACGAACCACCACCCATAACGACCAACGAAAACTATGAATCGTACTATCCGCAAAGTTGCTGTTTTAGGTTCCGGCATCATGGGCTCCCGTATCGCGTGCCACTTCGCCAATATTGGCACCGACGTATTATTACTTGATATCGCACCCAAAGAACTGACCGAGGAGGAAAAGAAAAAAGGGTTGACCCTGGATCATCCGGTTGTGAAGAACCGGATTGTTCAAAGTTCGTTTGATGCCACCCTGAAGGCGAATCCGGCTCCCCTCTTCAGTAAGAAATTTGCCTCCCGGGTAAAGGCAGGCAACTTTACCGATGATATGGCCCGGATCAGGAATTACGACTGGATCATTGAAGTGGTTGTTGAAAACCTGGATATCAAGAAAAAGATCTATGAGGAAGTTGAAAAATACCGGACGCCGGGAACGCTCATTACTTCCAATACCTCCGGAATTCCAATTCACCTGATGGCGGAAGGGCGCAGCGAGGATTTTCAAAAAAACTTCTGCGGCACACACTTCTTCAATCCGCCCCGGTACCTGAAGTTGTTGGAAA